>Ga0163161_10000236_pt1 | contig 50548 bp, 53 predicted proteins | sample S45metaG_FD_129847 | JGI IMG/M metagenome (GOLD analysis project Ga0163161, IMG submission 129847) | Switchgrass rhizosphere microbial communities from Kellogg Biological Station, Michigan, USA - S4-5 metaG | ecosystem: Host-associated > Plants > Roots > Rhizosphere > Soil | place: USA... | reverse complement strand
TTCTACCTGTTCATGCGCGGGCACAATCAACCGGGCGGCGGTTTTGTCGCCGGGCTGGTGATGTCGGTGGCGTTCATCCTGCAATACATGGTCGCCGGTACACAGTGGGTCGAGGCGCAAATGAGCCTGCGGCCACTGCGCTGGATGGGCACCGGGTTGCTGTTTGCCACCGCTACCGGCCTCGGGGCGATGGTCGTCGGTTATCCGTTCCTGACCACGCACACCTGGCATTTCAGCTTGCCAGTGCTGGGGGACATCCATATCGCCAGCGCATTGTTCTTCGATATCGGCGTGTACGGCGTGGTGGTTGGTTCGACGCTGTTGATCCTCACCGCCCTCGCCCACCAATCGGTGCGGGGTCACAAGACCGCATCGCTGCCCAAGTCCGTCGCCAGCAAAGGAGCCGTCTGATGGAAGAAGTCATCGCAATCGCCATCGGCGTGCTCGCCGCGTCCGGCGTCTGGCTGATCCTGCGGCCACGGACGTTCCAGGTGGTCATGGGCCTGTGCCTGCTGTCGTATGGCGTCAATCTGTTCATCTTCAGTATGGGCAGCCTGTTCATCGGCAAGGAGCCGGTGATCAAGGACGGCGTCACCCAGGATTTGCTGCACTACACCGACCCGCTGCCACAGGCCCTGGTACTCACCGCGATCGTCATCAGCTTTGCCATGACCGCGCTGTTCCTCGTCGTTCTGCTCGCCTCGCGCGGCCTGACCGGCACCGACCACGTCGACGGCCGGGAGCCTAAAGAATGATGGCGATGACTCACCTGATCGCCGCACCGATTCTGCTGCCGCTGCTGACCGCCGCCATCATGCTGATGCTCGGCGAGCGGCACCGGCCGCTGAAGGCGAAAATCAATCTGTTCTCCAGCCTCGTCGGCCTGTTCATTTCGGTGCTGTTGCTGCAGTGGACGCAAACCACTGGCGTACTCGGTTCCATCGGCGTGTACCTGCCGGGCAACTGGCAGGCGCCATTCGGCATCGTGCTGGTAGTCGATCGGCTGTCGGCGCTAATGCTGGTGCTGACCGGGATCATTGGCGTCAGCGCCCTGCTCTTCGCCATGGCACGTTGGGATGGCGCCGGTTCGAGCTTCCACGCGTTGTTCCAGATTCAATTGATGGGCCTGTACGGCGCATTCCTGACGGCGGATCTGTTCAACCTGTTCGTGTTCTTCGAAGTGCTGCTGGCCGCGTCTTATGGCTTGCTGTTGCATGGATCGGGTCGGGCGCGGGTCTCGTCGGGGCTGCATTACATCTCGATCAATCTGTTGGCCTCTTCGCTGTTTTTGATTGGCGCGGCACTTATCTACGGCGTCACGGGCACGTTGAACATGGCCGATCTGGCGCTGAAGATTCCGCTGGTGCCGGAAGCTGACCGTGGCTTGCTGCATGCCGGCGCCGGGATTCTCGCCGTCGCGTTCCTGGCCAAGGCCGGTATGTGGCCGCTGAACTTCTGGCTGGTGCCGGCCTACTCCTCGGCCAGTGCGCCGGTCGCGGCGATGTTCGCGATCATGACCAAGGTTGGCGTCTACACCCTGCTGCGCCTGTGGACCCTTCTGTTTTCCGGGCAGGCCGGAGCGTCGGCATTCTTCGGTGGCGACTGGCTGATCTACGGCGGCATGGCGACCATGGCCTGCGCGGCGCTGGCGATTCTCGCCGCGCAACGCCTGGAGCGCATGGCCAGCCTGAGCATTCTGGTGTCGGCCGGTATCCTGTTGTCCGCCGTAGGCTTCGCCCAACCGAACCTGATCGGCGCAGCGCTGTTCTATCTGGTCAGCTCAACGCTGGCATTGAGCGCGCTTTTCCTGTTGGCCGAGCTGATCGAACGTTCTCGTTCCGCCAACGAGATTCCGCTGGAAGACGAAAGCGAACTGCTACCGCGCCCGCAGGAATCCCTGCAACCGCCCAAAGGTATCAACCTCGATGACGAGCAGAAAGCGGTGGTCGGTCAGGTCATTCCGTGGACCATGGCGTTTCTCGGCCTGAGCTTTATTGCTTGTGCGCTGCTGATCATCGGTATGCCGCCGCTGTCTGGCTTCATCGGCAAACTCAGCCTGATCGGCGCATTGCTCAATCCGCTGGGCCTGGGCACCGCTGCGCCGATTTCCATCGCTGCATGGGCGTTGCTGGCGCTGCTGATCCTCACCGGCCTCGCGTCGTTGATGGCGTTCTCGCGCCTCGGCATCCAGCGCTTCTGGACGCCGGAGGAGCGCCCTTCGCCGCTGCTGCGCAAACTCGAATGTGCGCCGATCTTCCTGTTGCTGGGGCTGAGTATCGTCCTGACCTTTAAGGCTGAACCGCTGCTGCGCTACACCCAAGCCACCGCCGAGGCGCTGAACAACCCGCAGCAATACGTCATGGCGGTGCTCGGCACCCGCGCTGTTCCGAGTCCGGAAGCCAAATCGGCGATGCTGGAGGTGCAGCCATGAAGCGCGTGTTTCCTGCACCATTGTTGTCGTTGGCATTGTGCGTTCTGTGGCTGACCCTGAACCTGTCGATCAGCCCGGGCAATCTGCTGCTCGGCGCGATGCTGGGTTTTGCTGCACCGTTGATGATGCGCAAACTGCGTCCGAAACAGGTACGCATTCGCCGCCCCGGGACAATCCTGCGCCTGTTCTTCCTCGTCGGTCGCGACGTGGTGGTGTCCAACCTGATTGTCGCGTGGGGCGTGCTCAACGCCGGTCGTCGCCCGCTGCGCTCGGGCTTTGTCAAAGTGCCGCTCGACCTGCGCGATGCCCATGGCCTCGCGACCCTGGCAATGATCTGCACGGTGGTCCCCGGCACGGTGTGGTCGGAGCTGGCGCTGGACCGCAGCATTCTGTTGCTGCACGTCTGGGATCTGGATGATGAAGCGCAATTCATCGAGCACTTCAAGACCACCTACGAGCGGCCGTTGATGGAGATTTTCGAATGAGCCCATTACTGTCGAACGCCATCCTGCTGACGCTGTTCCTGTTCTCGCTGGCCATGGTGCTGACGCTGGTGCGTTTGTTCAAAGGCCCGTCGGCACAGGATCGAGTCCTGGCGCTGGATTACCTGTACATCGTCGCGATGTTGATGATGCTGACCCTGGGTATTCGTTATTCCAGTGATACTTACTTCGAAGCGGCGCTGCTGATTGCGCTGTTCGGCTTCGTCGGCTCGTTTGCCCTGGCGAAATTCCTGCTGCGTGGCGAGGTGATCGAATGAATGCTGAATTGTCTCTGTGGGTCGAGATTCCGGTGGCGATCCTGCTGGTACTCAGCGGTCTGTTCGCGCTGATTGGTGCAATCGGGTTATTGCGCATGAAGGATTACTTCCAGCGCATGCACCCGCCGGCACTGGCCTCAACGCTGGGGGCGTGGTGTGTGGCGTTGGCGTCGATCATCTGCTTCTCGGCGCTGAAATCCGGGCCGGTGATACATGCCTGGCTGATTCCGATTTTGCTGGCGATCACTGTGCCGGTGACGACCTTGCTGCTGGCGCGGGCGGCGTTGTTCCGCAAGCGCATGGCCGGGGATGATGTGCCGGCCGAGGTGAGCAGCCGCCGCACCGAGAGCGGTAGCTGAACCGTTACAAGATCGCAGCCTTCGGCAGCTCCTACATTGGAATGCGCTCCCCCCTGTAGGAGTTGCCGAAGGCTGCGATCTTTTGATCTTGCTTTTCTAGACCCAAGCCACCGCCAACAACCCCGCCCCCAACACCGCACACAACGGCGAATACACCCAGGTGTCGAGCCGCGCAAACCGCGAATCCTTCACTTCCTTGAAAAAACCGACCAGATTCGAATCACCAATCGCCCGGGCAAACATCAACAGCGCAATCGCGCTGATCACCCATTGCAACGCCTTGTGCGTCACCGCCGGCATGCCCCAGCCCACCCGCATACACACCAACGCCGCAATCACCAACAATGCCGCCGCCACAATCAACGTGAGCCAGCCAGACGGCTTGAACGCCGGCCGCACCGTTGCGACAAATCCGCGCACCGGCACCTGCGGCACCACCACCGCAGCCGCCCACTGCCCGCCCAACGCCCAATACACGTGCATCAAGGCGATCACCGCAAACGTTGTCACCAGCCATTGAGCCAACACAAAGGTCATGGTTGAAATCCTTGGAAAGGGATTTGAACAAATCATCCTAGTCGGATTTTTTTCAAGTGCACGACCGATCGGCGGTACGGTAAAGTGCCGCCCCATGAAATTCTCCCGTTCCGATCGCTCACTGCTGGCCTGGATGCTCTATTGCTGCGTCCTGTTCAACGTGTTCGCCTGCAGCATCGGTCACGGACAAATGGTCGGCATGCAGCTGAACGGTATCGGCGGCCAGTTCTGTACAGTCGACCCGGCCACTCAAGCGCCGCTCGCCAGCAACCCCACCGAAGAACAACTGCCCACCCTGTCCAAGGCATTTGGCTGTCCGCTGTGCTCGGTCGGCGGTGGCATGGGCCCAGCATTCAACTCCAGCCTCACGCTGGCGATCCTGCCCGAACACCACAGTCCGCCGCTGGCGCCCATCGTCAGCGCCGACCTCCCTGCCCGCTTCACCTGGCCTTCAGCCAACCCTCGCGCCCCACCGCTCGCCTGAGTGTCTCTGCCTTTTTGATTTGTCAGCCCACTGCGCCAACGCGCGGCGTTCGCCTGTGCGCTGACTCCTAGACAAGCATCCAGGATTCAAATGATGAAACAACTCACTTTGCTGGCGAGCCTATGCGGCTGCCTGTCCGTTAACGTCTGGGCGCAATCCACCGTGGATCTGGCGCCAATCACCATCGATGGCGAGTCCGGCAGGGAACCGGGCCTGAGCCTCGACCAATCCAGCGGCATGGCCTCGCGCCTCGGCTTGAGCGTGCGCGACACACCCGCCTCGGTGGCCATCGCCAAGCGCAACGATATCGAACGCCATGGCGCGCAGAACTTCCAGGACGCCGCCAACACCTTGCCCGGGGTCAACGCCAGTGCGCCGCCGGGATTTGGCGGTTTCGTTTCCTATCGCGGCTTCACCAGCAGCCAGATCACCCAGATGTTCAACGGCATCAACGTTTCCGGCGGCCTCGCGCGGCCTGTCGATTCGTGGATCTATGATCGTGTGGAACTGGTCGGCGGCCCGTCATCGCTGATCAATGGTGCGGGCTCAGTGGGCGGCTCGCTGAACTACGTAACCAAACTGGCCACCCGCGATGAACAAGCAGTTGAAGGCCGGATCAGCTACGGCACTTACGACACCACCGAAACGGCGTTCGGCCTCAACCATGCCCTGACCGACCCAAGCGCCGACGTCCAGCATTACGCGCGACTCGACGTCAGCCACAACACCAGCAACGGCTACATCGACCGCCAGGAGCGCGATGCCTGGAGCGTGGCGTTCTCACTGCTCAGCGATCTCACGCCCGACCTGTCGCACACGTTGGCGCTGGAATATCAAGACGAACACGAAGACAGTCCGTACTGGGGCACGCCCGTACTCAATCCCAAGGCCGGCGATTTGAAGATCGATAAACACAATCGCTTCAACAACTACAACGTCGAGGACGGTCGCTACGAGCAGCGGACAATTTGGGTGCGCTCGATCATCGACTACCGGATCAACGACAGCACCACCCTGCGCAACACGCTGTATCACCTCGACAGCCAGCGCGATTACCGCAACCTCGAAACCTACCAGTACAACGCCGACAACACGGCGGTGAACCGTTCGACTGCCTATCAGGTACGCCATCAGGGCGAGCAGAACGGCAACCAGTTCGAACTGCGCCACGACAACACGCTTTTCGGTCTCGACACGACGTGGTCGGGGGGCTTCGAATACAAGGTCAACCAGACCACCAACTCGCCACTGAACGTCAAAGGCGCGAGCACGGTCGATCCGAACAACTATCGTCCAGGGCACTTCTACGACATCCCGGGCACCAACCCCAAACTGATCAGCGACAAGACCAACGAAGTCACCACCAAAGCGCTGTTCGTGGAAAACCGGCTGGCGTTGACCGACAAGCTGTCGCTGCTCACCGGTCTGCGTTATGACGACATTGATCTCGACGTGACCAACCATCGCACTGTAACCGCCGCTAACCCCAAGCACCTCAAGCGCAGTTGGGAACCGGTCACAGGCCGCGCCGGCCTGACCTACCAATTCATTCCATCGGCCAACGTCTACGTGCAATACAGCACCGCCGCCGAGCAGCCGAACGGTACGCAGGACTTCGACGTTTCGACCGGCAAACAGTGGGAGATTGGCAGCAAATTCGATTATCTGAATGGGCGTGGCTCGGCGACGATTGCCGCCTACACCATTGAGCGAAAGGACTTCGCGGTGACCGATCCGCTGGACCCGACCACCAGCATTCCGGTCGGCCAGCAAACGTCAAAAGGCATCGAAATCGCCAGTTCGCTGCGGATCACCGACAAGTTATTGGCCGAAGGTAACTTCGCCTGGGTCGATGCGCAGTACGATGATTTCACCGAAAAGAATGCCGCCGGGGTGGTGGTGTCGCGCAAGGGCAACACGCCGACCAACGTGCCGGATCGAGTCGGTAATCTGTGGCTGACGTATGACTTTTCGCCGCAATGGCAAGGTGGGGTTGATGCACGATATGTGGCGTCGGTGTATGCGGACACGGCCAACACCATGACGGTGCCGTCGTACACCTTGTTCGGCAGCTTCCTCAGCTACAAGGTTGATTCGCACACCACCGTGACCGGGCGCGTGCGTAATCTGACCAATGAGGTGTATGCCGAGTTTGCGCATGTTTCGCCGGCGTATTACCTGGGGACACCGCGCACCTTCGAACTGGCCGTGCAGACGAAGTTTTAAAAGCATCGCGGGCAAGCCCGCTCCCACAGTGTTTGGTGTCGTACATAAAATTTGCATTCGACGACAATACCTGTGGGAGCGGGCTTGCCCGCGATGAGGCCGGGCGCTACAGCCTCTATTTCAAATCAGCCGAAACTTTCTCCGCCACATCCTTCGGCAACCAGGCCTGCCACACGTCCGGGTGCGCCTTCATGAATGCCACGGCCGCATCCCGCGGCGCGGTGTGCTTCTCGCTCATGTCCGCCAACGCCTTGTTCAACGGCTCAATCGGAAAGTCCACTTTGCTGAAGAACTCGGCAATCTGCGGATATTGCTTCTGGAACGGCGTAGACACGCCAATCGACAGCTTCGACGCCAGCGAACGGGTCGGTTTTGGATTGGGATTATCAGCATCAGTCAGCGTCTTCCACGCCTCGGCATCAAACGGCGGCTCTTCCAGCTGCACCAGTTTGAATTTGCCTAGCAGCGGCGTCGGTGACCAGTAGTAAAACAGCACCGGTTTGCCGCGACGAATCGAAGAGCTGATCTCGGCATCCAGCGCCGCGCCCGAACCACTGCGGAAATTGGTGTAATCGTCCTGCAACCCATAAGCCGTCAACTTCTGCTTGTTGACCACTTCCGAGGTCCAGCCGATCGGGCTGTTGAGGAAGCGCCCCTTGCCCGGGGTTTCCGGATCCTTGAACACGTCCTTGTACTTTTTCAGATCACTGACACTGCGCAGCTCCGGTGCCAGCGGCTTGATGCCTTTGGCCGGATCGCCCTTGATCACGTACTCCGGCACCCACCAGCCCTCGGTAGCGCCCTTGACGGTATCGCCCAGGCTGACGACTTTGCCTTCGGCCTCGGCCTTGACCCACACTGGACTGCGCCCGGCCCACTCCTCGCCAATGACCTGGATGTCATTGTTGGCCAGTGCGGTTTCCAGCGTGATGGTGGTGCCAGGCAAGGTGTCGGTCGGCAAACCATAGCCCTTCTCGACGATGATCCGCAGGACATCTGTAATCAGGCTGCCACTTTCCCAGTTCAGGTCGGCAAAATGGATCGGCGCCTGGGCGGCCATCACCGATGGCGCTGATGTCAGCAAACCGAACGTGGCCACGCTGGCGGCCAATAACCGTCGAAATCCGTTCATGCATTGCACCTCGTGCTGTTCACAGCAATGGCAGGATGGCCTGACAGAAGACCGCAAGCCTCTGAATACTCAGTCAACTGACTGTAGCCGAGGTTCCTGCTTTTTCCGGGTCATGCTGCGGACGAGGTTATCAATCAGACTTTTCCTGCAAGCGTTGCAGCTCGCGTCTGACCATGCTGGCGTATTCCGCAGGACGCAACTGGTAGATCTGCGCAGCCAGCCAATTCAGCCAGGCGCCTTGCAGCTCAGCCTTGGCGGCGAACAAACGCTGGGCCTCCTCGCGTGCAGTGTCGAGGTTCTGCGAATGGAAATCCGCGCGGCTCACTCGCTGGCCTTGAACGTCACCAGTTCGCCCTTGCGCCACTTGGCGGCTTTGGCGGTCACGGCTTTCAGCGTTTTGGTCAGGCCTTCCTGCAATTGCTGATGAGCGGCGAACACGGTCACCACGCTGTGGCCTTCCTTGAACAGGATCGCGTGCCCGTCAGCGGTCTCGACGAAAGCGTAATCGCCCAGTCCATAGACCGTGAGTTTGATTTCGCGAAAACGGATATCCATCTTGCCGCCTTCACGGCTGGGCAAGACCGATGCACTGAAATGATCGCCGACCTTGAGCTTGAGCCCCGGCTTGTCATCAACCACCAAGGCGCTTTCGGTGTCGATCTCGGCCACGTAAATGCCTTCGGCGTTCTGCTCGGTGATGTAAACAAAACGCGACTGGAACAACTTGACCAGCTTTGCACGCAAATCACCCAACACGAACAAAGCATGCATATCGAGATTACTGACTGCCAAAGAAACATCCCCACATCTGAAAAAACCGCACACGGAAAACGCGCACGGCAAAAAAACGGCCAGGCCGATGTCACTGCCAAATAAATCAATAAAGCCCGAATCGAGCAGAGTGCTCATTCAACACGAGGCTGGTAAGACTACCGGATTGTCACTCGCGAAACTCATCCCGAAGTCGCCAAAGCTTGAAGGAAAAATCCTCACCGTTGGCAAGAGCAGTCTGACTACGAACTTTAGGGAAAATTCTCACGAAAAAAAGCACTTTTCCGACATATCGCTGGCGAAAAATTGCTTTAGATAAGCCCTGTCGCCAACGGGTACTGGCGATTCTAGAGCAGCGATGCTCATTCCGACTACCCGCAACGGCCTGTAAATATCGGCCAACTGATGAAAAGGACTTCATATGTGCACTCGGACTCACTTTGCCATGACCACAGACGCCCGGATCGAATCACCGCTGATCCTGCGTGCCACTGATATGAGCGACCATTGCCCACGTTTTCAAGTCGTACCGGCCGGCAACGCCTTCTTCCACATAAAGGAAACATCGACCGGCCGTGTAAGAGGTTTCCGTGAAGATCACAATGAAGCCTGCGCCCTCGCCCGCTCACTGGAATCAAAGATCGAACTCCTGGCGAGTGGCTGCCTCAGATAAAGAGAGCGTCGATTGTGCCGCCCCGGCGCAAATCAAAAAGGAGAACACGATGGATCTTGAAGGTTATAACTTGAAAACTCTGTTCGATCAGTTGGGTCTTCCTTCAGAAGGACCGGAGATCGACGATTTCATCGAAGCGCATTCTCTCGATGCTGACACCAAACTAGTCGATGCCCCTTTTTGGTCGGACTCTCAAAAGCAAACGCTGCAAGAGTGGATCGGCAAAGACGATGACAGGGCAATCGTCTTCGACGAACTGAACGTACGCCTTCACGACGGCAAGTAAACGCACTCAGTGCAGGCTGTCACCACACTCGGCTTGCAACTGCGCGAGCCATGCAGCCTTGCACTCCTCGGCCTCGTCGCGACTGGCAAACGCGGTGCCGCGACGCTCGCCATTGAGCAATACCACCCAGCAAATGCTGCGCCCCATTGCGCGCAGTCCGGCCGGTACGCCACTGCCGATCATCACCGCGACATCAACTCTGCACTGCATGCAGCCCTCCCGAAATCATTAGCAACCTAACTAAGTGGTCAGATTAATGGTTTCTTTCGAGCGGAAACAGCAAGCTCCGTGCACAGATTCATTGCATCAGAAGTAACAATCGCTCAACGCGGTTTTTCCGGCTTATAGCCCAGACGCAATCCACCCCAGTGCCGGCCCTTGATCATGATCGGCACCGACAAATCATGCATCAGCTCACCGGTGTCGCGGGTGTAAGTCTGCAACAACACCGGTTGTTGATGGCTGCCGCAGCGAATACCGGTGCGGTCAGCAAACTTGCGTTTGGTGCGATTGTTCACTGCGTCGACCTGCGCATCGCCGGTTAACGGCTGACTGAACAGCTGATTGTGCGTCGGCACATAACCCTGTTGCGTACAGGCAATGGCGAATACCAACCCCTCGTGACGCGGCAACAATGGCTCCTGAATCGCCGGCAGCACCTGATCGGTGTAGCGGTCGAAACGGGTTTGAAATTTCGCCGGTTGTGTATTCGGGATCGGCTGATACTGACGATCAAACAGGTCATCAAGGCTGATCCGGCCCTGCTCGACATCCGCCTCGAAACGCGCAGCAATCTGGCTCGCGCCCTCGCGGGCCAGATCGTAGATGCGCTGGTGATAGTCATCCAGCCCGACTTCGGCAAGACGCTCACTGATGGTTTCCGCCTGCCCTTCCATTTGCACTGCGGCTTCAGCGAGGCGGCGAGTCTGTTGATCGCTGATCGCCAGATCGCTGCGCATCTGTTCGATGGCCTTGAACAGGCTGTCGAGTTGCTCACGATTGGTTTCCGCGCCCTGAGCAATTTCACCGACCTGAGTTTCCACCCCGGCTGCCAGTCGCGCGATGTTCTCCAGATGCTGACCGGTGTGCTCGACCTGCTCGACACCGGTCTGCAGATCACTCGACAGCTGGCGAATCTGCTCCACCACCTGCGCCGTGCGTTGTTGAATGTCAGCGACCATCTCACCCACTTCACCGGTGGCCGACGCCGTGCGCGCCGCCAATCCACGAACCTCATCCGCCACCACGGCAAACCCGCGACCATGCTCACCGGCTCGCGCCGCTTCGATCGCCGCGTTCAATGCGAGCAGATTGGTCTGGCTGGCGATCGACTGAATCACCAGCGTCACGCGCTGAATATCATCGCTGCGCAGACTCAAGGCTTCGATCAGTTCACGGCTGGCATTGGCGCGCTGACTGAGCTGATGCATGCGCGCGATCGAATCCACCAGCTCCGTGCGCCCCGCTGCGCTGCTGTGATGCGCCTGACTGGCCGCCTCAAGCGCGGCACGGCTGAGTTGTGAAGTGGCGTGTTCGGTCGCGATCATCACCTCGGCATTGCTGACAATCTGCGCCGCCGCATCGAGTTGCGATTCGAGTTTGCTCGCCAGTTCCTTGACCGAGAATGCCACGCCAGCCGCCGACAAAGCGTTATGACTGGTGGTGTAGGAAAGGTCGCGGGTCAGTTCGGACATTGCGCTGCCAGTGTCGGCAGGCGGGACATCGGGGATGGCGCGAGAACGCAGGCGCGGCAGCCAGACGATCAGCACCGCCAGCGGCATGCCAATGTACAGCGACCATCCACCCAGCGTCATGCCGGCCAGCAACAGCATCAGGGCGATGCTTTGCAGGGTCGGTGCGATCCAGCGGTTTTTCGGCAAAAGCACTGGTGCAGGCAAAGCCCCAACCAGAGATCCGTCTCTCGTCATATCAACACCCCACGCTTGTTCTCGTTATTGTGACTGCATTAAACGCCACTACAACGCCATTATCCATGGTCCGTTAGTCGTGGGGTCTGTGGCAGGTCAATGGAACGGCGCGGGCTTATTGCAGACGAGCAAAAACAAAGATCGCAGCCTTCAGCAACGCCCATGTAGGAGCTGCCGAAGGCTGCGATCTTTTCAAGGTGCCCTGTTGAAAGGGTCACCCCACAGAATCAGGCCTGACGCTGGTGCTTGTCGATCTGCTCGTGACGCTCTTGAGCTTCGATGCAGTACTTGGTGGTCGGGCTGATCAGCAGACGCTTCAGGCCAATGGCCTCGCCGCTGTCATCGCACCAGCCAAAACTGTCTTCCTTGATGCGCTCAAGGGCTTGTTCCAGTTGCGGCAGCATGCGCTGGTCGCGATCGATCGCGTTTACCAGCCAAGTGCGCTCTTCTTCAACCGAAGCCGCGTCCGCCGGGTCAGCCGGGGTGTCCAGGCTTTCGATGGCGATACGATTTTGCTCAATGCGCTCGTGGGTTTCGACTTTCATGTTCTGCAGCAGCTCAGTGAAGAAAGCGTGCTGCTCTGCATTCATGTAGTCATCTGCCGGCATGGCCAGCAACTTGTCCTTTGTCATTGATATCTCTATAAAAAAACGTGCATTAAGGCGAATTAGGGAGCGTTTCGGCGAACCGCGAGCGGTCGGCGAAAAGGCATCGTTTATTGCAAATGCCACCCGGCACTCAATTTACGAGGGGCGGCAGTCTAAGGCCCGAATGAGGCCTCAGCAACTGTAAATACAGGGAATTTGTCCGACAACGTCCGGAAAGTGCTCTGACACAGCGTTCACACGGCCATCGGAGTGCGTTTATAGCAAGAAATTCAGTCGAGCGGCTGTATATAGAAGACAAACGGCTAACCACACAGCGCCCAGACGCAATTTTTTACCACGCACTGCATCGTTTCAGCAAAGCAGAACCGCAAAAGCCCCCCTACTATCAGGCCCACCGTGTGATCAAACAGCCTGAAGGATGACCTATGCCCCGCCCCGATCTGCCGGCCACCGACGAGGTTTCACTCGCCAGCCCCCCGATCAATGCCGAGCGCCTGCTGCAACTGATCACCGACGAATACGACGCCCTGCCGCGTCAACTTAAACGCATCGCCAGCTACATCAGCCAGCAGAGCGACCGGATCATGGTCGACCGCATCAGCGACATCGCCCGCGAGTGCGAAGTCCACCCGTCCGCCATCGTGCGCTTCTCGCAACGCTTCGGTTTTAGCGGCTTCAGCGAAATGCAGGCACTGTTTCGCAGCGCCTACACCCACAAAGCCTCACCGGTGCAAAACTACCAGCAACGCATCCGCAGCATGATCGCCAACCAGTCGCAGCAAGCCAGCGCCGGCGACCTCGCCCGCGAATGCATCGACGCCACCCGCTCCGGCATCGAACGCCTGGGCCGCGAGCTCGACGACACCGCGTTCGAAAAAGCCGTCGACCTGATCGTCAACGCCGACAACATCTACGTCGTCGGCGTGCGCCGCTCCTTCGCCGTCGCCGACTACCTCGTTTACAACTTGCAACACACTCAGAAAAAAATTCACCTGGTTTCCGGGCTTGGCGGTAGTTATCGGGAACAGATGCGCAGCGTGCGCGCCAACGATCTGGTCATCGCCATCAGCTTCGTACCCTACGCCAAGGAAACCCAGCACTGCCTGCGCTTCGCCCGCCAGCAACAGGCCAACACCCTGATCCTTACCGACAGCCACCTCTCGCCACTGGCGAAACTCGCCAACAGCGTATTGCTGGTCAACGAAGGCAGCGCCCTCGCCTTTCGTTCGCTGAGTGCGACGTTGTGTTTGTGTCAGGCCTTGTTTGTCGCGGTGGCGTATCGGCTGGAACTGAATGTTGATGAGATCCACGAACAGGCGGGGTTTGACGACTGACAACCCAATACAGCGACGACCTGCCCGAGCAGATCGACGCTGTGATTTGCTGCCACCTACTCGAGATTGACCTTGATGATCTGTTTCAACGGAAAGGTATCAATATTCGACGCTTCGACGACTTTGCGATCCTTGATCAACGTGTCGATATCAATGTTGATGCCCGAATAACCGATAGCCACCGGTGTATCGAAAACTTGACGCAACGTCAGACTCGTCGCGGAGGACTTCACCACTGAACCGGTCACACCCGGCATCGCAGGTGTTACGGACTCCACACGTTTACGGATATCAGCGTTGACCTGTGCCAGTTCCGCCTCTTTCTGTTTAACGAGAGCCTGATTGGTCGCCGGCACGACGGCCGCTGGCTTGTCGGCAGCCGCCTTGGTATCGCCTGCCTTGGCCACTGCGGACTTCCCGTCTGCCGCGCCATCCCCCTTGGCAGTTGGCTTTAGCGCGCGAAGCTGGTTCTCAATAGCCGTTTTGCGCTCATCCAGATCTGTCAGTGCCCGTGTAACCGCAGCCAACTGCGCACCGTTGCTTTCGGTCGAGGAGACCACCACATCCAACGAGCGCGCCAGATAGACCTGGGTTACCAGTACCAGCACAGACGTCGTGTCATTCTTGTCGTTGACCTTCGCATCGTTTTTCAGCGAAACCACCGCATTTGTCAGCTTGTTGCGTTGAGCGTCGGTGTATTTGCCTAAATATTTGTCGGCCGCAAGATGGGCATCGCTATACAGCACCCCATACGTTTCCGCCAATGGCACCGAGTACGCCACCGAATATCCCGACTTGCGCGCGCCCCCAAAAAATGCGCCGATCGCGCTATTGCTGACCCCTAGCCCGATATCACTCTCAGCCAGTGAGGCGAAGGTGAAACCGGGAAAGGCCACCAGTGCATTCATTTTCACGTTGGTGTTCGGTACAAAAAGGTCCGGAACACTGGTCGCCGTCACAAGTCCGGATTTGTCCACCGGAGTTTTCTGCGCAGTGATGTAAGGCGCGGCCTTCTTCAGTTCCTCATCCAGCCTCATCCGATCAAACCAGACCGAACTCATGTAGTAATCAGCGGTTTTCATTTTGTTACCGGCCTTCGCGGCTCTTACCACATAAAAATCGCCTACTTCAAAGTTGCCACGCGGCGGAAATATCGGTTTGAAGTTCAACTGCTCCGTATTCGCCGACCACTGCTGCACGACCGCCCCGCGCTCCGGGCGGCTACTGCAAGCGACCAACCCAATACACAACGCACAAATCGTCAAACGATGAAAATTGTTCATGACATGCCCCTCGGACCCTTTTATGTGACCGACGGCGCGCACTCTTACTGCGCGCACGGCAGTGCCTCATCGCTCTAGGGTTGATGGACTGCAAGGGAGTAATACAAACGAGTACTGAATCAGAGGGCCTGAGCTCGCTTAACTTTTCCATCCCTGGACGGTGCTAGCACTTTGACTATAGATCCGCCAAAACACCTCGCAAGGTCAATGAAAGCCTTTATTTTCGGATGTTTCACCGATGTAACAGTTTCTGTTTCACGGCTATTACAGAAGGCCAAAACTTTTTTCCCGGTAGTCAACCAACAGCTTTTCCCGCTACATTCGATCCCCATCGTCAGGTCGTGATTTGCCAAAGGAGTTGCACATGAAACTGATCGGAATGCTCGACTCACCCTACGTGCGCCGCGTAGCCATCTCCGCCAAACGCCTTGGCATCGACCTCGAACACGAGTCGGTCTCGGTGTTCCGCCACTTCGAGCAATTCCAGCAGATCAACCCGGTGGTCAAAGCCCCCACGCTGCTCCTCGACGACGGCGTAGTCCTGATGGACTCGACCCTCATCCTCGACTACCTCGAAGCCAGTTCCGGCAAAAGCCTGCTGCCAACCGACCTGAAACAACGCGCCCACGCCCTGCGCCTGATCGGCCTCAGCCTCGCCGCCTGCGAAAAAGCCGTGCAGCTTTATTACGAACGCAACCTGCGCCCGGCCGACATTCAATACCAGCCGTGGGTCGAACGCGTCGAAGGCCAACTCGCCGCCGCCTTCACCGCCCTCGAGCAAGAACTGGAAAAAACCGGCCTGCCCACCGACGGCACCCTCACCCAGGCCGGCATCAGCCTCGCCGTCGCCTGGAGCTTCACCGACCTCGTCGTCCCCGACCAGATCGACACCTGCCGCTACCCGCACATCGCCCAATACACCGCCTACGCCGAAACCCTCGAAGCGTTCGTCAGCACCCCGATGACCTGACCATGAGCACCACCGAAACCGCCGCCCCGGCGTTAAAGGAAATCTTCAACGCCGAGCGCTTGCAGCACATCGCCCGAGAAATGAGCGCCGTGTACCCGGCGTTCAAGGCCAAAGCGTTTCTCAAACATGCCCAGGACGGACTCGTTGAACTATCAGTGATGCAACGCATGGCACGTGTCAGCGAAAGCCTGCACGCCGTATTGCCGCTGGACTACGAAGATTCCCTCGATGTATTGCGTGAACTCGCGCCGAGGCTGAACAGCGGATTCGTTAGCATGTGCCTGCCGCATTACGTCGCGAGCTACGGCGGGCACGCGTTCGATACCTCGATGGATGCGCTGAAATACTTCACCACCTTCGGCTCCTCCGAATTCGCCATCCGCCACTTTTTGCGCAGCGACCTAGAACGATCGTTAGAGCTGATGCACGACTGGACCCGAGACGAAAACCACCACGTTCGACGCCTCGCCAGCGAAGGCAGCCGCCCTCGCCTGCCTTGGTCGTTTCGGTTGGAAGCGGTGCAGGCGGATCCGCAGTTGGCAGCGGGGATACTGGATCGGTTGAAGGCGGATGAGAGTTTGTATGTGCGCAAGTCCGTGGCGAATCATTTGAATGATGTGACGAAGGTGCATCCGGGGTGGGTGCTGGACACGATTGAAGGTTGGTCGTTGGAAAACAAGCACACGGCGTGGATTGCGAAGCATGCGTTGCGGAGCTTGATTAAACAGGGGGATTTGCGGGCGCTGACGGTAATTGGCGCCGGGGCGAAGGCTGAGGTTGAGTTGTTGGATGTGCGGGTTGAACCGGCCGTGGTGAGGTTGGGGGAAGCGATTACGTTGTCGTTTGTGGTGAAGTCGACGGTGGCGCATGAGCAGCGGTTGGTGATTGATTATGCGATTGACTATGTGAAGGCGAATGGTGGGGTTTCGGGGAAGGTTTTTAAGTTGAAGACGGTGGATTTGGTGGGGTTTGGGAGTGAGGTTGTGGGGAGGCGGCAGGTGATTAGGGATTTTACGACGCGGAAGCATTATAAGGGTCGACATTTGATATACATCATTATAAACGGCGAACGAGTCGCGAACACAGAGTTTGAAATTACACCCTAAAGCCCGACACTTCTTAATGTATCCGCAGACCGAAATCAGTGTAATTGGGCTGCCTGCCATGAGATCACTAACTCAGCCCAATAAAAACCAAGAAAATATTCTTCACCATTAAGGAAATACGATGAGCATAGATGAAAAGTTATTTGAAGAGGTTATGCACTCCCTTAAGCTAGCACGTGATCTTCGAGAAGCACGAACGATAGATTCCGAAACCATTAGCGACGCCCTCACGTTTAAACTTTCACATCATTTCGATCCTGAAGGCGATATAAAAGACCATTTAAGTGACCTCCTAGAATCAGTAGATGAACAGTACGAGGATGCTATACAACGTTTTCTCGGCGTCAACCATACCGTAGCCGACTTCAAAAAAAAGATAAAACACAATCCGGAATTCAAAAAGATTATTGCTAGTGGAAAACAAGCAAGAAGCAGCATCGAAGCTGTAATTGAACACATCGATGAAAACTATATAGATGATGACACAAGAGCCTTCGCTTCACTCTGCCTCAATGCCTTCACAGACATTAATTCGATGCTGCTAGAGAAAGATGTTGTGCCACTAATTAAGAGAGGAGTCTATTCCGAGGATCTGGCATCAGCCATTCAGGTTTGGCAAGATTCAGCAAATGAAAAATCAAAAGACGAAAACTTCTGGCAGCAGGAGTTATCGGCTAGAAAAGGAATATTAGAAAGACTCATCGGCGGATACGCATTATTTCTTCAGAGAGAATTTCACGTCGGAAGTACAAATACGAAAGGAAAAGGAAGTAAGCGCTCTGACTTTGCGCTGATCGACAAACTATCCAACAACCTGACACTCATAGAAATAAAAACACCCGACACTAAATTATTAGGTTCTTCATACCGCGATACCTATCCACTTTCAAGAGAGCTCTCTGGAACCATAAGTCAAGTCCTCAACCAAAGAAACGAACTAATCATGAATTTTTATTCAAAGCGACACGATTCCGAAAAGTCCTTTGAAGTCTTTTCACCGAAGTGTTTTATTATTGCAGGACACACTAAGTGCTTAAACGAAAAAACAGACAAGAAAAAAGCTTTTGAAGTTCAAAGACAAGCTGTAGCCGCCCATGTCACCATCGTAACTTTCGACGAGCTATATCATCAGTTCTCCACTTTCAATCAAATATAAAACCGATCTTACGCGCAACCCCTAAAGTCGATAAAATAATCTTAATACCCCCTCACCACCAACTATGACAACGAACGTTTCGATAAATGTCACAGCCTTCAATCGATCCCTAAGATAAAGGTTAGGCAAGCCACCATAAAATAAAGGGTAAACACAATCGACACCCACAACTTCATCCGCACCAATTTTTAACCGCTAGGGCTTTTCGCTGACGGGATACAAGTGGCGCCCTTGATTCTTAACTTGGCTAGGCCCTAGGCATGCATTTAATCTCTCCCTACGCTCTGGCCTGTGCTCTGGTGAGTTTTGATTTGAGAAACAGATTTATTCTTCATTTTGCCGTGAGACTATCGTTCGCCCTTCGGCTTTATTGTCAAGCACAACGCTCCGCCACAAACGACTTGAAAGCGCGCATAATTCAGCTACAGTTTTAGCCGTACTTAACATCGATTTAAGCCACGAGCTTGATCAACACAAACAGAGCTGTACTTCAAGAAAGTAGTATGATTGATTTCGAACATATGCGCGGGGCGGATGACTTTAAGAAGCATGCATTACCTTATCTTCTCGGAGCCACCAAGCGTTTCTTTGGCGGGTCGGTGAAATTTGATCACAACCCCCTTAACACAATAAAACATCAATACGGCATCAACGTTCTCGAAAACCCAAAACGCGGAGTCTATATAATCAATAGTTCCTGCGCAGTTGTATTGGGACGGGTTCTTGATGGAAAAACTGTAGTCGCTGCATTTTCACTACAAATTACCAACACCATATTTACCGGACTAGAGAGACTGCTAAATGTCTTTGAAGGTGTCCTCGCCATTACGCTAAGCCATAGCGTGAAAGAGAAATTCTCTCTAAAACCACATCAATTTGGCGATGAACTGCTTGAGTTAACGATATCAAAATTCTTCAGTCGCGGCCACTATGACTACAGAAAATTCAAACAACTAATCGAACTCTTTCACAAACTCGCAAACACTCGATTCGAAGGTAGAAACTTTACTACAGGACTCGTTCTAACTCGATCATTTTACGCATACGCTAACATGCGCCAACATACAAGAGCAGGCACCCTACTACCCCTTAAAGAAACTCGAAAACTTTCCCCAATAGATCCTATAGATAAGCGTTTCTGGTACTTGGCAGATGGTCAAACGTCTTATTTTCTCGCAAATCCCGCATTAGAAATTGCGAACGCATTCCTTGCAAATTCCAGCAGGCAAGCATTAGCGTCTTTTGTAGACGATTATACATTGAGCAAAACCATAAAAGGAGGAGACGCTCTTTTTCGGGTCACTAGCCAATCAGAGTATTCCATTACTGGCTCCGAAGGCATTGAATTCAACTTCAAAGAAGGGCAGTGGCGAATCCGTAGCCTCACACAAATAGCGGACTTGATAAGATCAACGCTTCACGTTAAGGAGAATTTCATTCAAAGCCTTCTTTACTATGTATTTTATCTGGCTCGCCGCAGATTGAGTTCAATTATATGGATCCCCTTGGACGCCACCAAATTTGACGAAATGCTACTATCAAAAAATTCGCTCACTACAACCCCTTTTTCATTACTTGACGAAAAACACACTCAAACACTTGTTAGACTTCTCTCTAGCGATGGAGCGTCTATTTTTGATACGGACGGCACCCTTTTGTCTTATGGCTCAGTCATCGACATTTCAAAGGTAGTCATAACTGGTGTAAAAGGGACGGGCGAATCAGTAGCATCTATACTCGCAAAAAATGGATTATCCATAAAGATATCCCAAGATGGCACAATCAAAATGTATTCTACGGATAACGCCAATCCCACCATAATATAAAAACAGTAAAAAACGGGACGGACCACCATTAATTAGTACGGTATTCCCCGTCCCCCCTTATTTAATCGTCGCTTTACCAACTCCCATATGGAATACCGAATTTCTCGATATACTGCTTGGACTTTTCACTAATGGGATAAGCGTATCGCCCTTGGGTTTTCCCCTGACTCGGCCCCAGCGGTTCGATTTCGGCCTGCGCTTTCGCCACTTCGACCAGATGGTGACATGAATCTCTTACCCAAACCTGGATGGCACCGCCGGGAGCTAAACCCAGATAGATCGAAGATATATAGGTAGCTGTCTGGTCTGGAGTTTTCGCGCAGCGTTGATTCACGGATGTCAGCATCAGTTGTCTGGCCTCTTCGGGTATATCCACCCAGGCGAGATAGGTCTGAGGTTCTACGATGGACTGCCAGCGAACGAAGATCCGTTTCGGGAGATCAGCACCCACTACTGCTTTCGCGGAACTGCCAACACCGTGCCAACCTCGCGCCGACTCTGTTCCATCTTCTGGCTGCCCACCCGATGCGGATCCCTTTCCCGTACGAAGAAACGTCTTTCCTTTGATGTCTTCGACGGAAGTGTCTTCAACCCACACCTTCATGTAGTCAGGTTCGGTGAAGCCTAGCTCCCACCAAGAAGATTTGGGGTCGTTTTTGGCTGATAGTGGATCGTTTGATTGGCAACCGCTAATCAACAGGACACAAAGCATCGTTGTAAGTTGTTTCATCGGATGATGATTACCAACTTCCATACGGAATACCGTACTTGTCGATATAGCGCTGGGCCTTTTCACTCACAGGGTAGGCATAGCGCCCACCGTGCTTCCCTTGCTCCGGACCTAGTGGTTCAACTTCGCCTTGGGCATGAGCAACTTGGACCGGGCGGTGGCATGAGTCCCTGATCCACGCTTGCAATACACCACCTGGAGCTAGCCCCACGTATAGCGACGCCATATATCGCGCAGCTCTTTCAGGAGTTTCCGGGCAACGTTGGTGCGTTGAGTCCACCATCAATTGCCTGGCTGATTCTGGGATTTCAATGAAACCTTTGTAGGTTTTTTGCTCTGATATGGACTGCCAACGAACGAAGATGAGTTTGGGAAGATCGGCACCGGTTACCGGAATACCGGAACCGCTGACAGTGCCCCAACCACGGGCAGACTCTGTGCCATCTTCTGGTTCACCTCCGGCAGCAGTTCTCCCTCCTGCCTTGAAAAACATCCTGTTTTGAATGTCCAGAACGGAGCTGTCCTCTACCCATATTTTCATGTAGTCCGGCTCAACAAACCCTAGTTGCCACCACGGGGACTTAGGGTCACTTTCGCCACTTTCTGCGGCTCTCGTCTGGCAACCCGCCAACAGAAAAACGCCCAGCAGAACAATCAATGCTCTCATTACCAAAGCTTCCAATCAGGTACGTGTGGGTGTTGTACGCGAATTGCGTCTGCCGTCGGTGCGTTGATGTAAACGGCTTCTATGCCGCTTGCATCCCTCCTGCCAAGGGGATGATTCCAGTTCGCGGAGGTGTGAATGTATTTAAGCTTTAGCAGCTTTTCTTCCTCAGCGGTGGTGCTGTAGTCACCAGCAACAAACCGATTGCACAACGCTTGCAGCTCATCTGGCACGGCGTACTCATCGCTCTCAGGCATATCAATGAATTGGACGCCCTTTTCCTTCGCCAGTTGATACATGACTCTCAAGTAGACGCGCGAGAGCTTGCCGCTCACTGGTCGCTTGAGTTGCAGCGCGGCGTACACACGCTTTTCTCGGGGTGCCAGTCGATCCTGATTGTCCCTCGGGAGTACGAGCGCGTCAGGTGTAACAACTTCTAGAAGATGCGCAGGCCACCCTTTGGCAACCCACTGATTTTTCAGGCGTGCAGCATCCCGGTAGATCGACGTAGTTGCAACGTCAGTTTGGATTGAGACTTCAAGGGCTTGCATGGGACTGACCAAAACGCATTCCTCGACTTCGTCGAGGTAGCTTCCACCGACATCCGAATGAACGCCGGGAAAGGTGTACTCCGGATGGTCGGGCTTAACCCGACTGAGCGCGAAGTTTGCGCGGCACTCATCGCGAGCTACGAGATGGACAACATCTTTGAAGAACCTGCGATCCAGGTAAAGCTTCACACCGGGAGCGATAGGGCTCGTCACTTGACCAAGGTTGGTAAAACCGGCGATGGATGGCACTGTGTCGAACAGGCCGATAAATCCCATTTTGATAGCGTTTCCGTATTGGCTATCAAAACTGCGGCTGAAATCTTTGGCACTGTTGTTCAACAAGCTTCCTAGTGGTCCTTGCTTGCCTCGCACGATTTCATTCGAGAAGTGCCGTGCAGCTGCTGCACCACGACTGAAGCCAAACGTATCAAAAGTCAGAGACACTATTTCACTGCCAGGACTATCTAGCAGGGCTTCTTCGATGGTTTGTTTTATTTGTGCGAATGACGCCTGAACACGCCCCGCAACGCCGGTATCACCCCGGCCCATGCCAGAGCCTACGGCGCTGTCTTTCTCATTGTTTACAGTACCAATACCGTCGACATAGATAGGACGCGATATGCATCTAAAGGCGCCTGCGCCCTCAGCTTTCTCAGTCTTTTTGTATAAATCATGCAGTTTTTTAACATTGGTTAGGCCGGCTCCGTAACTGCTGTCTGGGTCGCTCATGTACGGCATGCAACTGACAGGAATATCCTGAGGCGCAATCGGATGCTGCGCCCCACACAGCAATCCCGCCGCCGTGTTATTCGCATTATTCCCAGTGCCATCAAAGAAAACCCCAATCCTCAACGCAATCCCGATTTTCTCGGGTTCGCGCGCAGGTTCTTTCCCGTGTTTCTCATATTCCGCCCAACGCTGGGCGTGAATATCGACGGGTTTGGCTTCTTCGTAGCGGTAGTTTTTCGGGGGGTTGGGTACGTAGCCACTCATCCATGTTTCCTGGTTCTGATCCTTGAGAACGGCCCGAAGGGTGACAGCCGAGGCTGGGGGGCGCAAGCCGTGGCCGTGTGCCAGCCAGGGTGTGATCGCGGGGTTCGACGAGGGTTTCCCCTCGTCGGGATGGGTTGGTTAGCTGGCGATCTCGACGTTATCCAGCGCTTGGTTGACGGCGATTTCGCCGAGCATCACGACTTGGGCGATGCCCAGTGCGGTTTTGCGGTGTGGGGTGTCGAGCATGGCGGCGAAGTTGAGGAGCATTTCGCTGGCGGAGCCGAGGGTTTCGCTGGCGTTGGCGAGCAGGGATTCGCTGTTGTACTTCGGGTTGGCGAGGTACATGCGTTCGGGTTGGTGGGTGCTGGCCATGATTTGGCTGGCGGGTTTGAGGTAGTGGTCGAGGGCGCGTTCGGCGGCTTCGTGGAATCGCTTGGAGTCGGGAGATTCGTAGGGGGATGTGGGGTCGGTTTCGGGTGGGTTGGGTGTTGGTTTGATCATGGTTGTGCTCCTGGTTTTCATTAGGAGCTACCAGCATCACTTGCAGATGATGGGTGGCAGCTATGCGCGGGTCTGCAAGACCGGGAAACCAGGCACCCGGCAGACCCGAAGGTCTCCCGCACAAAGCTGCCATTGAGCGGACACGAGCGAGTGTCCTTTTGGCTGGCTGTGCGACTGGTTTTTCCGGCGGGCTTGCAGACCCGATCACTGATGAGCAGTGACGGGAATCAAGGTACGGAGGGAGTGCCAGACGCACAAGCCGGCGGATTCTGGCTTAGTCGTAGGCGATGGCGCAAGGAGTTGTAGGGCGTAGCCAGCAACGAGAGACACCTATTAAACAAACATGTAGATCATCTGTTTAACAGGTCAGTTGAGATGCAGAGAATTCCGAATCAATGGGTCTCAAACGAATTCCACTGGTGAGTATCAAGAGCCAGCGCGCAGTAGGGTTCGAAAACGTAAAGCACAAGCGGATTCTCAATATCTATCGCTGCCACCTGGAGTGACTTGAGATAGGACTGAGCCTCTGCGAATGATGTACCGAATAGAGGATCATCCATTGCCTTCGCGCGCGTCAGCTTGGAAATCGTTTGATCTGGATGTTTTGCCATCGCAATGCGAAAAGCCAGGCTAGCGTCGAAGTGCGTTTTACCGAAGACGTGCTGACGAAGCCGACTGATCACGCTTCTTGAAATACCAACGTAGATAGGCACGCCGTTGTCGATCAGCACGTAGCAACCCGAAAAATCTTGCGGCAGTTTGAACTGCTTCAGCAACGATTTAACGCCAACACCGGGCACCGAAAAGTCCTTCATCTCTCGCGGAGTTTCAAGAGAGCTTTTCATTCTGCTCATATGGCCGGGCAGAACCGTTTTGGCTAACTCTTCAAATGTGTGCATGCATTCGTGTAACGCCATTGGAGAACCGCTCGGTCGAGAGATGGACGCCAACGCTATCGCGTCAAGTCAGGCCATTACAAGCGATGTAGCACATGTCTATTTAAAGCGACGCCAGAACAATGTGGGGTAATAGATCTCTGTAGCGAAGAACAGAGGAATCGCTACAGAGATTGTTCACATCTAGCTGGCGATTTCGACGTTATCCAGCGCTTGGTTGACGGCGATTTCTCCGAGCATCACGACTTGGGCGATGCCCAGTGCGGTTTTGCGGTGGGGGGTGTCGAGCATGGCGGCGAAGTTGAGGAGCATTTCGCTGGCGGAGCCGAGGGTTTCGCTGGCGTTGGCGAGCAGGGATTCGCTGTTGTACTTGGGGTTGGCGAGGTACATGCGTTCGGGTTGTTGGGTGCTGGCCATGATTTGGCTGGCGGGTTTGAGGTAGTGGTCGAGGGCGCGTTCGGCGGCTTCGTGGAATCGCTTGGAGTCGGGGGATTCGTAGGGGGATGTGGGGTCGGTTTCGGGTGGGTTGGGTGTTGGTTTGATCATTGATGAAGCTCCTACGTCAAAAAAAGGAGCCATCACTCTCGCTACCAAACGAGGGTGGCGGCCATGCGCAGGTTGGTAGACCGGGACGTAGAAAACCGGCGCGCCCGAAGACGCCCTGTGCATGACCACCATAAAGCCGTGTCGAACAGACACTGCGAATCATGATGCTTATGCAATCTACGAAAACTCAGGGCTACCAAACCCGATCGCTGTTTTTCAGCGACCGACAGACGATAGAACCCGCGACCTAGACGCACAAGCCGGCGGATTCTGGCTTAGTCGTAGGTAACGGCGCAAGGCGTTGTAGGGTTTCGGTGGTTACTTGAGGCTTGGTTTAAACAGTGGTTGTTTTTACTGTTTATTTCGGTCAGTGGTTGATGGGGTGACTGGGTGGGCGACTTCGCGAGCAGGCTCGCTCCCACAGGGGATTTGTGGTGGGTTTGGGATTTGCGGTGACTGGGCTGGCGTCATCGCGAGCAGGCTCACTCCTACAGGGGGATTGTGTTCACTTGAGGTCGAGTTGGCTGTCGGGGATTGTGCCGGAGAAAGTGGGTTCTACCGGGCCGCTCAGGGTTACGGAGCCTGAGCCATTCCAGTGAACGGTGACGGGGCCGCCGTCGCATTCGACGTTGACGGTGTGGTCGAGCAGGCCTCGGCGGATGCCGTTGACGGCCGCGCCACATGAGCATGAGCCGGAGCCGAGCGGGATGGCACCGTTGCGTTCCCAGATGCGCAGGCGGATGTGTTGGCGGTCGATGATCTGCACGAAGTGGACGTTGGTTTTTTGCGGAAATAACGGATGGGTTTCGAGGCTTGGGCCGAGGGTGGCGATATCGACGGAACTGAGGTCGTCGACGAAATAGGTGCAGTGCGGATTGCCCATATTGCACGCGGTTAGAGCGCCGGCGAGCGGTAGAAATAGCGTGTCGTGTTCTTGCGCCAGAGGGATGTCTTGCCAGTCGAACAACGGTTCGCCCATGTCGACGGCGATCAATCCGCTGGGCATGCGTTCGCAGGTGAGCAAGCCACGGTTTGTGCGCAGGGTGATCGATGTTCGGCTGGCTTCGCGCATCAACCTGTCCGCCACGCCACGGGTGGCGCTGCCGCACACGTCGAGCGCTGAGCCGTCGGCGTTCCAGAACTCCACGCGCGCATCGGCGTCCTCGCAATCGAGGACCACGGCGAGTTGGTTGAAACCGATGCCGCGATGACGATCACCCAGGCGCCGGGCGAGTTGGCCGGTGATGGGGTTGGTGATGTTGCGTGCATCGATCACGACGAAGTCATCGCCGTTGGCGTGCATCTTATGGAAGGTGAGTGGCATGCGCTGCGCCTCTGGTGCGCGTCATGTTGATCAGCGCTGAGCGCCCACCATTCGGTGCCGGGCGTTCTTCGATGGAGAACGGCACGAAGCCAAGTTTCGGGTAAAGCAGCAGGCCTGCGGTATTTTCGTTGAAGCAAGACAGTTGCACTTCCTTGGCCTGGTATTTTTCGAAGCCCAGCGCGGTCATGATCTCGACGATGTACCGCGCCACACCCTGGCCTCGGGCGTAGGGCGCGACGATGACATTGCCGATGCAGCAGATGCCTTCGTGCTCAGCGCGGTAGAAATTGGCGAAGCCAACAAACTCGCCGTTGGCCAGAAAAGCCGTGGAATCGAAGCGCTGGCTGATTGCGCTGTGCATCTGCTCTTCCGTCAGCGGGAAGTTGGCTTTCGGGAACATGAAGAACAGCTCTTGTTCACCTTGGGGAAAGCTGCAGAGGGTGTTGACGTCGTCGGCCGTCACTGGCCGGTGGGAGAAATTCATCGCTGCCCTGCCCTCACTTTTTACCCGCCAGATGATGCGCAACCAAGGCGTTGGCATGACCGTGGCCGATGCCGTGTTCCTGCTTGAGCCACGCCACCAGTTCCATGTGTTTCTTGTCGGTGATGCCGGCGAGCAGGCTCAGCCAGTGATCGATGGGCTGGCCGTATTTTTTCTCGATGGAGGGGAAGTACGACGCCGGGCCTTTTACCTTGTTGTCTTCGCTCATGCTGCAAGCTCCCTGTGGTCACGACGGAGGGTCGGCGGACGCTCCTTGTCGGCAGGTCATAGAGTGGACGCGAAGTGCGGTTCCGGCAACTGCCCCGCTCTGCCAGACACCAGAAAAACCCTGTAGGAGTGAGCCTGCTCGCGATGGCGTTTGTTCAGTCAACACCGACACTGACTGGACTACCGCTATCGCGAGCAGGCTCACTCCTACAGTGATATCTGCGTTATTCGGTGCGGCCCGGCAGCATCCGCACCAGCGTGTTATCCCGCACCCAATAATGGTGGAACAACCCCGCCAGCGCATGCAGCCCTATCAACCAGTAACCGGTGCTGCCAATCAGTTCATGCCAGTACTTCAGTTGTTTGGCGAAGTCCGGGTCGATGGCCACGGGTGCCGGGACGTGGAAGCCGAAGTACGGGAACGGTTTGTCGGCGGCGGCGAGCATCAGCCAGGCGAGGATCGGTGTGGCGATCATCAGGCCGTACAGCGCCAGGTGTGTCAGGTGCGCGATGCCGGTCTGCCACGCGGGTGGTTTGGGGGTGATCGGTGGGCGTGGGCTGAGGCGGCCGAGCAGGCGGATCCAGACGAGGGCGAAGATGCTCGCGCCGAACAGGCCGTGGAAGCCCATCAGCAAGCCGCGTGCTTCGCTGCCCTTGGGCAGGTAGCCCTTGATTTCGACGCATGCGTAGACGCCGACAAACAGCGCCAGCATCAGCCAGTGCAGGGTGATTGAGAGTTTTCCATAACGGGTTACGGCGGTGTCGCGGGTCATAAGCTGCGCCTCGTGATTGTCGTGAGTGACGGCCGATTCGTTCGACCGCCTCGCTCCGGTTGTTGGGCGAACCGACGGCGTTACCCTGCCCGCCCAGTCTTAAGAGAGTCTGAAGACAGACCCTCACGTTAACCTTTTTTCACCTTCAGACTTCGTTAAGAAATGCCTCCGATACTCGCCTCAAACCTATTGAGGGAGGCGTTCTGCCCATGCCCGATTTTGACTGGAACATCCCCCTGCCCCTGCGCTTCGGTCAAGCCGAAACACCGCAGATGACACTGACCGGCGCGCTGCCCGACGACACTCTCCGAGCGACGTTTGAAAGCTTTATCCAGCAACGCTTTCGCAAGGCCCACGGCGCCGACATTCGCCACTTCATGCCCGAGCTGTTCGGCATGCACAACGGCGATGGCGAGTTGTGCGCCGTGGCCGGGGTGCGTCGCGCGCATCTGGAATCACTGTTCCTTGAGCGCTATCTGGATGAGCCGATCGAGCCGCTAATCAGCGCGGCGGCGGATCGTGCGGTCGAGCGCAGCGCCATCGTCGAAGTCGGCAACCTCGCCGCCAGCGACACCGGCAGCGCGCGCCTGAGCATCATCGCCATCACCTACCTGCTGGCCATGGGCGGCCTGGAATGGGTGACGTTCACCGGCAACATCGGCCTGGTCAACAGCTTCCATCGCCTGGGCCTGAAGCCAGTGACATTGTGCGCCGCTGACCCGGAACGATTGGGTGACGAGCGTCAACACTGGGGCAGTTATTACGAAAGTAAACCTTGGGTGCATGTCGGCAACATCCGCGCCGGGTTCGTCCATTTGCGCGATATCGGCCTGTTTACTCGCCTGGGTTTGCCGACTTCGATTGAAGGAGCCTGTCATGTCGCTTGAACTGCAACGCTTCCAGGAAACCCTGCGCGACCATGCCCGGCGCAATGACCACGCGACGGCCCTGTGGGGCGACACGCTGAAACTCGATTACGCCACGCTGTACGCCGAAGTGTTGTATCGCCAGGAGCGCCTGCGCGACGAGCAGGCGCAAGTGATTGCGCTGGCGTTGGACAACGGCGTCGACGCGATGCTCTGGGATCTTGCCGTGCTGTTTGAAGGCCTGACCTGCGTGACGTTGTCGCCGTTTTTCAGTGCGGCGCAACGCGCTCATTGTCTGCAACAGAGCCAGGCCGAACGGGTGATTGCCGAGCCCGAACTGGGTGCCGAATTGCTCGCGGCTGGTTATGAACAACGTGGCGAGTTCTGGTGCCGCTCCTTCAGTGGCCCCAGTCGCATGCCGGCCGGTACCGCAAAACTCACCTTCACCTCGGGCACCACCGGCACGCCGAAAGGTGTGTGCCTGAGCGCCGACAGCCTGCTGCGGGTGGCACGGGAGCTGGATCAGGCCAGCGAAGCCACCGGCCCGCAGCATCACTTGGCGCTGTTGCCGTTGGCGATTCTGCTGGAGAACCTCGGTTGCTATGCCGCGCTGTATGCCGGCGCGACGCTGAGTTTGCCGAGCCAGAAAACCCTCGGCATTCAGGGCGCCAGCGGCGTCGACATTCCGCGCTTGCTCGGTTATCTGGCCAGCCGTGCGCCGGAGAGTCTGATCCTGGTGCCGCAGTTGCTGCTGTTGCTGGTCAGCGCCGCCGAACAAAAAGCCTTCGACCCGCAAACCCTGCGCTTTGCCGCTGTCGGCGGTGCGCGGGTCTCGGAGGATCTGCTGCACCGTGCGCAACGGGTCGGGCTGCCGGTTTACGAAGGCTACGGCCTGTCCGAATGCGCCTCGGTGGTGTGCCTCAATCGCCCCGGCGCGCGCCGCCCCGGCAGCGTCGGCCGACCGTTGCCGCATGTCGAAGTGCGGCTGGCCGAGGACGGCGAAGTGCTGATCAAGGGCTCGACGCTGCTCGGTTATCTGGGCGACGCGCCGTACGCCGATGAGTGGTGGCCGAGCGGCGATCTGGGCGAGTTCGACCCGGAAGGTTTTCTCTATCTCAAGGGCCGCAAGAAGCACCAGTTCGTCACCAGTTTCGGGCGCAACGTCAACCCGGAATGGGTCGAGTCCGAGCTGACCCAGCGCCGTCACATCGCTCAGGCGTTCGTTTACGGCGAGGCCTTGCCGCATAACCACGCCCTGCTCTGGCCACATCGTCCGGACTGCACCGATGCCGAACTGGCCGCTGCCGTCGCCGAAGCCAACGAGGCTTTGCCCGATTACGCCCAGGTGCATCAGTGGACGCGCTTGCCGCAACCCTTCAGCGCCGCCAATGGCTTGCTCACCGCCAATGGCCGCCCGCGCCGCGACGCCATCGTCGCGCAGTACCACAACCAATTGACCGAATCCGCTGTTTCCGAGGAGTCCGCATCATGAGTTTTTTTGACACCCTGCAAGAAGCCACGCAACAGGAACGCCACGAACTGTTCAACCTGCCGATCATCGTCGATGCCCTGCAAGGCAAGGTCAGCCTCGACAGTTATCGAGCGTTTCTCGCGCAGGCGTATTACCACGTGCGCCACACCGTGCCGCTGATGATGGCTTGCGGTGCACGCCTGCCGACGCGTCTGGAATGGCTGCGCAAAGCGGTGGCCGAGTACATCGAAGACGAATACGGCCACGAGCACTGGGTACTCAATGACATCGCCGCGTGTGGCGGTGATCGTGATGCGGTGCGCGACGGTCAGCCGTCGTTGTCGATCGAATTGATGGTCAGCTTCCTTTACGACCTGATCGCCCGGGGCAATCCGGTCGGTCTGTTCGGCATGGTCAATGTGCTCGAAGGCACCAGCATCGCCCTGGCCACCCACGCGGCGGGCAGCATTCGCGAGCGTCTGGCATTGCCGGAAACGGCGTTCAGTTATCTGAGTTCCCACGGTTCGCTCGACATCGAGCACATGCAAACCTATCGGCGCCTGATGAATCAACTCAAAGATCCTGCCGATCAAGCCGCTGTGATCCATGCCTCGAAGGTCGTCTATCGCCTGTACACCGACATGTTCCGTGGCTTGCCGCGTGACGCGGAGGCTCAACATGCAGCTGCGTGACGCGCGGGTGGTGCTGACCGGTGCCAGTGGCGGCATCGGTCTGGCCATCGCCGAAACCTTGTGCGCTGCCGGTGCCCACGTGCTCGCGGTGGCACGGCATCAGGAGGCTCTGCTGCCGTTGCTCAAGCGCTACCCCGACTCGTTGTGCTGGGTCGGCGCCGACCTGACCTTCCTCAGCGACCGTCGTAAAGTGCTGGTCGCCGCCGAAGCCATCGGCGGCATCAACCTGCTGATCAACGCCGCCGGGGTCAATCACTTCGCCATGCTCGAACAGCTGGATGACAGCGACATCAACGCGATGCTGGCGGTAAACATCAGTGCACCGATGTGCCTGACCAAACTGCTGTTGCCGCTGCTCAAGCAGGCCGACAGCGCGATGGTGGTCAACGTCGGCTCGACCTACGGCTCGATCGGCTACCCGGGTTACGCCAGTTATTGCGCGACCAAGTTTGCTTTGCGCGGATTTTCCGAGGCACTGCGCCGGGAGCTCGCCGACACCCGGGTCAGCGTGCTGTACGTCGCGCCGCGCGCCACGCGCACCTCGATGAACAGCGCCGCCGCGCAAGCGTTGAACGACGCACTCAAGGCCAACGTCGACGATCCGCAAACCGTGGCTTCGGCGGTGATCCATGCGATTGCCGGTGATCGCCGCGACCTCTACTTGGGCTGGCCGGAACGTTTCTTCGTCCGCCTGAACAATCTGCTCCCGCATCTGGTTGATCGAGGCCTGCGCAAGCAGTTGCCGCTGATCCGCCGCCTCAGTGAAAAACCTGACAACGAGTCGCCAAAGCCATGAAAAAACTATCCGCATGCCTGTTGCTCGCCGCCTTGAGTCAAAGCGTCTGGGCGCTGGAACCGGCCGACCAGCAACGTCTCGAGGGCATCCAGCAGAGCTGGGCGCACATCCAATATGAAGTGGCGGAAAAGCAGCGCGCCGCCGCATTCGAGCAATTAGCCAGCGAGGCCAACGCGTTCACCACGCAGCGCCCGGCGGTGGCCGAAGCGTGGATCTGGAAAGGCATCGTCACCAGCAGTTGGGCCGGTGCCGAGGGTGGTCTCGGTGCCTTGGGCAAAGCCAAGGACGCCAAGGCCGACCTGGAGAAATCCCTGACCCTCGACCCCAAAGCCCTGCAAGGCTCGGCCTACACCAGCCTCGCCGCACTGTATGACCGCGTGCCCGGCTGGCCCATCGGTTTCGGCGACAGCGACAAGGCCGAGCAACTGCTCAAACAAGCCTTGCAACTCAACCCAAACGGCATCGACAGCCTGTACTTCTGGGGCGATCACCTCTACCGTCAGAAGCGCTACGCTGAAGCCAAAGCTGCGCTGCTCAAAGCCCAGCAAGCCGCGCCGCGCCCGGGCCGCGAAAGTGCCGATGCCGGGCGCCGCAAAGAGATCGCCGCCCTGCTGGTGGACGTGAACAAGAAACTCGACTGACAGGAGTCCGCGTGCGTTTATTACTGGTTGAGGATGACGTGGCGCTGGGTGAAGGCATTCATCAGGCGCTGGGCCGCGAGGGTTACACCGTCGACTGGCTCAAGGACGGCAGCAGTGCTTTGCATGCGCTGCTCAGCGAAACCTTCGATGTCGCCGTGCTCGATCTCGGTCTGCCGCGCATGGACGGCCTGCAGGTGCTGCGCCGCCTGCGCGACAGCGGTTCGAATCTGCCGGTGCTGATTCTTACCGCCCGCGACGCTACCGAAGATCGCATCGCCGGGCTCGACGCCGGGGCCGACGACTACCTGATCAAACCGTTCGACCTGGACGAGCTCAAGGCACGCTTGCGCGCCTTGTTGCGGCGCAGTGCCGGGCGCGCCCAGGCGTTGATTGAGCATGCCGGCATCAGCCTCAACCCCGGCACCCAGCAAGTCAGCTATCAGGGCCAGCCCGTGGCCCTGACGCCCAAGGAATATCAGTTGCTGCACGAACTGCTGTCGCCGCCGGGCCGGGTGATGACCCGCGATCAACTGATGCAGCTGCTTTACGGCTGGAATGAAGAAGCCGAAAGCAACACTCTCGAAGTGCACATCCACCACCTGCGCAAGAAGTTTTCCACCGACCTGATCCGCACCATTCGCGGCGTGGGTTATCTGGTGGAGGAGCGTCGATGACCTCGATCCGCCGCCGCACGCTGACCTTGATCATCGGCCTGTTGCTGGCCGGCCTCGCGGTGCTCAGCACCTTCAACCTGCACGACAGCAACCACGAAATCGCCGAAGTCTACGACGCGCAATTGGCGCAGAACGCGCGCCTGCTGCAAGGCGTGATGCGCATGCCCTTGGCCAGCAAACAGCACGCCGAACTGTACCAGGCGTTCAACTCGGCGCTGGGCGAAGCGGTGCCGCGCGGCGAAGGTCATCCTTACGAACGCAAAATCGCTTTTCAGGTGTGGAATCCTGCCGGTGATGTGCTGGTGCACACCGCCAGCGCACCGTCCTTCAGGGCGCCGCCGACTCAGCCCGGCTTCAGCGATGTGGTGGATCTGAACAATCGGCACTGGCGCGCCTTTCTCCTTGAAGACAAACAGAACGGCCTGCGCATCTGGGTCGGTGAGCGTGACGATGTGCGCGCCGATCTGGTCGACCGCATCGTCCGCCACACCCTGTGGCCGAATGTGGTCGGCAGCTTGCTGCTCGCGGCGATGGTCTGGCTGGCCATCGGCTGGGGCCTCAAGCCCTTGGCGAACATGGCCGAGACCTTGCGCGCCCGCCACAGCGGTTCGCTGGAACCGTTGCAACTGGCGCCGCTGCCCAGTGAGCTGGAGCCGATGCAGGCGGCGCTCAACCGCATGCTCGCGCAGATCCAGGAAGTGCTTGGCCGCGAGCGGCGCTTTATCGCCGATGCCGCCCACGAAATGCGCACGCCGCTGGCGGTGCTGCGGGTGCATGCGCAGAATCTGCAGGAGGCTGGCACCGAACAGGAGCGCCGCGAATCGCTGGCGTTTCTGATCGCCGGGGTCGACCGCACCAGTCGCCTGGTCAACCAGTTATTGACCATGGCGCGCCTGGAACCGAAACCTAACCCGCCGCCACTGCAACCCATCGACCTCAGCGAAACCGTGCGCAACAGCCTGGTGCAACTGACGCCATGGTTGCTGAGCAAACACCTGGAACTGGCTTTTGAAGACAGCGCTGAACCGTTCAACATCATGGCCAGCCCCGGCACGATCGACATTGCCCTGAACAACCTGATCACCAACGCTGCGAACTTCTCCCCCGAACACGGCGTGATCACCGTGCTGCTCAGTCAGGCCGAGGGTTTCTATCACTTGAGCGTTGAAGATCAGGGGCCGGGCATCGATGAAGCGGACCGGGCGCGCTTGTTCGAGCGCTTCTACAGTCGCGGCAATGCCCACGGCGCGGGGCTGGGGCTGACTATCGTCAACACCATCGCCACGCAGTTGGGCGGACGAATCACGTTGGCCAACCGCGCCGAAGGTGGTTTACGCGCGACCTTGTCGATTCCCGACGGGCATCCGCGCCCCGCATCGCAACGCAGCACCCGCGAACCGCCGCAGAGTTGAGCCTGTTGCGGAAACAGAAGCACCATCGCCCGCTGAAAAACAGTGGCCGCGTGTCGGAATCTGATCCAGATCAGTTCCCGGGGCTGACATCGGTGTAGAACAGACTCAGCGCATTCTCCTGCGCGTTGCTCGTTCAGCCCCGATGGAGGCTCATCTCATGCTCACTGTCAAAGACCACAATGACCGCGCGGCGCCGGCCTATGCCGCGCACCAAGGTGAATACTGGATCGAGTCGCTCAAGGATGGCCGCCACGTCTTGATCCGTGCCCTGGCCGCCAAGGATCGCCAACGCGAATATGCATTCATCAAGCGCTTGTCGCCCGAGTCCCGACACCTGCGCTTTCTCGCGCAGATCAGTGAACCAGGCACCGCGCTGCTCGATCAGTTGATGGACGTCGACTGCAAGCAACGCGCGGCCTTCATCGCACTGGTTCACGAAAATGGCGAATTGATCGAGATCGGCATCAGCCGCTACGCCGCCACGGGCGAGCAGGACTGTGAATGCGCCGTCACGGTCGCCGATGAATGGACACACCTGGGCCTGGGCACGCTGCTGATGGAGCACCTGATCAAAGCTGCCCGGCACAACGGTTTCAAGCATCTGTATTCGGTGGATTCCGCCAGCAACACGGCCATGCGCGACCTCGCCAAGTCCATGGGTTTTGCAACCCACAGCGATCCTGATGATCCGCACCAGGTCATTCATCGCCTGAGTCTGTAGCGACATTCCTGCGCCCCGCACCTTTAAACGTTGCGGGGCGCATTGCCGATCAAGGCGTGATCGCCACCTTCATCACCCCATCGCGCTGATGCGCGAACAGTTCATACGCGGCTTCGATATCGTCCAGTTTGAAGTGGTGGGTCACCAGCGGCGACAGATCGACACCACCGCTTTGCACCACCGCCATCAGCCGGCGCATGCGCTCCTTGCCGCCGGGGCACAGGGTGCTGACGATGCTGTAATCGCCCAGCCCCGCCGCGAAGGCATCGTAGGGAATGCGCAGGTCCGACGCATAAACCCCGAGGCTCGACAAGCGTCCGCCCGGGCGTAACACCCGCAAGGCAGACTCGAACGTGCCCTGGGTGCCCAAGGCTTCGATGGACACATCCACGCCGCGCCCGTCGGTCAACGCCATGATTTGCTCGACCACGTCGCCGTCCTTGAAATTGACCACATGGGTCGCGCCCAACTGCCGCGCGACACTCATGCGCTCGGCCACCGCGTCGACACCAATGATCACGCTCGCGCCCTTGAGCCGCGCCCCGGCCACCGCGCACAGGCCGATCGGCCCCAGCGCGAACACCGCAACGCTGTCGCCGATACTGACTTCGCCACGTTCGGCGCCGGAGAACCCGGTGGACATGATGTCCGGGCACATCAGCACCTGTTCGTCACTCAGCCCGTCGGGAATCGGGCACAGGTTGGCCAAGGCATCGGGCACCAAGACGTACTCCGCCTGGCAGCCATCGATGATGTTGCCGAATTTCCAGCCGCCGGTGGCGCGAAAACCGTGGCGAGTGTCCGGCCCGTCCTGGGAGCCGCAACCGCACAGACAGGCGTAGCTTTGACCGCTGGGGGTGATGGCGCCGGCGATCACCCGTTGGCCTTCGAAAAATCCGCGGACTTGTGAGCCGAGCTTCTCGATCACGCCCACCGGTTCGTGACCGACGGTCAAGCCTTTGGCCACTGGATACTCACCGCGCAGGATATGCACGTCGGTGCCGCAGATCGTCGTGGTGGTGATCCGCACCAGCGCGTCCAGCGGGCCAACCTCGGGGATCGGTTTGTCATCCAGCACGATGCGATTCTTTTCGACGAATATCGCCGCTTTCATCATGGCCATGATCAAGACTCCTGTGCAGGTGTTTGCAGTGAGTTCAGCACCTTTCCAAGGCTGCGCCGAACTGACCGACACAAGGTTGATAACGATCAATCAATGCAGGATTGCGCATCGCCGATGCCGCACGTCGGACGCAGGCATTATTGGGCCGCGTCATTGACAAAGATCAAGCCACGCCCGGCGGCACGGAGCAACATGAACTGACGCCGTTGCGTCTGGCCGGCCAATGCCGCTACCCACAGGAGATTCGTCATGTCCGAGCAAGCACGTTTCATGCTGGTAGCTTCACCGCTGATGAAACACAGCCCTGCGTTCGATCGGGCCGCGGCCCTGGCCAAGGCATCGGGGGCGGCGCTGCACATCGTGGCATTCGATTACCTCGAAGGGCTGGCGACCGCCGGATTGGTCAACGAGCAGGCCCTGGAACAGATGCGCCTGGGTTATGTCGAGCGCCACCGCCAATGGCTAGAGGACCAGGCGCGGCCCATGCGCCACCTCGGCGTGACCGTGACCACGGAAGTGGTGTGGGTCGACAATCCGTTGCATGAAATCCAGATTCACCTCAAGGAGCAGCCGATGGCCCTGCTGATCAAGGATCTGCAGCACGCCTCGTTCATGTCGCGGTTGATGTTCACCCCGCTCGATGTTCATTTGCTGCGCGAATGCCGGGTGCCGCTGCACTTCGTCAGCCATGTTCAGCACGCCCGGCCCCGGCGGATCGTCGCGGCGATTGATCCGTTTCATCGCGACGAGCAATACGCCGACTTCAACGACCGTATCCTGCGCGAGGCCGCGAAACTGGCCAGCCTCTGCGATGCCGAACTGGATGTGGTCTATGCCTACGACCTGTCATCAATCAGCGCCGACGAGTTCGGCTTTGGCAACGCCTCGACGTTTTTCACCGAGGGCAAGGCGAAAACGCTGTTCGATGCGCAAGGCGATGCATTCCGCGAACTGGCCGAGCGCAACGGCATTGCGCCGGAACGCCAGCACATGATCATGGGCAATCCGGCCAACGTGCTGTGCAGCTACGCCGATGCCTATGACATCGATGTGATCGTCATGGGCCGTATCGGCCATCGCGGCCTGGGTCGGTTGATCGGTAGCACGGTGGAACAGCTGTTGTACAAAATGCCCTGCAGCGCCTGGGTGGTGTCGCCGCAAGTACTGGTCGACTGAACGCAGCCGTCCCTCTCGAGGGACGGCCTCAGATCGAACGCTGGTTGACCCGCGCCATCAATTGCTCGGCGCTTTCCTTGCGCTCGGAGTAGCGGTCGACCAGATGCGCCTGTTGATCGCGCAGCAGCACGGTGAACTTCACCAGCTCTTCCATCACATCGACCACACGATCGTAGAACGGCGACGCTTTCATTCGCCCGGTGTCGTCAAATTCCATGTAGGCCTTCGGCACCGAGGATTGGTTGGGGATGGTGAACATGCGCATCCAGCGGCCCAACACGCGCAACTGGTTGACCACGTTGAACGACTGCGAACCGCCACAGACCTGCATCACGGCGAGGGTCTTGCCTTGGGTCGGGCGTACCGCGCCGAGTTCCAGCGGGACCCAGTCGATCTGTGCCTTGAACACGGCAGACATTGCGCCGTGCCGTTCTGGTGAGCACCAGACCTGGCCTTCCGACCACAGCACCAGCTCGCGCAGTTCCTGCACCTTGGGATGGTCGACCGGAGCGTCGTCGGGCAGCGGCAGGCCGGACGGATTGAAGATCCGCGTTTCGGCGCCAAAGTGTTCGAGCAGGCGCGCGGCCTCCTCTACCAGCAAACGGCTGAACGAGCGTTCGCGGGTCGAGCCGTAGAGCAGCAGGATCCGCGGTTTGTGCGCGCCCGCTTGCGACGGTTTGGCGTTATCGAACAGATTGAGATCGAGGTTGGGCAGTTCGGACATAAATCCTCCTTAAAGCGCGCCGATGCGGTCGAGCTCAGCCTTGAGTTGATCGCGGCTGAGCGAGTGGAAAGGCAGATCGAGGAAGGCCTGACAGCGTTGGCCGATGCGCATAAGGGTGGCGTGAAAAGCCGCGTCGACAGTGGCTTCGTCGCCCTTCACTTCGGACGGATCTTCCAGCCCCCAGTGGGATTTCAGCGCCGGGCCGAAATACACCGGGCAAGTCTCGCCAGCGGCTTTGTCGCACACGGTGATGACGATGTCCGGCGGGTTGCTTTCAAAAGCGTCGTTGCCTTTGCTGTGCAAACCATCAATGGCGATGCCGGCCTGTTGCAGCGTCGACAGGCTGCGCGGCAAGACCTGACCTTTGGGAAAACTGCCGGCACTCACCGCTTCGAATCCCGCTGGTGCCAGATGATTGAACATGGCTTCAGAGAGGATGCTGCGGCAGCTGTTGGCCGTGCACATGAACAGAACTCGCATGGATTGCTCCTACCGCTTTTGGCGGACATCAAAGGCTCAGGCGCAGTGCCAGGGCCGAAAGAGTGATCAACAGAACCGGAAGGGTCAGCAGAATGCCGACCTTGAAGTAGTAGCCCCAGGTGATGCGCAGACCTTTGCGTTCCAGCACATGCAGCCAGAGCAACGTGGCGAGGCTACCGATGGGGGTGATTTTCGGGCCGAGGTCGCAGCCAATGATGTTGGCGTAGATCATCGCTTCGCGAACGAGCCCTTGGGCGTCGCTGGCCTGGATCGACAACGCACCGATCAGCACGCTGGGCATGTTGTTCATCACCGATGACAACAGCGCGGACAGCAGGCCAGTGCCGAGGGTGGCACTCCATAAACCTTGCTCGGCCAAGCGGTCGAGGACGACGGCCAGCAGGTCAGTCAACCCGGCATTCTTCAGGCCATACACCACCAGGTACATGCCCAGCGAGAACACCACGATCTGCCACGGCGCATCACGCAAAACCCGTCGGGTAGCGATCTTGTGGCCCTTGGCAGCGACCGCAAAAAGGATCGCCGCACACACTGCCGCAACGGCACTGACAGGAATCCCCAGCGGTTCCAGTGCGAACAGTCCGACCAGCAATATCAGCAGTGTCCAGCCGCCAACCACAAATGTGGCGTGGTCGCGAATCGCTGCTTTGGGTTCCTGAAGCGCCTCAACCGGGTAGCGCTGTGGCACATCGCGCCGGAAGTACACAAACAGCACCAGCAGCGTCGCCGCGACACTGACCAGACTCACCGGCACCATCACCGATGCGTATTCGGCAAAGCCCAAGCCGAAGTAGTCGGCGGAGACGATGTTGACCAGATTGGACACCACCAGCGGCAGGCTGGCCGTGTCGGCAATAAACCCGGCGGCCATGACGAATGCCAACGTCGCCGCCGGTGAAAAGCGCAGCGCCAGCAACATCGACATGACAATGGGCGTAAGGATCAGCGCCGCACCGTCGTTGGCGAACACCGCCGCCACCGCCGCGCCGAGCAACACGCAGAACGCGAACAATCGATAACCACTGCCCTTTGCCCATCGTGCAACGTGGAGTGCCGCCCACTCAAAGAAGCCGGCTTCATCCAGCAGCAGACTGATGATGATCACCGCGATAAACGTGGCGGTGGCGTTCCAGACGATGGCCCACACCGTGGGGATGTCCTGCAGCGAAACGGCACCGACGGCCAGGGCGATCACGGCGCCGAACGTGGCGCTCCAACCGACGCCTAATCCTTTGGGCTGCCAGATGACGAGTACGAGGGTGAAGACGAAAACAGCGAAAGCCAGCAACATTTCAGAACTCTCTAAATCCGGATTCAGCAGCAGGCGGCTTCGCGCACCGGACGCCCGTCCATGTTCTGCAGGCGGGCGACGTTGTCCTTTAGCCAATCAGCATTGGCCAGGGACGTCACTTGCAGGATTTCGCGCACCCACGCTGGCAGATCCGGGTTGAGACGGTAATAGACCCACTGGCCCTGACGGCGATCAAGCAACAAGCCATTGCTGCGCAGTTGCGCGAGGTGGCGGCTGATTTTCGGTTGGCTGTCGTCGAGCGCACACATCAGCTCGCAAACGCAGAGTTCACCTTGATCGGAAATGAGCAGCATGGCGCGCACGCGGGTTTCGTCAGCGAGGCTCTTGAAGACTTCGGTGGGAGTGATCATGGTACGGGCTCATCACATACGGAAATCCGAATATACGGATATCCATATATAAATCAACCCGGCAAATGCCATCGACCAAAGAACCCTGTGGGAGCACCTGTCGTCACCAGCGTTTTCAACAGCGAATGACGACTCCACGGGCCGCAGTACTCAGGCACATGCGCGATCAATCTATATCCGCAGCGGATGTACCACCGGGCGACGTTGTCATCCAGCGTTTCGATCAAGGCATCCACGCACGCCCTTTCAACGGCCAGCGCCTCAAGCTTGTGCAACGCCTCAGTACCCAGCCCGGTTCCGCGCCATTGCGCGTCGATCCACAGGTAATTGACAAACAGACGCCGGAATTCGGTTCTGCCGGTAGCGCCGCCGATCAGTGTTCCCTCCTCCATCAGCGCACAGGCGATGGCTTCAGCTTGTCCGCCGCGAGCCTCAGACAAGGTTCGGCCATGCTGTAAGACGCCGTCACTGATGGCCTTCAAGGTGTCCGCATTGATGTCGCGAACGCTAAGCCATTCCCTCATTGCTGCTCTCCATTGCCAAAGGCTTTGGCGCAGTTCAAGCAAAAGCGGCGCCAACAGCAGCACAGCCAAAGAGGATTAACGGCTGCCGGCCTGCGATCTGCCCAGCAGCAAGCCCTGCTCCGCTTCACATAACCCCACCACATAATCCCAGACCACCCGCAGCCGCACCGATTTGTGCAACTCGCGCCGCGTGCTGATCCAGTAGCTGCGCTCGATGCTTTCATCCGGCAGCAACGGCACCAGATCGGGATCCGACTCGGCCATGTAGCAAGGCAATACGGCAATACCCAATCCCGACCGCGCTGCTTCCTGCTGAGCGATGACGCTGGTGCTATGGAACACCACGCGCGGACTGCGACAGAAACTGTTGAGAAACATCAATTCCTGGCTGAACAGCAAATCATCGACATAACCGATCCACGCATGCCGCCCGAGGTCTTCGCGGCTTTGCAGTGGCGGCGCCTTATCGAGATAGCGTTGGCTGGCGTACAACGCGAGTCGATAGTCCGTGAGTTTGCGCGTAACCAGCATGTCCGCCGCCGGGCGCTCCAGATGAATACTGATTTCCGCTTCACGGTTGAGGATGCTGACGAAGCGCGGCACGGCGACCAGTTCCACTTCCAATCCCGGATAGCGTTCGAACAAGCCGATCATGCGGCTGGCGAGAAACTTGATGCCCAGCCCTTCCGTCACCCCCACACGAATCTTGCCCAGTGGCGCGGTGGATTGGGTGATCTCTTCCTGCGCCAGCAACGCCACGTTTTCCATCGCTTCAGCATGTTTAAGCAGCGCCTCCCCCGCTGGGGTCATTTCGTAGCCTTGCGCGTGCTGGACGAACAGCGCGGTGCCGAGGCTTTTCTCGATGGCTTCGATGTGGCGGGCGACGGTGGCGTGGGTGGTGTTGAGGCGGCGGGCGGCGGTGAGCAGGCGGCCGCTGCGTTGCAGCTCGAGAAAAAACCGCAGGTCGTTCCAGTCGAACATGGCGTGTCCTTGTCGGCTATGGTCTATGCAGGCTGTTTGAAAACGCACAGCGGCTGCGCAAAAACTAACATTCTTTTAACGAAAGCTAACAACTAGAGTGTCCGACAATAAAAACAAAAAGCGAGGTCAGGGAATGCAGACTTCCCTCGATGAATACGACTACATCGTGGTCGGCGCCGGCCCTGCCGGGTGCTTGCTGGCCAATCGGCTGTCGGCAGATGCGCAGCAGCGCGTGCTGTTGCTCGAAGCCGGCGGGCGCGACAACTATGCGTGGATTCACATTCCTGTCGGTTACCTGTTCTGCATCGGTAACCCGCGCACCGACTGGTGCTTCAAGACCGAAGAACAACCGGGCCTCAATGGCCGCGCGCTGAGCTATCCGCGCGGCAAAGTGCTCGGTGGTTGTTCGTCCATCAACGGCATGATCTACATGCGTGGCCAGGCCAACGATTACGATGGCTGGGCGGCCGAGGGCAATCCGGGCTGGGCCTGGAACGACGTGCTGCCGCTGTTCAAAAAAAGCGAAAACCATTTTGCCGGCGCGGCTGAATTCCACGGCGCCAAGGGTGAATGGCGGGTCGAACAACAGCGGCTGTCATGGCCGATTCTGGATGCCTTTCGCAGTGCCGCCGAGCAAAGCGGCATCGCCAGCATCGATGACTTCAATCAGGGCGACAACGAGGGTTGCGGCTACTTTCAGGTCAATCAGAAATCCGGCGTGCGCTGGAACGCGGCGAAGGCATTTTTGAAACCGGTGCGTGATCGGACCAATCTGACGGTGCTGACCGGGGTTGAGGTTGACCGGGTGTTGCTGGAGGACGGTCGCGCAACACAAGTCAGTGCGCGTCATGAAGGTCAGACCAAGCAATTCAAGGCGCGCAAGGAGATCGTCCTGTGCGCGGGCGCGGTCGGGTCACCAAGCATTTTGCAGCGCTCCGGAATTGGTCCTCGGCCATTGCTCGAACGCTTGGGCATCGGCGTGATTCATGAGTTGCCCGGCGTTGGTGGCAACCTGCAGGATCACCTGCAATTGCGCCTGATCTACAAACTGGAAAACGCCCGCACGCTGAACCAGATCGCTGGCAGCGTGTGGGGCAAGATGGGCATGGGCCTGCGTTATCTGTATGACCGCAGCGGGCCGCTGTCGATGGCGCCGAGTCAGTTGGGCGCGTTTGCGCGTTCGGGGCCGGAGCAGACCTCGGCGAATCTTGAGTACCACGTGCAGCCTTTGTCGCTGGAGCGCTTTGGCGAACCGTTGCACAGCTTTCCCGCCTTTACCGCTTCGGTTTGCGATTTACGTCCGCAGAGTCGGGGACGCATCGACATTCGTTCGGCGGATCCACAGGAAGCGCCGCTGATCCAGCCCAACTATCTCAGCCATCCTGAAGATTTGCGCGTGGCAGCGGATGCGATTCGCCTGACCCGGCGCATCGTCAGTGCCCCTGCCCTGCAAGCGTTCAAACCGGTCGAGTATCTGCCCGGCGCCAACCTGCAAAGTGAAGAGGAACTGCAGGAAGCGGCGGCGAAGATCGGTACGACGATTTTCCATCCGGTCGGCACCTGTCGCATGGGCAATGACGGTGATGCAGTGGTCGACGCACAGCTGCGCGTCCACGGCGTGCCCGGGTTGCGCATTGCCGATGCGTCGATCATGCCGCGCATTACCTCGGGCAACACCTGTTCGCCTACGCTGATGATTGCCGAGAAAGCCGCACAACTGATCCTCAACCCCAACACCAGGAGCAGCACCCCGAAATTGGAGCTGGCCCAAACCCTGTAGGAACTGCCGAAGGCTGCGATCTTTTGACTTTGGATTTTCCAGATCAAAAGCAAGATCAAAAGATCGCAGCCTGCGGCAGCTCCTACAAAGAACCGCGTTTAATTCAAGGCATCACCCGGACACGCAACACCAGTGGAACAACAAAAACAATCACTGTGAGGGATACCGATATGTCAGAACACGTTCAGCCGCTGGACGCCGTGCGCAGCGTCGAGACCAGCCCGGATACACGCAAAGTCATCTTCGCTTCATCACTGGGGACGGTGTTCGAGTGGTATGACTTCTTCCTCTACGGCGCCCTCGCGGCAGTGATCAGCAAGCAGTTTTTCGCCGGGGTCAACGACACCACGGCGTTTATCTTTGCGCTGATGGCTTTCGCTGCAGGGTTTATCGTGCGGCCTTTCGGGGCGCTGGTGTTCGGTCGGTTGGGGGACATGATCGGACGCAAATACACCTTTCTCGCAACGATCATTCTGATGGGCGTGGCGACGTTCTGCGTCGGCCTGCTGCCGACCTACGCCAGCATCGGCATCGCCGCGCCGATCATTCTGGTGGTGCTGCGCATGCTGCAGGGCCTGGCGCTCGGCGGTGAATATGGCGGCGCTGCGACCTACGTGGCCGAGCACGCGCCGATTGGCAAACGCGGCTTCCACACCAGTTGGATTCAGTCCACCGCGACCCTCGGCCTGTTGCTGTCGCTGCTGGTGGTGCTCGGTTGCCGCTATTTCACCGGCGATCAGTTTGAAGTCTGGGGCTGGCGGATTCCGTTCCTGTTGTCGATCGTGCTGCTGGGCATTTCCACCTGGATCCGCCTGAGCCTGCACGAATCGCCGGCGTACCTGAAAATGAAAGAGGAAGGCAAAACCTCGAAAGCGCCGATCCGCGAATCTTTCGGCAAATGGGAAAATCTCAAAGTCGTGTTGATCGCCCTGTTCAGCATCAACGCCGGGCAAGCGGTGACCTTCTACGCGGCGCAGTTTTACGTGCTGTTCTTCCTCACCCAGTTCCTGAAAATGGACCCGGCGGTGGCCAACACTTTGTTGATCATCAGCGTGGTCATCGGCGCACCGTTCTTCATCTTTTTCGGCTGGCTGTCGGACAAGGTCGGGCGTAAACCGGTACTGATGCTCGGCCTGCTGCTGGCCACAGCGCTGTACTTCCCGATCTTCAAATCCCTCGCCCACTACGCCAACCCGGCGATCGATCAGGCCAGCCGTCAGGCGCCAATTACCGTACTGGCGGATCCGGCAACTTGCACCTTCCAGTTCGATCCGGTGGGCAAAGCCAAATTCGACAGCCCCTGCGACAAGGTCAAAACCTTCCTGGTCAAGCAAGGCCTGCCCTACTCCAGCGCCGCCGCCCCGGCTGGCAGCGCCGTGCAAGTGAGCGTCGGCGACGTCAAACTCGACGGCTTCGATGAGGCTGCCCTGCGCGGCGCGATCACCCTCGCCGGCTACCCGCAACAAGCCGATCTGCAGCAGATCAACAAGCCAATGATCGTCGCCCTGATCGTGGCACTGATCATCATCTCGGCCATGTGCTACGGGCCGCTGGCGGCGCTGATGGTCGAACTGTTCCCGACGCGCATTCGCTACACCTCGATGTCGCTGCCGTACCACATCGGCAACGGCTGGTTTGGCGGGTTCCTGCCGACGGTGTCGTTCGCGCTGGTGGTGTACACCGGGGATATCTTTTATGGGCTGTGGTACCCGGTGTTGATTACCGGGGTGAGCCTGGTGGTGGGGATGATCTGTCTGCGTGAGACGAAGAATATCGATCTCGACAAGAACTGAAACTCAACCAGACAAATCAATCGGCGAGGGCTTTTACCCTCGCCGTTTTTTTTGCTCAGGCATCTGCCTTGATCACTTCGAACTTCACCTGATCCGGATAAAACGCCACGTAGTCGCGGATCGGTGCCACTGACACTTTCGGATTCTCGTAGGTCCACACCGCGTTCGCCCCTTCATGCCCCGGCACTTGCAGGCTGAAGTAATTGGCATCGCCCTTGTAAGGGCAGTAACTGGTGTGGTCGGTGCGGGCGAAATACTTTTCGTCGATGTCTTCGCGCGGGACGTAATAGACCGGCGGATAGTTGGCTTCGTTGAGAATCATGACGTGGGAAGAAGCGGCAACCTGGATGCCGTGGAATTTCACTATCAGGCAGCCGGAAAGTTGTTCGAGGGCAATGACGGGACTGGGACCGGGGCTTTTCATGGGTTTCTCCTGAATACGGCGAAGAGACCGGTTCAGGTATAGCCCATTGGTTCTGGTTAGGGTGGGTTTACAGCCGAACGGCCCATCAACCTCAAAAGCCCCTCACCCTAGCCCTCTCCCTGAGGGAGAGGGAACCGATTGGGGGATATTGGCGAACTTCACCGACTTGAACGATTGGCTTTGAATCCATAATCGACCCGATTTTTCAGGTCGATGTATGTCGCCAGAGAACTCGGTTAGTCTCCTCTTCCACTGGGAGAGAGAACCGATTGGGGATACTGGCGAGATTCACCGACTTGAACGATTGGCTTTGAATCCATAATCGACCCGATTTTTCAGGTCGATGTATGTCGCCAGAGAACTCGGTTAGTCCCCTCTTCCACTCGGAGAGAGAACCGATTGGGGATACTGGCGAGATTCACCGACTTGAACGACTGGCTTTGAATCCATAATCGACCCGATTTTTCAGGTCGATGGATTTCGCCAGACAACTCGGTCAGTCCCCTCTCCCACTGGCAGAGAGAACCGATTGGGGATACTGGCGAGATTCACCGACTTGAACGATTCGCTTTGAATCCATAATCGACTCGATTTTTCAGGTCGATGGATTTCGCCAGACAACTCGGTCAGTCCCCTCTCCCACTGGGAGAGGGTTAGGGTGAGGGCCGCTCCAAGCATCACGCAACAATATCAGTCGCCACCGCTTGCCCCACCACGCCCACAGCAAAGTCCACCGAACCCTGCCCCGTCAGATCAACCATCAGGCTGGTCTGATTGGTCTGCGCGAAGTAAGTCAGAATCGCGTCGCCCGCATGCCCCGTGAAACCGCTGACAAAGTTCAGCGACGCCGCACCGGTGGCGAAACCGGCGATTCCCGACAGGTCGATCTTGTCCAGGCCGCTGGTGAAATCCATGATCCAGTCCGGCGCGGTCATGGTCGAGTCGCTGGCAGCGCCAAATACAAAGGTGTCTGCACCTGCACCACCCCACAAGGTATCGCCACCGCCACCACCGTAAATGATGTCATTACCGACACCACCGACCAGTTCGTTGGCAACGGCGTTGCCGATCAGCAGGTCATTGCCTGAACCACCAATGGCATTTTCCACGGTCACGCCGTGAGCGATGGAGACGTTACCCACCAGGCCACCGACATCGGAGAAGGAACCTTCATTGAGGTTGATCTTCTGGTTCTGGTTGAAGCCGGAGAAGTCCAGCGTGTCATTACCGCCGCCGTCCCACACCGAGAAAACCACTTTGGAAGACGCCGAAGTGGCGCTGTAGAAGTCGCGCTCGGCATTGGAGTTGAAACCGTAGGTGGTGTCATCGGCGCGGGTCGCGTAGTTGGCGCCATACAGTTTTTGCACCGCGACGATATCGTCCAGCAATGGCGCCGAAGCATACGCACCGCTGCCGTCCTTGCTGAAGTTCTGCTCGGTGTTGGCTTCGCTCCAGTAGCTCATCAGGCTGTAGCCGCGAGTGTCTTCGGCGTACTTGGCGTCGTTGTAGGTCGGGTTGCCGTTGCCGGCGTTGTAGGCCCCGGGGTGCGACAGGCCGAGGGTGTGGCCGATCTCGTGGGTCAGGGTCTGGCGCCCGTAGTTGTTGGTGTCCGGGGTTTTGTTGACCTGATACTGATCGTTGATCAGGTACCACGACTGGCCGTCATAGCTGCCGCCGCTCGGCAGGTAAGCGAAGGCCGCACCACCGGTGCTGACATCGTAGTTGCCGAAAGTCATGTGGCCATCGCCGCCCTTGCCTTCAGTGAACGTGACATTGGCGACGTCAGCCCAGGATTGCATGGCCAGCACGGCCTGAGCTTTTTGCTGGGCGCTGAATTCGCTGAAGTTGCCCAGTTTGACGTTGTAGTTCGCCGGTTTCTCGGTCAGGAAGGTATAGCTGAGGTCGATCTTGCCGTCAGCGTTCTTGTCGCCCCACGACAGGCCTTTACGCAGGATTTCATCCGCAGCCTGATCGGCAGTGAATGAAGGTTTGCCATTGACCAGCCCGACGCCACGGTCATACAGGTGGCTGAACGTATTGATTTCGTCGAAGGCGCTGCTGGTTTTCGATTTGGCTTGAGCCATGATGGACTTCCTTGTTTCTGAGTAGTCAGTGTCGACAGACCACGGCGATCTTCTGGCGAGATCGTCCTGTCACTCGCGTGTTTGAATCGGCGAAAAACCTGACACAGGCGCCAGCCGGGCGCTAATCAATTTCTCGATAGCCCGGCCTGCGTCCCGGTATTGCCCGTCACGTGCTGCAATGTTTTTTATCTGTATATCCATACAGATAAAAGTTGCCCCTGAGGCCAAGTCCGGCCATTCTGTGCACCTGTTCGGACCTTGATCGACGATGGTGGTTATGCGGCTGTACCTCTGTGAAAAACCCTCCCAGGCCAAAGACATTGCGGCCGTGCTCGGCGCCAAACGTCGGGGCGACGGCTGCTGGCTGGGAACGGACGTCACGGTGACCTGGTGCATCGGCCACTTGCTCGAAACGGCCCCGCCGGATGCCTATGACGCTCGCTACAAGCGCTGGGTGCTGGCTGATCTGCCGATCATTCCGGACAAGTGGAAAATGACCGTCAAGCCGCGCACGGCCAGCCAGTACAAAGCGGTCAAGCGCCTGCTGGGTGAAGCCAGCGAACTGATCATCGCCACTGACGCCGACCGTGAGGGCGAGATGATCGCCCGGGAACTGGTCGAGCATTGTCGTTATCGCGGGCCGATCCGCCGTTTGTGGCTGTCGGCGCTGGATGAAGCATCGATCCGCAAGGCCTTGGCCGCTTTGAAACCGGGAGCCGAGACGTTCAGCCTGTATCACTCGGCGCTGGGCCGCTCGCGGGCGGATTGGCTGATCGGCATGAACATGAGTCGGCTGTTCACACTGCTGGGGCGTCAATCGGGTTATCAAGGGGTGTTGCCGGTGGGTCGCGTGCAGACGCCGACCTTGCGGCTGGTGGTCGATCGCGATCGCAGCATTGCCGATTTCGTGCCGGTGCCATTCTGGGCGATCGATGTCGATCTGCTGCACAACGGCACACCGTTTACCGCACAGTGGCGGGCGCCGGCGGATGCCTGTGACGATCAGGATCGCTGCCTCAATCAGGCGTTGGCCCAGCAAGCGGCGGCTGCGATCAGCAGCGCAGCCAGCGCCCGAGTGGTCAAACTGAAAACCGAGCGAATGCGTGAGGTGGCGCCCCTGCCCTTCGATCTCGGCACCTTGCAGGAAGTCTGCTCGAAGAAACTTGGCCTAGGCGCGCAGGAAACCCTCGACATCGCCCAGGCGCTCTACGAAACCTACAAGGTCATCACTTACCCGCGCAGCGATTGCGGCTACTTGCCGCTGAGCCAGCACAGCGAGGCACCGGGGATTCTCGCCGCGTTGCGTCAGGCCGATCCGGGTCTTGAGGCGCTCAAGGGGTTTCTGGAGCCACAACGCAAATCCCGCGCGTGGAACGACGCCAAGGTCAGCGCTCACCACGGTATTATTCCCACCGCAGCGGCGAAAAATCTTGAACGCCTGACCGGCAAGCATCGCGCGGTGTACACGCTGATCCGCGCGCGCTATCTGGCGCAGTTCCTGCCCAATCATGAATACGATCGCACCCAGGCCGATTTCGATTGCGCCGGTGAGGCGTTGCGCGCAGTCGGTAAACAAATCATCGAACCGGGCTGGAAACGCGCATTGCCCGAAGCACTGGCAGCGGCCAAGGGCCGCGAGGCGCCCGCGCCGCAAACCTTGCCGGCACTTACGCAAGGCGTGGAGTGCGCGGTGGCTGACGTTAAGTTCAAGGACCTGTGGACGCAACCACCGAAACCCTACACCGAGGGCGATCTGATCAAGGCGATGAAAAACGTCGCCAAACTGGTCGAGGATCCGCTGCTCAAACAGAAACTCAAGGACACCACCGGCATCGGCACCGAGGCCACCCGCGCGTCGATCATTCAAGGGTTGCTGGATCGTGGCTATCTGGTGAAAAACGGCAAGGCCCTCGCCGCCACCCCGGCCGCGTTCAGCCTGATCGATGCGGTGCCCCGTGCGATTGCCGACCCCGGCACCACGGCGATCTGGGAGCAGGCGCTGGACATGGTGCAAAGCGGCGAAATGAGTCTGGAAGAATTCGTCACCAAACAAGCGGCGTGGATGAGCAAACAGGTGACACGCTGCTCGAGCCTCAGCCTGACCATCAGCGGCCCGCCACCGGCTGGTAAAGCGGCGGCACCGTGGAAGAAGAAACGCAAATCGACCCGCAGCAAAACCACGGGTACGACAAAACGCACAGCGAAACCGTCAGGCAAATAAAACCCGCTAGTGTTTCTGCAAGGCTCAGCACTTTCAGGAACCCGGCGCATGGCCAATATCGAACTGCACCCTGCTCAGCGCGATGAGCTGGATATCATCGAAAACCTCATGCAGTTCTACATGTACGACTTCAGCGAATGGCTGCCGCTGAAGCTCGCCGAACACGGCTTCTTTTCCATCCAGCCGAAAATCGACTACTGGCGCCACCCGGCCACTCGACCGTTCCTGATCCAGGTCGACGGCGAACTCGCCGGTTTCGTGACCGTCGATAACGAAATCCATATCCCCGGCGCCGAACACAACATCGGCTACTTCTTCATCGCGCGACGCTTTCGTGGCCAAGGCGTCGCGCAGTTTGTCGTCTCTGCCCTCTTGAGCCAGATCCCCGGTCAATGGCAGATTTTCCATATCGACGCCAACCTGCCGGCACAGCGCTTCTGGGCTGGGCTCATCCCGCAATTGAGCGGCGGCGAGTTCACCCGCCAGCAGCGTGAAGTGGACGGCTATCCGTGCACGTTCTACCGCCTGCACACGCCTTTTTCCGTTGCCTGAACGGATTCTTTCTCATTCCAAAACAGCTTTGTCCGACAATATGTAGTGAGCAAAAATAATCACTACAAAACCGTTGACGGCGTCGTTTTGCTTTTGCATGATGAAGACGTTCCCCGATCGGGAACATCGGTAACACGCTTGAGCAAACTCGTCTGACCGCCGAGTTGTTTTTT
>Ga0163161_10000235_pt1 | contig 51172 bp, 37 predicted proteins | sample S45metaG_FD_129847 | JGI IMG/M metagenome (GOLD analysis project Ga0163161, IMG submission 129847) | Switchgrass rhizosphere microbial communities from Kellogg Biological Station, Michigan, USA - S4-5 metaG | ecosystem: Host-associated > Plants > Roots > Rhizosphere > Soil | place: USA... | reverse complement strand
AGCTGGTGGCTTCGTCGAGGATGAGGATGCGCGGGTCGGTGAGCAGCACGCGGGCGATGCTGATGCGCTGGCGCTCGCCGCCGGAGAGGCCCGCGCCGCGCTCGCCGACCCAGGTGTCGTAGCCGTGCATCTGGCGCATGATGAAGTCGTGACGTTCTTTTTTCAGCATAAACTTATCTGGTTTTAGAACGAATGTATAAAAGATTTTTAGAATATTTAAATGTTGCGTGTATTTGCGTGTATTTGCAATTAAATATTGTTTTTATAGGCTGTAAATCTTAGCTATTTGTTTTTTTTATCAAAAACATTCATCATATTTACTGAACTAACATCAGATATGCGGTAATATGCGTGTTTGATAAGCCGGAAAACAAACAACAACCTCTAATAACCTAAATCTTACTAACTAATTATGAAGAGAAAACTATTCTGTAGTTTTATCGGTATGATTATGCTGTGTGCCCAAGTTTTTGCGCAACAGATAACCATTACCGGTAAGGTCAGCTCCGCTGACGGCCCCATTCCCGGTGTTTCCATCCGGGTGAAGGGCAGTACCATCGTATCACAATCCAATGGTGATGGGAATTATACCATTAAGGCCTCAAAAACCGATGTATTGATATTTTCTTATGTCGGGTACAGGAGTGTTGAAAGAACTGTTGGTACGAATACCAGCATTAACGTTAATCTTTCTGCCGATGCAAGCAATCTTAATGAAGTTGTAGTTACCGCTTATGGGATTGATCGGGATGCCAAATCTTTAGGTTATTCTACACCCAAAGTTTCAGGATCCGAAGTTGCCGAAACCCAGAGGAACGATTTTTTTGGGGGCTTGCAGGGCCGTGTTCCTGGTTTATCGATTAATAGTACCAATGGGAACCCAGGCGCTTCCGCACAGATTGTTTTGCGTGGATTTGTATCCATCAGTGGCGACAATAATGCCTTGATTGTTGTAGATGGCGTGCCAATTAACAACAGTACTTTAAACCAGACCCGCGAACTTGTTTCGGGAGCGGCAAACAGAGATCAGGATTATTCTAACAGGGGAATGGATATCAATCCGAACGATATCGAAAGTTATGTCATTATGAAAGGCCCTGAGGCCACAGCGCTATATGGAAGTGCTGGCGCAAGTGGCGCGATTTTGATTACCACAAAAAAGGGTAAGGCGGGTCGTGGAAGTATTAATTACAATAACTCGTTCAGGGTAGAGCAGCTGAATAAATTTCCGGAAATACAGACCAAGTATAATTCCGGAGCATCTAATGGGGTTTATGATGGTGGTTCATCTAATTTTTTCGGACCGGCATTTTTACCAATTACGCCGCTTTACGATAATATCCATAATTTTTTTGAAACGGGTTTTACGCAAAAACACAACTTGTCTTTTGAGGGCGGAACTGAGCAGTTTTCTTATCGCTGGTCTAATGAATATACCGATACAAAAGGAACGATCCCCACAACTGCCTACACCAGAATTTCTTCAAGGATAACCGCCGTTGGTACGATCTCACCGGTACTAAAATTAACGAGCACCTTCAACTATATCAATTCTAATAACGATAAGGCTAACAAAGGTGCTAATGGATCTTTGCTTCAGTTGATGCGGTTTAGTTCTGCCTACGATGTTCAGAATTATCAGGATGCCAACGGAAACCGGATTTTGCATCTTGCAAGCATCTATTCGGAATTTGATAATCCCCTTTGGGATGTTGTTAAAAATGTGAACAATGATAAAGTTAACCGGTTGATCGCCAATACGAATGTGGAGCTAAAGCCTACAAAATGGTTGAGGATTAATGGCATTATTGGCGCTGATATTGCCAATACCAAAGGATTGTCGGTATATCACGCTCAATCTTACCGTGGTTCGGGTTCTGCAGCAACCCCAACGGGAGGAACGGTAATGACCTATGATCAACTAACTAAAGTGTTTAATGGATCGTTAACGGCCAGTGCCAAGCATCAATTTGGCGATTTCAACAATACCTATGTGATTGGTGCCACCTTTAACAATTACAACTCCACTACCGATTCTCAGCGCGGTACAAACATGTACGATCCGAATTTCTATAGCATTAATAATACGCTGCCAACAACACAGCGTACCTTAACCTATGTAAACCGTTACCGCACAGTTGGTGCTTTTGCCCAAGCCATTTTGGGTTATAAAACCTTATTGTATTTAACCTTATCGGGCAGGATTGATGGCGCTTCGCGGTTAATGCCCAACAATCCGTATTTTGCTTATCCGTCAGCTAGTTTGGCCTTTAACTTTACCGATCTGGCATCTGTTAAAACAGCTTTGCCCTGGTTGGATAATGGTAAGTTAAGGGCCTCTTATGCATTAACAGGTAAAGAGCCCTGGAGAGAATATTCTACAGGCACAAATTACGAAGCTAAAAGATTTACCGGTGGTGGTTATGCCTATTCCTACTATGGTGGCAATCCGGACTTAAAGCCGGAGGTGTCAGAAAACTTTGAAATCGGCACTGAAATGCAATTCTTTAAAAACCGGATCGGAGTGGATTTTAACTACTACAATCTCTTAAGTAAAGATCAGATCATTAATCCGCGTTTAAGTTATGGTACGGGTTTCGTTTTAGAGATGATGAATGGCGGTACAGTGCGCAACCGGGGTATCGAGGTACAATTAACAGGTAATCCGGTAAAAGGAAAAGATTTTAGCTGGAACACAACTTTTAACTTCACCCGCAACCGTGGTGTGGTATTATCGCTGGCAAATGAGCTTCCCGAACTTTACGAATCTGATACCTGGGTAATTGGTGAAATCAGGAGCGCAGTTCATCCGGGTTACAGTACGGGTGCGATCAGCGGAACCAGGTTTGATAGAAATAATCGGGGCGATATCTTGATCAATACGTCTTCTGGTTTGCCAACAAGCTCTGATACGCAATATTATCCTATTGGCGACAGGAACCCAAAATTTACATTGGGTTTTGTAAACAGATTTACCTATAAAGGCTTTAATCTCTCCTTTTTGTGGGATTTAAGATATGGCGGCGATGTAGTGAATGGTACAGAATACGATTCTTATAGAAAAGGGATTAGTTTGAAAACATTAGACAGGGAACTTCCGCGGGTAATTAAAGGGGTTTTAGCCGATGGATTGCAAAATACGGCCAATCCTACCGTTAATACCATCGCGGTAACGCCATTTTATGCTTCTAATTATTACTCTCTAAATGTTTCACCAGAGATGTTTGTAGAAAGGAATATTAAAACACTGCGTTTAAGGGATGTTACTTTGGCATACGATTTTCCACCGTCACTGGTTAAGCGTATCGGCTTTATCCAGAGTTTTGGTGCCTTTTTTACGTTAACCGATTCGATACTGATTACCAATTATTCAGGTGGTGATCCAGAGAGTAATTCAAATTCGCCAGGTGTTGGCGGGATTGGCGGTTACGGTATCGATTATGGTAATGTGGGTAAACCGATAGGTTTTAACGTAGGATTTAGGGTTAAATTATAGCGAATAACATGAAAAGATTATATAAACTATATATTGCTGCGGCAGTATTATTAATGGCTGGAGGGTGTAAAAAATACCTCGATATCAATACCAATCCTGCCGTGCCTCAAACCAGTAAAGCAGAATTGCTGCTGCCTCCGATTCTATTTCAGATGACAAACGGAACCTCGCAGGATTACCGTTTTATTTGGAAAATCACACAAAATCTTATTGGGGCATCAAATGATGATGGCTCTATTGCCTTTGAAAAACATACTTTCCTGCGTTCGAGCGATAATGGTGGGGTAATATGGAGAATGACTTATGTTGATCTGGGCTTGAACCTGGAAAATTTAATCAATGATGCCGTTACCAATCAAAAGTATGAGTATGCAGCTATTGGTTATGCCATTAAAGCCTGGGCCTATCAGCAAACAACAGATCTGCATGGTCCGATTATTTTAGATGAAGCCTTTACCCCGGGGATGTTAAAATTTCCTTACCATGATCAACCGGAGGTATATGCAAAAGTGCGTTACTACTGTGAGCAGTCGCTGAAATATTCTATGATGAAAAGCCCGCTTAATTATGCTACACAGTTGGCAAGTGTTACCGGAGATGGCATTTACAAAGGCGATATGGCCAAGTGGAGAAAATTTGTATATGCAATTTATGCATTACAGTACAGCCATTTGATCAATAAGCCGGAATTTGCAACCATGTATGCAGATAGTGTTGTGAAATACACTAATTTATCTTTCGCCAATGAGGCGGAATCAGCAACAGTTTATTTCTCTGCAGCAAGTACCGATGATACCAATCCATTTGGTCCGACTTTGGGTTATATTAACACTTCTGGCACAACATCGACCTACTATGGAAGAATTTCGACCACCATCTTAAATTATCTGACCGGGGGAGTGAAAGGGACGCCCGACCAAACCAAGGCTGTGGATCCACGTTTGAGTAGGATGTTGCCCGTAAGTACGGCTGCAGCTACATTGGGTAAGTACATAGCGGGTGTTCCCACCCAGGGAAGCAGTACATCCGGCCTGCCGATTGTTTTCGGATCCGTTCCGGCAGGTGCTACTACCTATAACGGGAAGTATATTTTTGCCGATGCGGCAAGATATCCGATTATGACCTATTCACAGTTGCAGTTTACGAAAGCAGAGGCATTGTTTATACAGGGAAAAATTACGGATGCTTTTACGGCATACCAGGCTGGGATATTAGGTCACATGGTTTTTTGCAATACCTACGGCAGGTCTTCTAAAACGCCTGATCCGTTGATAACCGATGCCGAAATCAATACTTATTTAACCTCTTCTGAAGTTGCACAAAGTGCTGCTGCACTAACCTTAGCCGATATTATGGGGCAAAAGTATATTGCACAGTGGGGGTGGGCCGGCCTGGAGCAATGGTCCGATATCAGAAAGTACCACTACAGCGCAACGGTTTTCAGGCAGTTCTATCAAATTCCAGCAGCAGATCTTCTTTTGGGTGGGAAATATGCATATCGTTTTAGGCCACGTTACAATTCTGAATACGTTTGGAATGCAGATGAGTTGCGCAAGTGGGGCGGACTAGACACTGACTACATGACCAAAGAAACCTGGTTTAGCCAGCCATAATTATTAATTTAAAAATATCAAGATGAAAATATTTTCTAACTCATTTGCTTGCCTGTTTATTATAATGGCTTTAGCCGGTTGTACTAAAAATGTACTCGATTATGGTGAAACGGAGAAATTAACCGGCGATGAAGCCTTGTTAAAGGTGAACTATGTTTCTTACTATTATAACAATAGGGCAATAGCGATTAAAATTAACGATAAAAGGGTAAGCAGTGTAATTACCGCACGTACACCTTTTCCTGGTGGTGGATACAATACAGGAGGAAGCTCTACCGCCGATTTCCTTGCCGTGGGCCCGGGGAATTTAAAACTATCGATCATCCTTCCCAAAAAGAAGGACGACGGAACCGATTCGCTCGTACTCTACAGCACTACCTTCCAGATAGAAGCTGGTAAAAACTACGTTGCCCATATTACCGATACTGCTGCAAACACTAAGAATGTTTTAACCCAGGAAAGTTTTATCAGGCCGGATACGGCGTATTGTAAATACCGGTTTATTAACCTGATGCCCAATGTGCCATCTGTAGACCTGTATTATGGAACGAGTGCAACAGATCATGCAAAAGACTCGCTCATTGCGGGCAATGTGAATTATTTAAACATAAGCAATGAGATTACATTAAGGTCTGCACAATCAAAAACCTGGAAAATCAGGCCTGCCGGAGCGGCCATTACAAGCGCAACGGTGCTGGCCAATTATACCAGTGCAAGTACATTTTTAAACAAAAGGGTTTATACCATTTTTGCGAGTGGCTATAATGGCATCACCACAGCGCCACGCAGGCCATATGTATCGTTCTTCTTAATCAGATAAACAGAACCTTACAGGATAAAAAAGCCAACCCTTAGCGGTTGGCTTTTTTATTTAGCAACTTTTTTGAGCCTGTGTAAGGAAAGTAGCAAAGGCAATAACTGCTTCATAATCAGTTTGTGCGCTTTTTTGCGTGTTTATGCGGTAATATAAATGTTGCAAACTTAAATTTGTTTTTTTTAATCAAATAATTAATGATATTTACTTAAATATTGCTGTTTTATGCGGTATTAAAACTAAACTACAAAACAATTCTAAACTTACGTTTATGAAAAAAAAACTACTATTAATTTTTCTTGGTATGTTTTTGTTGCTGGCCAATGCCATTGCGCAACAAATAACCATTACAGGTAAGGTTACATCCGATGATGGACCCGTCCCTGGTGTTTCCATTAGGGTAAAGGGAAGTACAACCGTTGCACAATCCAGCGCCGATGGAAGTTATACCATAAATGCAGCTAATGGCAGTGTGTTGGTGTTCTCTTACATTGGTTATGTAACGGCAGAAAGAACCGTAGGCACAGCTAAAACAATCAATGTTAGTTTAAAAACCGATGCTCAGGGGCTTGATGATGTAGTTGTTGTGGGTTATGGCACCCAACGCAAAGGCAACTTAACAGGAGCCGTTTCTACCATTGATGTGAAAAAGACTTTAGAAGGAAGGCCGATTGCCGATGTTGGTAGAGCGCTTCAGGGTGCAGCTTCAGGTTTAAGTGTAACCGTTCCAAGTGGGGAAATTGGTTCAGATCCTGTAATCAAGATCAGGGGACAGTTGGCCTCTTTTGCGGGAGGGAGTTCTCCTTTGATTTTGCTCGATAATGTAGAGATTCCAAGTATTCAATTGGTTAATCCAAATGACATTGCTTCTATTACCATTTTGAAGGATGCAGCTGCCTCTTCGATTTATGGTGCCAAAGCAGCATTTGGGGTGGTTTTAATTACCACTAAACAGGGCTCCGGATCTGATAAGCCGTCCATTACTTATTCAAATAACTTCTCTTTCCAAAACGTTTGGAAAGACTTAAAAATGGCTGATGTAAATGGCTTAAAGTACACGGTTGATGCTGCAGAACGTGTTGGTGTAACCACACCGGTTGGTGCGTTTTATTATGTAGACAGGGCCAGTTATGAAAAAGCGGTTGCCTGGAAAGAGAAGTACGGCAGCACAATCGGTCCCGATGATCCGACTGTATTTGGCAGAGATTGGTACGTTCAGGGTGCCAATTTAAAAATGGGCGTTAGAACTTACGATCCATATGATTACATGATTAAAGAATGGGCGCCTACCCAACAGCACAATCTATCTGTTGGTGGTACAACCGGAAAGACATCCTATAATTTAGGACTTGGTTTGCTTGATCAGAGTGGAATGTTAAAACCAGCAAAGGAAGACCGTTTTACACGTTATAACGCTTCAATTAAAATATCAAGCGAAATCAATAAGTACCTCACCATCCGTGGAGGGGCGTTATATTCGAGACGAAATAAACAATATGCTTATACCACGAACTCTACAACAGCCGATCCGTGGTTATATCTATATAGATGGAGTTCGTTGTATCCACTGGGAAAAGATGAGAATGGCGATGCAATCCGAAGTCCTGAGAGTGAGGTAGCCTCGGCAAATACGGCCAACATTTTATTAAATTATGCCAATGTAAATTTGGGTTCTACGGTGAACATCTTAAAAAACTGGAAAGTGGATTTTGATTATACCTTTACCAACCAAACAGAAGATTGGAAAAGACCGGGAACAAGGTTTACTGCCAGGAACTCATGGGTGGCGCCTAAAGCACGTTTAGATGCCAGCGGCGCACCAGTATATGTAAATGATCAGGGCCAGGTGGTATCAAGCACTACGGCTGGCGCGATTGCAGCTTACGATCTATCCATGGATATGTATACTACGCCTGGCTCAAGTCCAGATCACTTCGCCAGATCTGCCACAAGCTATTTTAGTCATACCATTAATGCTTTTACCACTTATAATTTAAACCTGAAAGAAAATCACGATTTTAAATTTATTTTGGGTTTAAACCGGGTAACTTCTACCGCAGAATCTCAGTTTGGTCAGATTACCAATTTGGCAGACATTATTAATCCACAATTTAAATTTGGTACCGGGGTGCAAACGGTTCTCCCTGCTACGGCGGCAATGGGTATTATTCCAGGAGGAATCAGTATTCCGGGTGCCGATAAAAGATGGGAAGCTCAATTGGGTTATTTTGGTCGTGTAAACTATGCCTTTAAAAATAAATACCTCATCGAAGGTAACTTGCGTTATGATGGTTCTTCTAAATTCCCGACCGATTTACAATGGAGGTGGTTTCCTTCATTCTCTGCGGGTTGGGTAGCCAGTGAAGAAAATTTTATGGCCTTTACCAAACCGTTTTTAAATCAATTAAAATTTAGGGGATCATGGGGTTCAATCGGCGATCAAACGGTTCCAAACGGTTTATATATTTCAACCATGCCTAGCGGACAGTCAAGTTGGATCGGCGCAAATGGCGCAAAAGTAAATTATGTAGGTACGCCCGCTGCAGTTGCGGCAGATATACAATGGCAAGATATTGTAACCACTAACCTTGGTATTGATGCGACTGTATTGAATAACAAGGTGAATATTTCTTTTGATGTTTTCAAAAGAAATACAAATAACATGATCGTACCCGAAGAAGGTATTCCTTTAACTTTTGGGGCAGGGGCTCCGCAAGGTAATTATGGTTCTTTATCAACCAGGGGATGGGAGTTAACGTTAGATTTTAACCACAGGTTTAAAAATGGTTTAGGTATTAATTTCAAAGGAAATATTTCTGATGCTAAAACGAGATTAAATGCTTACGGTTCAGGAACACAGGTGACCGGGAATTATAATGGAAAAGATATCGGCGAGATATGGGGATATCGTACCGATAGATTATATCAAACCAGCGATTTCGAACTGGATGGTTCAGGTAAACCAATCTTGATTACTTTAACTAATGCTGAAAGTAAGTTGAATGCAGGTAAACAAACTTATAAACTAAAGGCTGGTCCGAATGGCGAAAAGCCTGTTTATCAACCCTTTTTACAGAATTCATCTACTTTCCGTTTTGGTCCTGGTGATGTTAAATTTATCGATGTTAACGGTGATGGAGAAATCAGCAATGGAGATGGTACTTTGGCCAACCACGGAGATTTAGAAATGATAGGAAATTCTAACCCAAGTTACGAGTATGGCTTTAGGTTGGGTGCTGACTTTAAGGGTGTTGATATCAGTGCATTTTTTCAGGGGGTAGGAAGCCGCAAAATATGGGGTGCCGGATTTTTGGCTATCCCAGGCTTTAACTCGGCCGATGGTGCCATGCCTGAAGCAATTGCTGGTAACTATTGGACGCCACAAACGCCTGATGCATTTTACCCTGCGGCCTATAACAATGCAGCAAGCGGAACCACTAATAACATGCAGGTGCAGGATCGGTATCTGTTAAATATGGCTTATATCAGATTGAAAAATTTAACCGTCGGTTACACCTTCCCTCAACTGTTAACGAAAAAAGTAGGCATCAGTTCGCTTAGAGTGTATACTGCTTTAGAGAATTTCTTTACCTGGGATCATTTGGGCGATTTACCGATCGATCCGGAAAGTATTAGCGGTTATTCGATCTGGGATCAATCAAACTACAATAGTGGCCGTACTGGTACAGGAATTCCTGCTTTCAAAAGTATCTCTTTCGGTGTTCAGTTGAATTTTTAAAAAATGATGAAGATGAAATATTTTAAATACATATATGGGTTGCCTATTTTGGCCTGCCTACTTCTGGTATCTTGTAATAAAGATGTGCTGGATCGCCCACCATTAACGGATTATGTAGATGGACAATTCTGGCGTGGGGAAGATGATATCCGCATGTATGCCAATAGCTATTATACCAACTATTTTAATGGATACAACTCAGGGTTTGGGGTTGATTATACACCTGTAAGGGGTTATACTTTCTCCGACGATTTAACTAGTAAAAACGCACAAACCAGTTTTGAAAGTAGTGTGCCTACATCAAGAGGATCAACTTTGGAAACCGCCGATTGGTTAGGCGCTTATGCTGGTCCAACATGGGATTTCGCCTGGGTCAGAAAATCAAATGTAATGCTTGCCCGTTTAAATGATGTGGCTAAGCCTAAAATTACCGGTGAAGCCTTTAACCACTGGTCGGCAGTTGCCCGTTTTTTTAGAGGTTTTGAATACAGCCGTTTGGTGAGTGTTTTTGGCGACGTGCCTTACTTTGACAAGGAAGTTTCAGATACCGATTTAGCTACTTTATATAAAGACAGAGATGCCAGAGGGGTGGTTATGGATAAAGTATATGATGATTTTAAATTTGTAATGGCCAACATGCGCGAAAATGACGGCGCACAGTTTCTGAACAAATATATTGCTGCAGCTTTTATTTCAAGATTCATGTTATTTGAAGGAACGTATGAGCATTACCATGGTTTAGATGCTACAAAAGCAAAAAAATATTTGGAATTTGCTGTTGAGGCGGGCGATTATGTGATCAATAGCAACAAATATAACTTTACGCGCGATTTTAAGTCATTGTTCTCGAGCGATAATTTGGCCGGTCATCCGGAAGTTCTGTTGTATAGGACCTATGATGCGGCTTTAGCGGTAACACACAGTATTGGTTCTTATCAAAACGGAACGGAGGTAGTAGGAGTTGATGCCAATTTGGTTTTAATCAAATCTTTCCTGCTTAACGATGGTCAAGTATGGCAAAACTCTGCAGTTGCCGGTGCCAATTCATTTACAATTGCTGATTTGGTAAAAACAAGGGATCCCCGGTTCGAAGCTTCATTTTATGATAAAGCCCTTGTTCCCTCGGCAACATTGCTTTACGGCTTTAAATTTGCATCGAGAGATGCTTTAACCTATATCGGTAAAACGTATCCCGCCGCTTGGGGCAGCAATACCAATACGAGTGATGCACCAGTAATGAGATTAGCGGAAGTAGTACTCAACTGGATTGAAGCAAAAGCGGTATTGGCTCAGTATTTTGGCGGTACTGCGGTAACACAGGCTGATTTAAACAAATCGGTAAATGCCATCAGAAACAGACCTTTAGATGCTGCGGCAACTGCAAAAGGCGTATTAAAAACAGCTCCGTTAACATTAGGCGCGCTTCCTGTTGATCCGGCTAAAGATGCAGATGTTCCTGACCTGATTTGGGAAATCCGTAGAGAACGCCGCATGGAGTTTGTATTTGAGCATACCCGCTTGCTGGATCTAAAACGCTGGAAAAAACTCAACAATATGGACTTCAGCACTAATGCAGATTATTACCTGGGCCCGTGGGTAAATGTACAAACAGAGGCCGCAAGCTATTTAACAGCTGCAAACGCAACTGCGCGAAATGTTAAGGTTAAAAAGGCTGATGGTACCATTGTTACCTACGATGGCACAAATGCTGCGGCTATGGTGGGTTATTGGATGGTGACCAATGCGGCCAATAGAAATGCCTTTACAGATAGAGCATATTTAGCACCAGTGGGGCAGGCCCAGATTATTCAATATCAGGAAAAGGGTTATAAACTTACACAAACTACAGGTTGGTAGTATTTTCTGAATTTTAATATAACCTCCTCAAATTGCCTAATTTGAGGAGGTTTTTTTATGTCTTTTACTTTGTGCGCAACCACACCACTTTACCATCCATTGTACTGGCCAGAATATTTTTGCCATCGATCACATTTACGGTATTGATCATCGAATTATCGATCTTATGTGCCCAAACGGTGCTTTGCTGTTTAGGGTCTATGGCGTAAATAACACCATTCTTTGTTCCAAAAAATACCTTTCCATCTTTTTCAATCAACATAGAGGGTACATGTTCATATCCAAAACCTGCATTATAACGCCAAAGTATCCCCGGATCTTGCGCCTGTGCCTTATAGGCTACAATTTCATCCTGCATGGTTTTGCCATAAATGATGGTGCTGTCGGCCGATTGGCCGATTGATTCGCGAACGGTAGCTTCTTTATTCCGCCAAAGTGTACTACCGCTTTTAGCGTCAATTGCTGTTAAATACCGGTCGGGGGCCGCGATGTAAACGATACCGTTGTAAGCAACAGGGGTTACCATGGCTGGCGAAAACATCCTGTTGCCCTGGCCATTGTTCCATTTCCATAATAAGTTACCGGTGTTTATATCAAGTGCATATAAATGTCTGCCCCAGGAACCAAAAATAATTTTACCCTGATAAATCAGCGGTTTGCCCACAATTGTACCTTCAACTTCTTTAAATGCCCATATTTCGTTTCCGGTTTTGACGTCCAGCGCCCTAAATGTATTGTCGCTGCCACCTATATACACCTGTTCGCCGTTAATTACCGGAGAGCCCAGTACCGAGTTGGTCGTTTCTTTGTGCCAGACTTCCTTTCCTGTTTTTGCATCTAATGCATAGATGGTTCCATCACCTGAGCCCAAAATAACCGTGTTGTTTACTGCCACAGGAGAAGAATAGATAGACCCATTGGTTTTAAAAGTCCACATTTTTTTTCCGGTATGCTTATTTAAGGCCTCAACCAAACCTAAGCTGTTTCCAAAAATAACATTGTTCGAAGCATAGGTAGGTGTGTTCACCACGTTGGCGTTTGAGTGGTAAGTCCAAACTTCTTTTGTGCGTGCATATTTCTTGTTAATGGCAAAATCAGGGCGTTCATATTTTTTTGTGTCGCCTTGAAAAGTTTTAAGTGCAATTTTTCGCCATGCAGGTAGAACATCTTGCATTGGCTTTTTAACCTGGAAAAAAACGCTGTCCTTGGTCATGCTTACAATGTTGTAACCGCCAATACTATCTTTTGCCCTCAAGTTAGAGCGGCCCATGGTAGCTTCAATGCCTTCAAAATTATAAGGGTGGTTGTTGTGCCCATGACCGCAAATGGCATATTGGATATTGTATTTCTTTAATAAGTCTGTTGCTTCGTACCAATTGTCTAAACTATTGTCCAAAGGGTAGTGGTTGGCAAAAATAATGGGCATGTTTTTAGGTGTCGCTCTAAGCACGCTGTCCAGCCAAACAGTAGCATCCCTTGGAATATGCCCGTCGCTCATTCTTACATAGGGGCCCGATGCACAGGCAATAAACCGGTAGCCATTATGGTCGAATATAAATTTATCGCCCCCAAACTCTTTGATAAAATTTACACCTCCCGATTCGGACCATCCGGTATCATGGTTTCCGGGAATAATGTGATAAGGTTTGTTCAGTTTAGATAGGATATCCTTTGCCAGTTTCAGCTCATTATTGGTACCCATTTCGGTGATATCGCCGGTAATGATTACAAAATCGATGTCTTTTAACGCATTTAAATCAGCAACAGTTCTGGTGAGGTCTTCTTCGCCTGTTGATGAACCCACATGGGTATCGGTAACAAAAGCATATTTAAAATTTTGGGCCTTTACGGAGAGCGATAAGAGTATAGCAAACAGCAAAAGAATGGGATGTTTCATCTTGTTTTTCGTTAAATTATTTTACTATAAAAATCGACATTTTTTAGGGCTTGAACAGGGCTGTAATGCCAATTTTACATGTTAACAAATGTGGTACGGCAGGTTAAGAAGTGGCTTTCTGTTGCCGGAAAAGAATTCAACAAAAAAGGCGACCGATGGCCGCCTCTTAATATGATCTGTTGTAAAAATTACAAAATTTTAAATCCTAAACTCAATTGAAAAAGGTTAGGTTTCTGGCTGTATTTTTCGCTTTTGCTAATGTTCGACAAACCGGCTTCATAACGTAAATCAACCGAAATACTGCCTACATCCACGCCTGCACCAGCCTGTAAACCCAAAGCCTGGTTTTTGTAATTGCCAAAATCCGTCGCCTGTTGGTAAGCTGAGCTAAATGATGAATTCTCATCCAGAATAAATGAAATCACCGGGCCAGCCATCAAACGGAAGTTTAGGTTTTTAGCACCGAATTTCGTTCCCAGTAAAACAGGGATATCTAACGTGGTAAATTTTACTTTTCCTTCTGCAGATACTTCATTGCCATTATCCTGCTGAATGCTGATGAATTTGTTGCCTTTGCTGCCAATGTAAGCCTCAGGCTGTACATAAAAACTTGCACCACCAATACGTGCCCAGGCACCGACCTGATAACCTAAACGGTTTTCTTCACTCGCAAAATCTGCATTTAACTTGGCTAAATTTACGCCTGCCTTAACCCCAAGGTTAAAGGTTTGTGCCTTTGATGTTGCCCAACCGAGGGTTAGGAAAACAATTGAGAAGATGATTTTTTTCATGTTGTTTAATTTGCTTTTTTAAGGTTTTCGAATCCATAGGTCACGGATAGGGCTTTTTAAAGGCATTTTTCCCGGCCATGGTTTCATTTTTATTATTAACACGATCCGGGTTTTATTCCCGATTAGGTTTTATAACGCGCTTTTAACACAATTATCGTGCAAAAAGAGTTCGCGAATCTCCATTTTTTTTGTCACATCACATAAAAAGGTATCAACCTGAGCAAATATTTTTTACTTTTGCATCAAATAAAATATGCCATGGCTAATTTTCAACTTACTTCAGAAACCGCATTTAAAGTAAAAACTAAGTTCCTAAGGAAATACCGCGACTTAGCGAACGAACCTTTAGATTTTACACCTGGTAAAGAAGATCAATTGATTGAAGATTTAATGCGTTTGGTTAAACGCGATCGTACTTATATCGAATTTACCATTCAAAAGGCACTTGCCGATACCAAGGGTAACAGACTTTAGCCTTCTTTTCTTTAATAATCCATTACTTCTTTTAGCGTAACGCTTAATTTACGCTTAGCCCAAATAAGCTATTTTTAATATTTATGGCTTTTTGTACATTTACGTTTGTACACGTTATAAATAATCTTCCAAACAGACAGGTATTTCATTTAACTTGCTCCGGTCGGAATTAAAATAATTTAAGGGAATGAAAAAACTAAAATATGGTCTTTTGGCAGCTGGATTTGGTGTAGCTGTTTTATCTTTTTCATTTAAAGAAGATTTATTCCTGGTATCTAAAAACCTGGATATTTTTGCCTCGCTCTATAAAGAAATCAATATCAATTATGTTGATGATACTAATGCCCCGCAATTGATGAAAACGGGGATTGATGCCATGCTGGACAGTTTAGATCCTTATACCGAGTACGTTCCGGAATCGGAAATTGAAGATTATAAGCTGAAATATGTAAGTACACAATACGGTGGTATTGGTGCAAGTACCGTTTTTATTGATGGTAAACTGTTCATCAACGATGTTAGCGAAGGTTACCCTGCCAATAAAAGTGAAATAAAAGCCGGAGATCAGGTATTAAGCATAAACGGAATTGCCGTAAAGGGAAAAGACCGCCCTGAGATTAGCCAGTTGTTGCGGGGACCTAAAGGAACTCCGGTTGACCTGTTGGTGATCAGGGAAGGGAAAGAAATCACTAAAAAACTTGTTCGGGAGGAAATAAAACAACCCAATGTTTCTTATTCTGGTATGGTTGGCGATGGCATAGGTTACATCAAACTTGATAAATTCCTCGAAAATTCAGGTCAGGAAGTTAAAGATGCTTTGTTGGCCATCCAAAAAGAAAATCCTAAAGGAGTGGTGTTGGATTTGAGGAATAATGGGGGAGGTATTTTACAGGAAGCCGTTAAAATTGTTAACCTTTTTGTCAATAAGGATCAGCTTGTAGTGACCCAAAAAGGTAAAAACGTAGAGAAAACAATCACCTACAAAACACTTTCGGCGCCAATATCCACCTCAGTTCCCCTGGTCGTGCTGGTGAATTCAAATTCAGCCTCGGCTTCTGAAATTGTTGCCGGTTCATTGCAGGATTTAGACCGTGCCATAGTAATCGGCCAACGGAGTTATGGCAAGGGTTTAGTGCAACAGACTTTCAATTTACCTTATAACAGCCTGGTTAAGGTAACCGTGGCCAAATATTATACCCCATCAGGCAGATGCATCCAGAAACTGGATTATGCACATAAAAATGCTGAAGGTGTAGCCGAACGTTTTGCCGATTCAACCATGGTGATGTACCAGACCAAGGCAGGCAGGAATGTGTACAGCGGCAATGGGGTTTATCCTGATATTGTGGTTGATGCCGCCAAATTAAGCCCGATTACCATTTCAATGATCAATAAGAGTCTTTTCTTTAATTATGCCAACCAATACAGAAAAGAAAAGCCCACATTGGCCTCTGCTAAAACCTTCCAGTTATCTGATGCAGATTATGCCACTTTCTCTAGCAGTCTGGCCGATAAAGACCTGTCGTACCAAAGCCGCACTGAAAGATTACTTTCTGATCTGCGCGCAGAGGCGGAAAAAGAAAATAAATCTGCCGAGGTAAAAACCGATCTCGAAAACCTTAAATACAAACTCACTTCCTCTAAAAAGACTGATTTAACCAGCCATAAAGCTGAAATCAAAAGAGTTTTGGAAACACAGATCGTAAGCCGTTATTTTTACGAAAAAGGACGAATTGAGCAGAGTTTCCAATACGATAAAGAACTGGCTGCAGCGAAAAACCTGTTTACCAACCAAACACAGATCCTTGCGATTTTAAAAGGCGATGGAAACTACAAAGTAATTGGTAAACCAAGTAAAACCACGGCTTCGATTGATTAAAATCCAACCAAATATACTTCATTACCCCATGAAAAAATTAATGATTATAGGCTTAGTCCTATTGCTTGGCCTACAGCTAAAAGCGCAGGACTACGTGCCGGCAGCTTCTAATTTAAAACAACGAGAATGGTTTAGCGATGCCCGTTTCGGATTATTTATCCACTGGGGGCCTTTTAGTATCCCGGGCAGTGGAGAGTGGGTAATGAACGAGAGAAAGTTAACTGTTCACAATTATACCAATCTTAAAGATTTTTTCAATCCGGTTGATTTTAATGCCGAACAGTGGGTAAGCATGGCAAAAAATGCCGGGATGAAGTACATTACACTGATTACGCGTCATCATGATGGTTTCAGCATGTGGGATACCAAATATTCGGATTTTAACATCATGAATACACCCTACAAGAAGGATATTGTAAAAATGATGGCCGATGAATGCCACAAACAGGGGATAAAACTGTACTTATATTACTCTTTATTAGATTGGCGCAGGGAAGATTATCCGCATGAAACCGGCCGTACAGGTCAGAGTTCTGGCCGGACAGGCAAAGGTGACTATGCCAGCTATTTACAGTTTATGAAAAACCAGCTGACCGAATTATTGAGCAATTATGGCGAAATCGGTGGGATTTGGTTTGATGGCCATTGGGACCAAACCGAACCCGAAGGATCAAAAGACAGGACCTCTCGAATTGACTGGAAGTACAATGAAATTTATGGTTTGATACACAAACTGCAACCGCAGTGTATGATTGGGAATAACCATCACCTTACACCATTTGCAGGAGAGGATTTTCAGATGTTTGAGCGCGATCTTCCGGGGGAGAATAAATCAGGGTTAAGTTTTCAAAAAGCGTCAGATCATTTGCCGCTCGAAACCTGCGAAACCATCTCCAACTCGTGGGGTTATAACTTAAGCGATACCTATTACAAAACGAATAAAGAATTGGTGCACATGTTGGTTAAAGCCGCAAGCTTAGGTTCCAATCTTTTACTGAACATTGGTCCGATGCCAAGCGGTAAGATACAGCCGGAGTTTCAAGACCGCTTAGCGGGTTTGGGCGATTGGCTTAAGGTGTATGGCGAAAGTATCTACGGCACAAAAGCTGGATTTATCAAGCCACAAGCCTGGGGAAGCATCACGCAGAATGGTAACAAAATCTATATCCACATTGTTGACGGAAAAACCACAAACCTGGATCTCGAAAACGTTCCGGTAAAGAAAATCAAAAAGGCATATTTACTGAAAGATAAAAGTGCAGTAAGTTTCACCTTTAAAAAATCGAAATTAGCAGTTACTACCGGGGCAAATGCTGCTGAACCTGATCAGGTGATTGTTTTGGAGGTTGGATAAAAGAGCTTGCAGGTGTAATCGTCATTTCTCTCTCAAATGTTCGCGGCTACGAGACATCCGATAACGATCGGACCGAAATGACCTGCTTTTGATGTAATTCTTTCCCCTTTTTAGGAGAAATGAACATAAAACGTTTTACTTTTAGATTTTTAAATCTATTGTAGGAAATTATAAGCACACATGCAGTTCAGGAAAACCTCATCTATTCTACTTCTAACCGCCTCTCTATTTACAATTAATGCCACAGCCCAACAGAAAACGAAGTTTACCCGATACGTAGATCCATTGATCGGATCGGCCAAACACGGGCATGTTTTTGTTGGCGCCAATGTTCCGTTTGGAGCAGTACAGCTCGGACCAAATAACATTTTTGAAGGCTGGGACTGGTGCAGTGGTTACAATTATAGCAGCAACACGATTACCGGTTTTGCGCATACCCATTTGAGTGGTACGGGTATCGGCGATTTAGGTGATATTTCGATCATGCCGGCAACGGGTAAAATCCTGCTCGAAAAAGGTAAAACAGCCGATGATCACGAGGGTTATCTCTCTACGTTTTCGCATCAAAATGAAGTGGCAAAAGCAGGTTATTACAGTGTATTGCTAGATAAATATCAGATTAAAGCCGAATTAACTGCAACCGAAAGGGTGGGTTTTCATCAATATACTTTTAAAAAAGGAGCTGAAAACCCTCATGTCATGATCGATTTGATCGAAGGTATTGGTTGGGATGCACCTGTATCGGCTTCATTGAAACAGCTGGATGCCACCACTATTGTAGGACATCGAAATTCTAAAGGCTGGTCTAACGATCAGCGTTTGTATTTTGTAATCAAACTTTCGCAACCGATTAAAACACTTGCCTTATACGATAGTACCGTAGTTAAAAGTGGAGCAGCATTATCGGGCAAAAAATTAAAAGCAGTGGTAAGTTTTAATACCATTAACAATGAGAAACTGCAGATTAAAGTGGCTTTATCTCCGGTAAGTATCGAAAATGCCATTTTAAATTTAAAAACAGAACTGCCGGGCTGGGATTTTGCGGCTACCGTTAAAAACGGTGATGCAAAATGGGAGAAAGAACTTTCGAAAGTTAAAATTGAAGCATCGAATACGACAAAAAAGGTGTTTTATACGGCTTTGTACCATACCATGGTGGCGCCATCACTATTTAACGATGTAAATAAAGATTACCTTGGTACAGATAAAAAGGTGTACAAAAAGGCCACTTTTAATAATTTAACTACGTTTTCCCTATGGGATACCTATCGTGCGGCAAATCCACTTTTTACTATCCTTCACCAGGATAAGGTGAGCGATGTGGTGAATACCATGCTGGCCATTTACAAGCAACAAGGGAAATTACCCGTTTGGCATTTAATGGGAAGCGAAACCAATACCATGGTGGGTTACCATGCCGTGCCGGTTATTGTTGATGCTTATTTAAAGGGATACCGCGGCTTTGATGTAAAGATGGCATATGAAGCGATAAAACAATCGGCCATGCAGAAAACAGATGGCATCGAATACATTCAGCAGCTTAAATACATTCCGGCCGATAAAATAAACGAATCAGTAGGAAAGGCTTTAGAGTATGCTATTGACGATTATTGCATCGCACAGATGGCTAAGGCACTGAACAAAACGGCAGATTACAATTACTTTAGCAAAAGATCGAAACTGTATAGTTTATATTTCGATCCAAGCGTTCAGTTTATGCGGGGTAAGCTTGCCAATGGAAACTGGAGAAGTCCTTTCGATCCTTTTTCATCTAAACACCGCGAAGATGATTATGTAGAAGGAAACGCCTGGCAATATACCTGGTTGGTACCGCAGGACGTAGAAGGGCTGATTAATCTTTTTGGAGGGGATAAACCATTTACCAAAAAACTCGATTCGTTATTTACCTTACCTTTAGATTTGGGAACCAACGGCTCGCCGGATATCAGTGGATTAATCGGTAATTATGCCCAGGGGAACGAACCCAACCACCACATTCCTTATTTATATACTTACGCAGGTCAGCCCTGGAAAACTGCCGATCTGATCCGAAAAATCGATAAAGATTTTTACTCGTCTAAACCAGATGGCTTATGCGGTAACGAAGACGTGGGCCAAATGAGTGCCTGGTACGTTTTCACGTCAATGGGATTTTATCCGGTCAACCCGGCAAATGGTGTCTATGTTTTCGGAACACCTTTGGTTAACGATGCTACCATTTCACTTGCCGGAAATAAGAAATTCAATATCAAAGTTGTTGATAACAGTACTGAAAATAAGTACATTCAAAAAATTGTATTAAATGGGAAACCCTATACGAAATCATATATTTTGCACAAGGCCATAATGGCTGGTGGAAATATGCAGATTTACATGGGAAATAAAGCATCTGCAAGCTGGGGCATAAAACCTGAAGACAGACCTGTTTCAACTCATTAAGGATTGAATTTTGAAGGATTAAATGAGAGAATAAAGAAATTTGTAATCATGAACAAGAAATCATTCTCTCATTTAATCATTCTCCCATTCAGGCACTAATGCAATCACTCATTCATTCAATAATTCCAAATACATGAAGAAAATACTTTTACTTCTTTTACTCTGTCCGGCCTTCATCGTAAACGCACAACAGCGTTACGAACTAAACTCGGGCTGGGTTTGTGCCAATATCAAAGACGCTCAGGCTAATGGTTCAGCAATTTCTAAACCCGCTTTTTCGCTTAGCAGCTGGATGCCTGCAACTGTGCCCGGAACGGTATTGACAACCTTATTGAACAATAAAAAAGTTCCGGACCCATTTTATGGGATGAATAACGAAAAAATCCCAGATGTGTACAAAACGGGAAACGATTACTACACCTATTGGTTTGTAAAAGATTTTGAGGAACGTGCAGTTGGCAGCGAACAGGTTTGGCTCCAGTTCAGAGGGATAAATTATAAAGCCGAGATTTATTTAAACGGCAAAAAGGTGAATCCGGCAACCCAGGTAGGTATGCACCTTAGGGCACAGTATAACATTACCAAACTGTTATCGCCAAATGGGAAAAACAGGCTTGCTGTAATTGTTTATCCACCAGATTTTCCGGGCAACCCGAATGGCGGTCAGGGTGGTGATGGGACTATTGCCAAAGGTTTAACCACACAGTATACTGCCGGCTGGGACTGGATTCAACCCACCCGCGACCGTAACACCGGAATCTGGGATAAAGTAACGATCGAAAAAACCAAAAGTATTAATATCCAGAACCCACAGGTAATTACCTTGGTGCCAGGTAAACGTTTACCGGAAGGAAAGCAGAGCCCGGCAGCTGTTAAAGTTTCGGTTGAGGTAGAAAATCCAACCAGTCAGGCTGTTTCGGGTATGTTGCAATATCAGATTGCAGGTAAGTTGATTAAACAGGCGGCTACCATTGCCGCGAATAAAACAACTATAGTCAAACTTCCTGATTTACAGCTCGAAAACCCTAAGCTTTGGTGGCCAAGTGGCTATGGGGCGCAAAATCTGTATGATGTAAAAATCGAATTTGTGGCGGCTAACCAGGTATTGGATCAGGAGCAGCTTAAAGTAGGCGTACGTCAGATCGATAACATCTGGAACGAACATACCAAAAGTATGGGCGCCTATGTAAACGGACAAAAGATTTTCATTAAAGGCGGTAACTGGATCATTTCTGACGCCATGTTACGTTTTAGTGATGCCCGTTATGATGCGGAGATCCGTTACCACAAAGACATGAACCTCAACCTGATCCGCATCTGGGGCGGGGCGATATTAGAACGACCTGAGTTTTATAACGCCTGTGATAAATATGGCTTACTGGTGTTTCAGGATTTCTGGTTTAGTGGCGATTGCAATGGCCGTTGGGTAGATCCAATGAAAAAAGAAGATCAATGGACAAGAAGAAATTATCCTGACGACCACAACCTAACTTTAACTGCTATTGAAGATCAGATCAAAATGATCAGAAACCATGCTTCACTTGCTTTTTGGTGCGGAGGAAATGAAATTACGCCACCAGAAGATATTTTGGAGCCGCTAAAAAACGATATCCTGCCGCGCTTAGATGGAACGAGAAAGCTTTTCGATTTCTCTAACAGTGATGAAATGTCGTTTAATGCTATCGGTGGAAATGGCGATGGGCCGTATGGGATACAGGATATTAAAACTTTTTGGGGTACAAAAACTTTCCCTTACAATTCGGAAGTAGGTTCGGTAGGCGTGGGCGACTATGCTTCTTTGCTCCGTTTTATCCCAAAAGAAAATCTTATTGCGCCACAATACAAAGCAAAGCCCGATTCGGTGTGGGATTACCATAAATATATCTCTTACGAGCAATACCTTAATCCATATGGTAAACCAAAAAACGCTGAAGACTTTGCCATGAAAGCCCAGTTGGCCAATTATGATCAGTACAGGGCTTTGATGGAAGGCTTTTCGAATAAAATGTGGGATTGGTATACCGGTTCCATCATCTGGAAAACCCAAAACCCCTGGACGGCCATGCGCGGGCAGATGTACGATTATTACCTCGATCCTAACGCTTGTTTATACGGTTTGCGTAAAGGTAGTGAGCCGCTACATGTAATGATGAATCCTTTGGACAGTATGGTTACCATCGTAAACAACGGTTTTACCACCAAAAACAATCTAATGGTTCAGGCCAAAGCCTACGATATGGATGGAAAGGATTATTTCTACTCACAGGTGTTTAATTCGGTTGGGCCATCTTCTGTGAGAAGACTTTTTTCAATGAACGAATTTTTGGCCAAGCTGGATAAAAAAGAAGGGGTGTTTGTATCATTAAGGATTTTAGACCAGAAGCAGAATATACTGAGTGAGAATATTTATTGGCTTCCGGGTAAAGATGGCGAATATTCAGGTTTAAAAAATATCAGGCAAACGCCGTTAAAAGTCGATGCTGTAGATCGGAAAAACGGTAAAGTAGAAGTAACACTGAGCAATGCGAACGGCAATCCGGTGGCATTTTTTAACCGTGTGGCCTTAATTAATAGCAACAGCAACGAACGCGTACTTCCTGCTTTTTATGATGATAACTACGTGAGTATTTTACCTGGGGAAAGCAAAACGGTAACGGTAGAATATACAGGGAAACGAAGCAATTTAGCTGTGGAAGTATATGGCTGGAATGTTGTAAAGCAGAAGGTAAGTATTCAATAGCTTACAAGACCTATCAGGTTTTTCGAAATCTGATAGGTCTATACATATCATCTTTATTGATAGATTTTTTTGGAAATGATGGTTGCTGTTATAATGGCGGACAGCAGTCCTGCTATCGCTTCAAGTCCTCGCTGCGCTCCGGGCTTTCCGCTTTATCAGGTTTAATAACGGGGTGCGCTGTTCCTGATTCCGATGGATCCACGGTACGGAGAGTAGAGATTGCAAATCTCGACTAACAAGACGTTTGCAATTCAGGTCTATTAAAAACAAAAAAGGCGACACTTTATGTATCGCCTTTGCTTTAATATGTTTTAAAATCTAGCTTACGCCGTGTAATTTTACTTTTAATCCGTCCATGTTGTTATTTAACTGCAACTGGCAGGCTAAACGCGAGTTTGGCAACAGGTCAGGCAAGGTATCCAGCATGGCATACTCATCGTCTGTCATTTCGTTCAGTTTTTCTTCACCTTCCAAAACATCAACACAGCAGGTTGCGCATAAGGCCATTCCGCCACAGGTTGCCAGGATATCATACTCTGATGCCTTTAAAAACTCCATCAGGCTTAAGCCCATGTCAGTTGGTGCAACGTGTTCGGTAACCGAGCCATCCGGCTCTTGCATATATATATTAATATTGTTTTCCATTTTTTAGCTTACTTATATTGATTCACAAATATAGTAGAAAGCTTAAAATTCCGAAACTCCGTTTACTGTTGTATATTTCATGGTATATTTCACACCTGGGTTCATATAAGAATAGGCACTGTGGCTCATTAAGGCAGCCTCGTGGAAACCACAAAGAATTAACTTTAACTTATTGGTGTAGGTGTTGATATCGCCAATCGCATAAATTCCAGGGATGTTTGTCGAATAATCATCCACATTTACCTCGATCGCACTTTTGTTGATATTTAAGTTCCAGTCTTCAATCGGACCTAATTTAGGGCTCAATCCAAACAAAGGAATAAGGTGATCGGCCTCAACAACCGTTTTTTCCATCGTGCGGTTCTGCACAATTTCTACCTGTTCCAGTTTATCAGTTCCCTGTACGGCCTGAAGGTTGCTGTTTAAAACCAAATTGATTTTTCCACTTTCAGCCAGTGCCATTACTTTAGCTACTGAATCAGGTGCGCCACGGAAACTCTCGCTTCTGTGCACCAAGGTTAACTCAGAACAAACTTCAGCTAAATAAATGGTCCAGTCTAAAGCCGAGTCGCCACCACCGGCAATCACCATTTTCTGATCGCGGTATTTCTCCGGATCAAGGATCATGTAGTTTACACCTTTACCGTTCTCAAATTTCTCCAAGTTTTCTACAGCAGGTTTACGTGGTTCGAAACAGCCCAAACCACCGGCAATAACCACAACCTTAGCTTCGATAACGGTACCCATATTCGTAGTTAAAACGAAATCGGCTTCGCCACGCTTTTCTAAACCTTCGATACGCTCGCCTAAAGTAAACGTTGGATGGAAAGGTTTTGCCTGCTCCATTAAGTTATCGATAAGTTCCTGAGCCAGCACAGAAGGATAACCAGGAATATCGTATATCGGTTTTTTAGGGTAAATTTCAGACAGCTGCCCACCAACCTGAGGCAGGTAATCGATTAAATGGCAACGCATTTTTAATAAACCGGCTTCAAAAATGGCAAATAAACCAACCGGACCAGCGCCTATTACGGCTATATCAGTAGTGATCATTAAAAAAAATTTGACGCAAAGTTACAAAATAAAGTATTACCAATTCTGCTATTTAGAAATATTCTAGATAATTTTGCAATCCTATTATATTCAGTATTTTATATTCCCTGGCTTAGCAAAAAGCAAAAGTTAAGGGTTTTCAGTAGTTTAAAGCAAATTATAATTGGTCTATGGGTTTAGTGGGAAATTTATCTCCTCCATCTCCCGAATCATAAAAAGATAATATTCTAGCTTTACCAATGAACCTTTCCCCTTCATGAATATGCCATACCCTACCAACATTTAAATATTTATGGAGAGAGGGAAAATCAAGAAATCTAATTTTTACGTTCTTTTTCTCGCCGGGTTCGATAGTAGGCCATTCGCTAAAATTAATATCACCAACATATGTTTGTACTATTTGGCTTTGCTTATACTCGAATACATGATTAGGTCTGAAGCCTGATATAATACCCGTTTTCCTCCCCCCATCACTTGTTAGATGTAATTCCAGTTCTGCTTGTACTGAAACTAGTGAATTTAAATTTCCGTACTCTACTTCATTAAAGCTGATTAATGTGTGTTTGTCGTAAGCCATTAGATCAAAAATTTTTGATTGGCCTGTTGCTAGCCATTTTTTATAAATAAGCTCTCCATTTTGATATAAATACAGCTCATTATTTTTAATTTCTTTATGGATTTTCATCATAGCTGACAGCTTTACCAGTTCATTCCCAAATTCTGAAATACAAAGCTCCATACATCAGCGGCTTCTTCGATCATTTTGGTAGTGGGCTTACCCGCACCATGGCCAGCCTTGGTTTCGATCCGGATTAAAACCGGGTTTTCACCTTTGTATTTTTCCTGCAAGGTTGCCGCAAATTTGAATGAATGTGCAGGCACCACGCGGTCGTCGTGATCGGCTGTGGTGATTAGTGTGGCCGGATAATTTACGCCACTTTTTATGTTGTGAAGTGGCGAATATTTGATCAGGTAATCGAAATCTTCTTTTTTATCGCTGCTTCCGTACTCTACCGCCCAGCCCCAGCCAACGGTAAATTTGTGATAACGGAGCATATCTAAAACGCCCACCGCAGGCAGTGCCACTTTAAACAAGTCGGGTCTTTGGGTCATACAAGCGCCAACCAACAAACCGCCGTTCGAACCACCAGAAATGGCGATTTTAGAAGGGTTGGTATATTTTTCTTTCACCAGGTATTCTGCTGCGGCTATAAAATCGTCGAAAACATTCTGTTTTTTTGATAACATGCCCGCTTTATGCCAGGCTTCGCCATATTCGCTTCCACCACGTAAACTCGGTTGCACATAAATCCCGCCACGCTCCAAAAACAACATCCGCGAAAGGCTAAACCCTGGTGTTAAACTGATCTGGAAGCCGCCATAAGCATAAAGATAAACCGGATTGTTGCCATCAAGCTTGATACCTTTCTTGGATACGATAAACATGGGTACTTTGGTGCCATCTTTCGATGGATAAAATACCTGTTTGGTTTCGTAATTTTCGGTGTTAAATTGCAGTTCTGATTTTTTATAGAGGATCGATTCTGCCTTGTTGATATCGTAACGGTAAATGGCACCTGGTGTGGTGAAATTGGAAAAAGTGTAAAAGAAATCCTTATCCTCTTTATAGCCGCCAAAACCACCAACAGTACCTATTGCCGGAAGTTTTACTTCCCTGATTTTCTTTCCGTTTAAATCAAACTGGACAATATTGGTACTTGCATCTTTCAGGTACGAAGCCCAAAGAAAACCGCCGCCCGTGCCAATGCCTTCTAATGCCAGTGTAGATTCGGGGATCACTTTCTGCCAGTTTTTTGGATCTGCATTTTTTGGATCAACCAAAACCACTTGTTTGTTTTCGGCGCCAAGATCAGTATTCACCAATAGCTTATCGCCAATATTATCTACTACGCTATGGTTATTTTCATAACCCTTAATCAAAGGCTCAATTTTGCTTCCCTGTGCTTTTAAATCCTGATAGAATAAGGCATTACCCGAAGTGCCTGCACTGGCATATACCACTAGAAAACGTTCATCTTCAGTAATATTGGCGCCAAAATATAGGTTCGGATTGGTTTTGTCTTCAAATATTAACTGATCGTTTTTTTGTTCATCGCCCAGTTTGTGGAAATATACTTTTTGGTATTTGTTGGCTGCAGAAAGATCAGTTCCTTTTACGGCAGGTTCATCAAATTTACTATAGTAAAAGCCATCGCCTTTCCAGGCAGCACCCGAGAATTTGGTCCATTTCAACTCATCGGCCAGTTTCTTTTTGCTGGCAATTTCCATTACGTAAATATTGCTCCAGTCTGAGCCGGCTTGTGCAACGGAATAGGCCAGGTATTTTTTATCGTGAGAGAAACCCAGTAGAGAAACCGCTGCTGTTCCATCGGCGGTAAGCTTATTAGGGTCTAGAAAAACTTCTTCCTTGCCATCCAATCCTTTTTTAATGAACCAGATGCTTTGATTTTGGAGTCCGTCGTTTTTGGTGGAGAAATAATATTCGCCCACTTTAAACGGTGCGCTTTCTTTTGGGTAGTTCCAGATTTCGGTCAAGCGTTTTTTAATATCTGCACGGTAGGGGATTTGCTCCAGGTAATTTTGGGTCACTTTATTCTCAGCTACTACCCAGGCTTTTGTTTCGGCAGAGGTATCATTTTCCAGCCATCGGTAAGGATCGGCAATGGTAGTTCCGAAGTAATTATCGGTTGTGCTGTCTTTTTTGGTTTCGGGATATTTCATCAATGTTATTTTTTCTGCAGGTTTTTTGCCCTGATTACAGGCGAAAAGGCTTAATGCAAATAAGCTCAATACAATTTGTTTTTTCATGTTGAAACAGATTTATTTACTAATATATGTTTTTTTCCTTGTGGGTTGATTACAGAGATATTAGGATTGCACAGGTTATGTTGTTTTGGTCTTTTCCTTCGGGTTGATTACGCAGATTTTAGGATTGCACAGATTAAGATATTTTAAGCTTTTTGCCTTACCTTTGGATTTGTACATGGCAAAGAATATTTATTTCGCTTCTGATTTTCATTTAGGCACACCGGGTTATGCCGAAAGCCGTGCCCGTGAAGCGCATATTGTAAGCTGGTTGAGTTTTATAGAGCCAAATTGCGGTGAGCTGTTTTTGATGGGGGATATTTTTGACTTCTGGTTTGAATATGCGAAGGTGGTTCCGAAAGGTTTTATCCGCCTGCAGGGAAAACTGGCTGCTATGGCCGATGCCGGAATAAAAATTTACTTTTTTAAAGGCAACCATGATATGTGGGTGCGCGATTATTTTACCCGGGAAATCGGCATGGAAATTATCAGCGATGAGCTGATTATTGAACGGGGCGGTAAGAAATTTTACCTGCATCATGGCGATGGTTTGGGGCCAGGCGACAATAAATATAAATTCTTAAGGAAAATTTTCAGAAGCAAACTTTGTCAGTGGTTGTTTGCCCGCTTGCATCCAAACCTGGGCATTGGTATTGCCAACGCGTGGAGCCAGGGGAGCAGGGCTGCACAAACCGAAAAGGAAGTTTTTTTAGGTGAGGACAGGGAGTGGCTGGCTATTTATGCCAAAGAACAGTTGCAGAAAACCCATTTCGATTATTTTATTTTTGGGCACAGGCACCTGCCGCTCGATATCGATTTAGGTAAGGGGAGCAGGTATGTAAATATCGGCGAGTGGCTCAATTATAATTCTTACGCAGTGTTTGATGGGCAGGAGTTGAAATTGGAGTATTATAAGCCTAATTTATAGTCCCTATTTATTTTTTGGAAAGCAGCACCTGTAGCATCAGTTTAATGTTCGCCGGGCTTTTCGTTATAGTCCCGATTTTGAAGGAAAATCGGGAGCTGTCACTCCAATCCCGTTTAAATACCCCGGTTTTTGCTACTATTTAGGGTTGCGAAGTGTCTAAAATGCACCGCCCTTTATATCTAAACCCGATAGAACGAAAAGCCCGGAGCGAGGAACGTAGCGAGGACTTGAAGTGATAGCGGGACTACAGGCCCCATAGAAACAGAACCCGTTCATTTCCAAAACCTTTTAAATATTACTATAACCATCCTTTTTTACACCTTACAATTAAACGATTCAACAGTTACCCAATTAACCATTCTCCCCAAACAAACAAATTCAGCTTTTTTCCTTATTTTTGCATTTCCTGAATTTTTGAGCCTATGCCAATCGTCAGGAAATTTCAACAAGAATAAATATGTTAGATAAATTAGAAGCTATAAAGCTGCGTTGGGAAGATGTAGAAGAATCGTTGAGCAATCCGGATGTTATTCAGGATATGAAACGTTTTGCGGCTTTAAACAAAGAATATAAAGACTTGGGCAAAATTGTAGACGAATATAAAATCTACAAAAATGTGATGAGTAATATCGATGCCAACAAAGAGATTTTAGCAACGGAGAAAGACGCCGAAATGCGTGAGATGGCAAAGGAAGAACTGGATATGCTTTTAAAGCAACAGGAAGAAATGGAAAGCAATATCCGTTTGATGCTGATTCCTAAAGACCCGGAAGATGCGAAGAATGCCGTATTTGAGATCCGTGGTGGTACTGGTGGTGATGAAGCGGCCTTATTTGCCGGCGATTTATACCGCATGTACACCCGTTATTTCGAAACCAAGGGCTGGAAAGTGGAAACTGTTGATGTAACCGAAGGTACTGCTGGTGGTTATAAAGAGGTGATCCTGAAGGTAAATGGCGATGATGTATATGGTCAGCTGAAGTACGAAAGTGGTGTACACCGAGTACAACGTGTACCAGATACCGAAACCCAGGGCCGTGTACACACTTCGGCGGCATCTGTTGCCGTTTTACCAGAGGCTGAAGAAATTGATCTGTATATTAATCCTGCAGATATCGAACTGCAAACTTCGCGTTCAGGTGGTGCGGGTGGACAGAATGTAAACAAGGTAGAAACCAAGGTACAGTTAACACACAAGCCATCGGGGATTGTAGTGGTTTGTCAGCAGGAGCGTTCGCAGCTGGGTAACCGTGTGATTGCGATGGAAATGTTGCGTAGCAAGCTTTACGATATCGAATTGCAGAAAAAGAACGGGGATATTGCTGCCAAACGTAAAACAATGGTATCAACCGGCGACCGTTCGGCCAAGATCAGAACCTACAATTATCCACAGGGGCGTGTTACCGAACACCGTATCGGATTAACGATGTATAATCTGCCAACCATTATGGATGGCGACATCCAGGAGATTATCGATGCGCTTCAGTTCGCAGAAAATGCAGAAAAAATGCAGGAAGGTGCTGTAGGATAAGGAGTTAAATATTTTTTAAAATAAAGTTTGCGAATTAAGATATAGTCTCTATATTTGCAACCTCGAAAGAGGAAAGAGGTTCGAACTTTAAAGGAGAACAAATGGAGTGGTAGTTCAGCTGGTTAGAATGCCTGCCTGTCACGCAGGAGGTCGCGGGTTCGAGTCCCGTCCATTCCGCAACAAAAGCCTTAACTTGTAAAAGTTGAGGCTTTTTTGTTTGTGATGCTTTTGCGTTATAATATTGCGATCCGCAAAGCTTTCAGTCCGCTTAATCCTTGCAGATCTTCCAGATCAAGGTCTTCCGTTTCAGTATTCAACACACCGGTTTCCTGCAGGTATTTTACAAATGGGAGGTAATCTTCAATGTCGCGTTTATTGAAATAGATCAATGCCAGTTTATCGGGCTGGGTGAGCCGTTCCTGCGAATTGCGGATCAGCACCTTGTCTATCCTTTTTTTGATCATCTGATACCTGATGTTGTATGCACCTTCTACATCAAATTTCCTTTCGTCGGCCCTAAAACTGATGCTTATCGGGTGGTTATGGATAAAGATCAATTGTGTGGTAGCCAGTTTAACCGGGAGCTCAGGTTGGAGCTGTTGTATCATTTTAGCCACTGTGGCCATTGATGATAGCTGCCACAAGCGAAGGTTCTGCAGGTGAAAGTTGTTAAAGGGCTTATCAGGTGCAATAGATTGCCCGATATAGATATCGTATTCTAAGCCGTCTGTCCTGAATTTCTCAAAATAGCAGGGATAGGACTGTTGCAGCTTTTCGCGCTCGGATTCAAAATAATTGTTGATGGCGGTATTGATCAGCTGCATAGAAACTTCCAGTGCCTGACGGTGTTTGTAAACCTCGCCGTTGTGTTCGGAAATTTCCTGAAGATATTGATCGATTACCTTTTTGGTATTTGGATCCGACTGCGAAATAAGTTTCAGGTAATCGGTGGATTCTTCTTTAAGGAAGATATTGAGGCTGTTTTCTTCGGTGGTATTCAGGTCGCCGGCCTCCAGGGCATTGCTCCATTTTTTACAGCTGAAGATCTTTTCTTCCAGCAAAGGCGAGCTATACAATTTGTTGAGCTGTGCCAATGTTTCAGAGAGCATGTTCAAATGCAGCCTAAAATCAGCCTTGCTGGCGCTATTGCGTTCGGTTGTAGAATTTCTGATGTCGATAGCGCCATAAGAAGGGTATACATCATCGAAACTGATTTCTTCAGTGCGCAAGGGGAGGTTCTTCTTTTTGTCGTAAAGCTGGTGCCAGGCCGCTTCGTTAAATTTCCATTGCACAGATGGCTGGATGGAAGTATATTTTTCTTTGATGATATTTTCAATCTCCAGGTTAAACTCGTCGATGTAGATCTGTAGCAACTGGCCAATCGGCTCAAGTACTGGCTCCAATAGGGTGATTTTCTTTTCATCAAAACTTTCCCCAATCCAGGTGTGCATGCCCAGCACACCTACCAGTATGTGGTTGTGAAATATGGGCGAGAGCGACATTGATTTAACACGCAGTTCCCTAAACCGATCTAACCAGGGAAACATTTCCATATCTTCTGCCCAGATATCGGGCGAGTAAAAGGAATCGGGATGTGCGGCATAACCTTCTGCAATCTGTTGAAAGGCTTCGGGACTGAGTGTTTCTTCGCCCCATACCGAAAACAGCAGGCCACTTCCACCCTTAACATAGCCATAAACCATTTTATTGTTAATCCTTACAAAGGGAAAGAGATCGAACTCGATGTTGGCGTTTTGCACCAGGATTTTAAGCGACTGGATCACCTCTGTATAGGCCACTTCCTCATCGCCCGGGCTGCGGCTCAATCTGATGCTCTTAATATTTTCTACCGCCTTTTTGGTGGTTACATCGCTAATGGTCAGTACCGAAATGCCCCTAAACTCAAAAAGATCAAGCGGCAAAACCTGCTGAATCTGATCGAGGCCCGATTCTTCATTGAAATATTGCTGCAGTTCGCGGTAGCTCAGCTCCGGAAGTTGTTGTTTGGCCTTTACCTCCATAAAATTGGTATTGATGCCGATATGAAAATAGCCTGGCAAGCCGGTATCGGCATTCATGCCGGAGTGGTATTTTTCTTTTAAAGGGGTATGGAAAGTATAGAGCTCATTAAGGATAAACGAATAGATGAAATGCAAACGGTCTTGCTGGTGTTGTTGAATGGTTTTACCGCCCATGTAGCCGTTTTGGTCCTTTTCTTCATTTTCCAATAAGTGGTACATCAAATCTGTTCCGTAAAAGGTAATGGGCTGCATCGGGAAGCATAGTCCCCAGGCGAGATGACTTTCTGTTGAAAGCGAGGGGGAGAGGCAGGCGTAAACATGTTCTAATAGCAGCTCATGTTCGTAGATATTTTCGATAGCGATAACCTGGTTATCAATACCTTGTTTTTGAAATGCTTCCAGGGCGTTGATATAGATAGCCGATTTTACCGTCTGCTCTTCTTCAATTTTTCGGTGCAGGTATTTGATGAAAGGACCAAAGGAGATGGCGGAGTTTATTTCCGGCAAATCGGCATAGCTTTGCGCAATATTCAAAATGCTCTTTTTCATCCCTTTAATTTTAAATCATAACCTTAGCAGGCTATCTGATGCTTAAATTATAACTGCTCCATTGATTATTATAAAGATAAGAGATGTGGCGGGTGGTATAAAAACTTTTTGCCTGAATATTATGAAACTTAATTTGGAAATGCCGAGGCTTCCTTATTGATTATCCTTTTTTAATAAATTATTTAGAATGAGGTTCAGGGGGTTACGGAATTATAGCGAAAAAGATTATCCGCGATAGTGATAAACGGAATATTTATCTATATTTGCAATCCCGAAAGGGAAAGAGGTTCGAACTTTAAAGAAGAACAAATGGAGTGGTAGTTCAGCTGGTTAGAATGCCTGCCTGTCACGCAGGAGGTCGCGGGTTCGAGTCCCGTCCATTCCGCAAAAGTAAATTAAACAACCTGCTAAAACATTGATTTTTAGCAGGTTGTTTTGTTTAAAATCTTATTGTGGGAGTTTACGGTCGGGCTAAATTTGAAAAATTTAACTAGCCGTTTGAGTGGGTGTTAAGTGATGCTATCTGTTCGAGTTCCGTTTATGTCCTGATAAATTCCTTATTTTGCTCATTAGCCTCTCTTATAGAAATATCGACGATTATTTTGGCGAGCAATTTTAAGAAAGCTAATTCTAAATTGCCGTTATAAGTATAAGCTCTTTCATATCATGAAGCGCCCCTGTTGAAACCTATGGTATCTCTATAAAATTGTGGTGATGTCTCTGTTTTTACCTTGAATAACCTGCTGAAATAGAACTCATCGTTGTAGCCAAGCTCATAAGCTATTTCCTTCACCGTCTTATCGGTAAGATACAATTCCCTTTTTGCTTCAACGATGATCCGCTCTGTAATCAGCTCAGAAAGGGTTTTGTTAAAATGGTTTTTCGTAACCCTCGCCAGGGCAACTGGTGTTACCTGCAACATGTCAGCATATTCGCTGGCCGAATGCATTAGCCGAAAATTTTCCTCAATAGCATTCCTTAGTTTTTGTACCATGGCCAGTTGTTTTCCGTTGAGGATGGTCGGCGATTGAACCGTTTGCTGCTGGATCTTAATCCTGGTTGCTAATACCAACAATATTTTCAGGTACGAAACTAGCACTTCATCCTTTCTCAGATCATCCGTCTTGAGCTCAGCAACGATTTCACTGACAATATTGAGCAGTGCAGTCTTCGCATTTTCGTCCAACGCGATGAAAGGCCGTTCATAAATATTGTTGAACAATATGCCATTGGCCGCTATCTCCTTATGGTGCCGGTAGATGCAAAAGAAGTCATGATGGAACTGAATTGCAATGCCCCTTAACGGCCCTTTTGAGATCAGCATAAATGGCTGGTAGGGATAAAAGGCAAACATGGTGTCCTCTTGGAACTGATACTCACATAGATCCACCTTGGCCAAACCCTTCCCAGAGGTAATGATGATCAGGGTAAAATAATTGTTCCGCTGGATATGATCAAAGTAACTACTATTGTCGAACTCAAAAACCTTGAACGACAGATTACCGTTCTGTTGGTTCACGAGTGTATAAACGGATTGTGATAACATCTGTCAGGTTTTATTTAAAGATTGAAACTGCTCATTTAGCGCTATGCATTTCTCAAGGCAGATACCACTGGTTACTTTTGGTTTGTTTCCCCATTTGGGTACTGTTTCGGTAGAAAGGACGCTAAACTGCGAGGTAAATCCGCCAATATGCGGAACGGATGTACCATAAACGATTTCGGGTATCCTGTGGTGGCGGATCAAGTAGGAGCACATGATACAAGGTTCATGCGTAGTAAACATTTGTGCCGAAGGTAATTGTGCTGCATAGCCATTTTTGATCGCTGAGCGGATCGCCAAGATTTCTGCATGATTGGTGATATCACCACTTGATTTGCCATCCTCCTGACCCGTTCCAATCACCATGCCATTATAAACAACAATTGCACCCACGGGAGGGTTACCCGCTGTCAGTGCTGCTTTAGCGATGTCCAGGCACTGATGCATATAATATTGATATTCTTCCTGCATAATTCGAATCATGTTCCCACAAATTTACTTAAAAAATTTCCGATGGTCTTGAAACCAAAAACTGTCCTTCGCCGAAAGCAAAGGACAGTTCAAAGCTTAAATTAGAATATCAAAAGGTCGTAACCTTCGTTTCTCAGGTTCAGGAAGCTAGGTAGGCCAGGAGTACCTGGTACTTCATTGTCGTTTAACAGATCATAACCTGAAACTTCAGTACCAAACACGGCAACGCAGCCTTTTGACAGGCCATGCACATGATCTTTTACTTCTGAAAAAAGCCCATGGACCGGGTGATCAGCTTTTTCCAATTGTTCAGGCCATCTGATACCTGCACCCTGAAAAATGATCTTTACATCTTCATCTGCATGTTTGAATTCATATGCAGATGCCAAAGCGTTGAATACGCGTCCAAGTGCTTCTTCTGAACCAGCCTTGGGATCAGAAAGAATAATTATTGCTGTTTTTTTCATGTCAAATATTTATTTATAGTACAAAGTTGTGGTAAATGGGATGCTTAGAGAATGGATGATTTTGACTATATCATAGAGCATTTTACACGGGGCAAGCGATTACTTGGAACTTGGACGAACGAATGTCTGCCATCCCCGCATGGTCTCGATAAAGCGCTCGCTTAACCCGCCCTGCCGCAGGTAGTCGGCCGTAACAGGCATTTGGGGACTTTCGTACAGTGGATTCGCTTTGACCTGGAGTGGAAAGTCCCTCTGAAGAATACCCGCTCTGGCAATCAGTACAAAGTCGCAGCCTTCATCCAGCAGCTCAGCTGCACGCTGTCCGCTGTATATCTTTCCGGCTGCGCCTAAACGAACGCCTTTGCGGGGAATATCGGTAAAAACGCTGAGCAGGGTTTTGCCTTTAAAAGTTCCTTCCCTAACAACTTGCGCTGAATCCCATAAGGCCAGGTCCAGGTAGTCGATCAGCTCACGGTCAAATATCTCAGCGGTAATTTCCTGCAGTTCCTCCAGGCGCAATCCATAGCGCTCAACCGATAAGCGCCAGCCAATCTGAAACATAGGGCCACAGGCCCTGCGGATACCCTCGATAACTTCAAGGGTGAAACGTGCGCGGTTCTGCACATTGCCTCCATATTTGTCCGTCCGGTCGTTCAGGTTGGGAGAGAGAAATTCTGACAGGATCCACCCGAAAGCACCGTGTACAGAGACCCCATTGAAACCTGCCATCTCCGCTCTTTTAGCTGCCGCAATGAAACTGTCACGGATTCGCTCCACCTCTCCGGTAGTGATTGCCTTTACACCCGGGACTCTCTCGTCCGAGGCCGGTGCCGGAATACCGCCAACTGCTGGTACGGCACGGTGCCCGGCATGGTGTAACTGCACTGCGGAAAGTGCGCCTCCTTCACGGATCGCTCTTGCCATCCTGGTCAGGCCGGGTAAATGGTCATCGCTATGGATCCCCATCTGGCGCTCAAAGGCAATCCCACCAGCTTCCACGGTAGAAGCACCAGCTTGTATCAACGCATAACCGCTCCCGGCAAGTTGCTCGATCCAGAGCTGGTCGAACTCGGAGGCAGTTCCGTCATCATTGCTTTGCTGACTGGTGAGCGGTGCCATCATGAAACGATTTCTCATCTCAGGCCCATGTAGTAAAGTGAGTGGTTTGAACAGATCAGAAACAGACATTTTTATTAAATTTAATGTATAAGCTATTGTCTGTCAAAGATGGCTGGATATCCGCCAGGGAAAAATGGATGTTTTTTAGAATCTAATGGATTTTTTTAGCCCTTAAGCGCAAAATAACTGCTATCTAATGATAGGGTTCGGGTCTCGTCTATTTAGATCATCAGCGTGGATCGCTTAAAATAACTGATTCCAAAATGGGCAAATTTGACATTATAAAAGGATCTGATCAGAATTTTCAACAATATCATCATTACCAGCTTAGCCCTGACATACCCTTGTCACAACCGCAGCCCATCTTTGTACCATAATTTAAAAACAACATGATGGAAAAGCAAACATTTGATCCCTGGTTATGGGGTAAATCTACCAATTCGGTACAGGCGGTAGAGGTTAAAAATAGCAGTGGAACACTTTATTGTTCTGGACAAGTCGCGATTGATCAAAACGGTGTGCCGAGCCATGCAGATATGCGTTCACAACTGATCCAGACCATTGCGAATCTGGAACAGCTGATTGATGAATCAGGCTATGAATGTAAAAACATCGTCAGGCTCAATGTATACACCACTTCAACGCAGGATTTTTTTACAAGCTGCATGGATGTGTATGTACCCTTTATTCAAAAACATGGTATACAGCAGGCCACTACCTTGCTTGAAGTGAAAGGGCTTTTTGCTACACTGACGGTAGAACTTGAAGCGACGGTAGTAAAATAATGAATATGGTGTTCATCATCCAAATGAGTGGTTTAACCATATAAAGCTTAATAACACCAAAGCCGTAATTTGCAAAAGTTACGGCTTTGGTGTTTCACCGGGTTTGCTACCTGGCATAATACATTTTTATCATTCAGTTACTTGCGTATGCAATACCGCAAACTGATCGAAAGTGAGTTTTTGCGTTTTATCCATTACAAGAAAATGTGTATCCGTATTTCCCTTGAGGTACAGTGTCGATTTATCGTAAATGGCGGTATAGAGTTGCTGGCTTGTGGTATTCACATCAGCAATTGCATTTCCCCTTAAAATAATTTGAAGGTATTTAACTGATAAGACACCCTGCGTTTTTACAATAGCATTTTCGTCGGCCTCTATTCGGTAAATTTCCGATACATAAACAATCAGTTTACCTGTTGCACTACCCGTTCCGGTGATGCTAAGCACATCGCCCTGCTGTGTTATTCTGGCGTTTCCTTCATTATCATCGGTGTAAGAAACACCAACCTGAGGCCGCTGGATCAGCAATACTTCGACATTTCCTTTGATCAGGATTTTCCTGAAGGGAGCAACCTGATCGGTCTTGGCAGGTTGATCTGCTTTGGCACTGGCAGCTGTTGGAAATAGGTAGATCAATACTAAAATAATGATTGATACCATGGCAGTTGAGGATTTTAAATAAGATTTCATTGTGTTTTATTTTAATGGTGTATGATAAATCGTTTTTGATAAGATCGTTAATTCTTTTAGTGATCATATCGTTCGAATGCCTATTAACGAAGGAAGTGCCAAAACAAATAATTATATTTATTGTGCTGATAATCAGTTAATTGATTTTGTTTTTGAAGGATTTTAGTGTTCATTATCGAACAGTCGATCGTGCGGCACCGAACAGTTTACACGGATAATCACATTCAAATCGTGATGCAGTGGTTAGGATTGTCTCTTATTTTTTATAAATTGAGGTACCGAAACCATACTATTTCCTTTCACCTTAACTGCTCCTATGCATACCATTTTACCTTTTCTGCTGGCTATTGTAGCCATCATTGTATTGCTAAACATGTGGGCCACCAGGCTCAAAATCGCTTATCCGATTTTGCTGGTTGTAGGTGGATTGGTGATCAGTTTTATACCTGGCTTACCAAAGGTGAAAATTGATCCCAACCTGATATTTTTTATATTTCTTCCACCACTGCTGTTTGAGGCCGCCTGGTCGATCTCTTTTAAAGAGATGAAAAAGTGGTGGCGCATTATCGGAAGTTTCGCCTTCCTGGTTGTTTTTTTTACCGCACTATCGGTGGCGCTGGTGACCAGCTATTTTATTCCCGGATTTACGATTGCCTTAGGTTTTCTGTTGGGTGGGATTGTTTCACCGCCCGATGCCGTAAGTACCGCTGCCATTACCAAGTTTGTAAAAATCCCAAAGTCTACCGCAGCTATTCTCGAGGGCGAAAGTTTGTTAAATGATGCCTCCTCGCTGATTATTTTCAGTTTTGCATTGGTTGCGGTGGGCACGGGTCAGTTTATCTGGCAGGATGCGGCTACAAGCTTTCTATGGATGGTAATTGGTGGAGCGGGCATTGGTTTGGTATTGGGTTGGCTATTTGTTCAGGCGCACAAGTATTTGCCCACCGATGCGCCATCCGATACCGCACTTACCCTTATTGAGCCTTATTTTATGTACTGGATCGCCGAACAGGTGCATAGTTCAGGTGTACTGGCAGTGGTAAGCGGGGGATTGTATATGTCGGCAAAGCGACTGGTGTTTTTAAACAGTACCAGCCGCATCAGGGGATTCAGTGTGTGGGAAAGTTTTATCTTTATTTTAAACGGCGTAGTTTTTCTGATTATCGGGCTGGAACTTCCCGAAATCAGGGATGGTTTGCGTGCACAGGGCATTCCCTTAAGTACCGCCATTGGTTATGGTTTGCTGGTTACCGGTGTATTAATCGCTGCCCGGATCATCAGTTCCTATGCCGCCATGCTCGCTACGCTGATTTTCCGGCCAAGCGTAACACCTGCGGCACGTTCGGGAAGGGCACTGCTGTTTATGCCGTTATTGCTCGGCTGGACGGGTATGCGTGGCGTGGTTTCATTGGCAGCAGCTCTGGCCATACCTTTGACCTTCGATAATGGAAAAGCCTTTCCACAGCGAGACCTGATCTTGTTTATTACCTTTATCGTGATCTTGTTGACACTCCTGGTGCAGGGCCTTACGCTACCATCCATCATCAAGCGTACAGGGGCTTTTGGTTTTATATTTAAGCAGGAAACAGATGAAACGGTTAAGCGTGAGATGAAACGGGGCCTCAAACAACATGCCTATCAATTTCTTAAAAACAAGTATGATAACGAATTGAACGGGCATGCAGGTCTGGAAAAAATACTAAAACACTGGGAAGAAAAAGCCAATGCTACTGACGATAGCTGGATGAATGAAAATACCAAAATCATCTTTATCGAACTGCTCGAGAGCCAGCGGGCATTTCTTACCGAACTAAATAAAGATCCCGCCATTAATGAGGAAATCATCCGTCATCAACTCTATCAGATCGACCTTGAGGAAGAAAGGTTAAAGATGATCTGATTTAGCTGTTAATGCTTCTTAACAAATTACAGTTTGTAGCGTTTTGCCCCGTCTTGCCGTTTTTGATTAAAAAACCAATAGACAATGAAAAAAATAACACTCGTATTAGTAATGGGTATTGCCCTCATCGCCTGTAAAAAAAACAAAGGCACTTCTGATTGTGAAAACAAGGTATGCACAGAAGAATTTGTGATGACGGGTATAAAATTTGCAGACAATAAGGGCGCAGGAGCTGAGATAAAAGATTTTAGTGTGGTTAATCAAAGGACGGGAGAAAAACTCTACGCAAAATCAAGTGCAACAGTTAACACCATAAAAGGGTATTATATTGTGCTTGATGATGGAAATAAATTACAGTTATCGGCGCAGGGCGATGATCTCAAAATCACGGGTACATCTACAACAACCAATCAAACTAAATCGGCCATAGTAAAAGTGAGCGGCGGTAATTGTGCCTGCCACATCAGCAAGATCTCAGGACCAGAACAGATTGCTTTCGATTAAAAACACTTTATTCTGCATAAAAAAGCACTGGATAAAACCACAGCACGGTTTGTGCCAGTCCATTCAGATTAGACTCAACCTGAAAAGGTTGAGTCTTTTTTTTACCCCATCGATTTTTAGCAAGGGAACATTAACGGCAGCGTACGGTTTGATATCTTATTGGCAGTTGTTTAAAATTGATAAACCATTAATGCATCATATCTACGGAGTTAAAACGGATTTTGTTCGGGTACAATTGTCACAGCTCCGTCTGGGGTCCGAAGCGGCTCCGAAGGGGATCCGTCTCAACCCTTAATTTATCATAGCCATATTGTGGTCAATAAGTTAATATGAATGTTTCATATTGGCGAAAAAATTGTTTAGTTTAGCTAAACAATAATCATTTTATGTAAACATTTCCTTAACCTTAATTTAACTATGAAAACATTGAAATCCCTATTATCCCTAATTGTTCTAGTGGGTTTATGCATCCTGTCCTGTAAAAAGGCAGACACAGCAGCTGCTGAAGAAAACCAAATCTCGGATAAGCAGTCGTTAGCCAAAAACGCGCTCGCTGCCAAACCTAAAAAAGTATTATTTATTGGTATTGATGGCTGTGTATGGAAAGCCATTACTGCCACGAATGCGCCTAACCTCAAAACTCTGATGGATCAATCGTACACCAGCACCAATGCCCTGGCGCAGGTACCTACCTGGTCGTCGAACGGATGGTCGGCTTTGTTTACAGGCGTAGGCGTAGCCAAGCATAAGGCATCCGACAATAGTTTTTCGGGATCTGATTTTGTAAACTACCCTTCTTTTTTCAGGCAGATTAAAACTAGTTTGCCAGCTTTACGTACAGCCTCAATCGTGACCTGGTCGTCGATAAATGATTTTATTGTGGCTACTGCAGATGTAACGGTGAAACAGAACAGTGCAAACGATAACGCTACAGAAACCAGGATTATCCAGGAAATTACCACGAGCAATACCGATGTTGCCTTTTGCCATTTCGATGATGTAGATCATGCGGGCCATGCCAGCAACTATAGAACAACTACCCAAATGTACATGGATTCGGTAAAGGCTGCGGATGCACGTGTAGGCCGGATATTAACCGCATTAAGGGCCAGACCGACCTATAATAACGAAGATTGGCTGATTGTTGTGGCTACCGATCATGGCGGCGACGCCAGTCATGGTGGTGCCAGTTATCCGGAGCAGAACGCTTTTATCATTTTAAACAATAGTGCTATTGCGCCCCAATTGGTGAATACATTGCCCACTACAGCGACAGAATCTAATCCACACAGTATTACCACCGTCGATTTTAAAACCAATATTTATGGTCAGTTGCCAACGCTTAGTAATTTAAACCTGAGTGCAACCAGCAGTTTTACCATCGAGTTTAGGGCAAGGGCAACCTCAGCGACAAGCGATCCGGTCATTATCGGGAATAAAAACTGGGCCAGCGGTTACAATAAAGGCATAATCATTGCGAACAGAAACGGCGTAATCAGGGCAAACTTTGGCGATGGCACGCACCGGTTGGATGTTGATGGTGTTGATTTAACCGATCAGCTGTGGCACCAGGTGGCCATAGTAGTGAACCGTACTACCCAAAAAGCGACCATTTATGATGGCGGAATACAAGTTGCTGAAGGTAATATTTCTGCTGTTGGTGATTTGCAAAGTGGGACTGCATTTAAAATCGGGCAGGATGGTACCGGAAATTATAGCCCGTATTTTACCGGGAATATATCCGAAATCAGGTTATTTAAATCGGCTTTGCCTGCAACGAGTATCAGTACATATAGTTTTACGGCTCTAACCTCGGCACATCCACAAAATGCCGACCTTGTTTTGTATACTAAGGGAAATGAAACCTCGGGAACTGCCTATAACGGCACTTTAGTGAGTCCGAAAATAGATATCCTGACCAAAAACAGCGCTGTAATTACACGTAGCGCTTTAACTACACCTATTTTTTACCGTAAAACAACTGATTATCATGGTGCCCCTTATTTATATAACGTACCGCCAACGATCTTGAAGTTTTTGGGCATTGCAAAGCCAAGTTATTACGACGGCTCGGCCCTGGTCAATTTTTAACGGCCAACCGGCATAATAAACAAAGAAACTGTACCTGGTTTAAGGGTACAGTTTCTTTGTTAAGCATTTCCGGGAAATATTTTAGTCCAGCAATGTCCAGGTTTTTCTGGCCTGTACCTGTTGTACCACTTGCTGTTCGGCAACAACAATATTTTCTTTGCGCTGGCCAATGTATTCCAGTCCGCTCAATTTATTCCAAAGTGCAACCAGTACATTCATAAACTCGCTGGCCATGAGCATGCTGTTGTTGATCTGTTTATGATCGTAAACCAGTTCGATGGTTTTGGCTAAAAGTTCTTCGAAGTTTCCGGGGGTAACATCCTTCCACTCGTAAAAATATTTTAGCAGTTCCTCCCTTTCGCGGGGATCGATCAGTTTGATGGCTGTGAAAAAAATGTGCGCTAAACTGGAGAAATAACCTGCCAAAACCACTGGCGATTCGCGGTGTGCAATGTTTCGGTATTCGTAAAATAAACCGGCAATATAATCCACAATCTTCTCTGAAATCAAACGGATGTTCTTGCCTAAGGGCGTAATGTTATCACGGCCACCTGTTTTATCAATAATTTTGAAGGCCGCCAACTGTAAATCATTCAATAAAACGCTGAAAGATTCATAGTACCTGATTAATGCAGGATGGCTCGTAATCGTTGAGCTGGGCGGGATATAATTGTTATTGATGGATAACCTTCCGTTTTCATAATAAACCTGTCCAATGGTCAGGAAATAACTGTCTGCTGTTTGCGAACTTACTTCACTCTCGGGCAAAACGGCAATCGAATAACTTTTTGCCAGTTCGGGATAACGGATCGGACTTTCTTCCGGATTAGGCATGCCTGTGGGTACGCGGTTAAACGGGCTAACCACCAGCAAGATTACATAATTACGGGGCTCTGACTGGCCAAAGTAATGGTTATGGACCAATGTATCCATATTATCCGATTGTGTAATATCAATGTGGCAGCCTTCGGGCGTAACAGCGTTACAGTATCTTACCCTCACTTCGATATGATTGGTGGCTTTTTCGATGATTTCGATATCGTGCGAGCTCTTATATCCGGCAAATGGGGGTAAAAAACCGTAATTACTGCTGTTTAGCTGTAACGATACGGCATCGCGCACAAAATCCTGTAAATAGAGGTCGCTTACTGTAAAATGATCACTAGAAAGCTTCATGCCATTAATCCAGTTGATGGATTTATATTTTAGCGGCTTTATCATGGTAGATGTTTTATTATAGATTAGATAAAGATAGCACTTTCTCCAACTTCGTTAGGCTTATTTGCATTTTCCGATACGCGCTTGGCATAAATCGTCATTTTTTCGGTAATGCCGTTTTCGATGATATCCAGATCGGGGTCGATAAAAATATTACGTTTAAAAAAGGAGGTTTTGATAAAGAATATCCATTTGTAATTCTCCATGTCATCGCCTTTAAACTCCACCGGGCTTTTGGCAAACTTCAGGTTGTAATCGTCGATAAATTTATGGAACCAAATGCCGAAATTCATGTTTTCTACGGCTTTTACCTTCACTTTTAAAGGTTCGGGATCGGTACTTTTTTTGTACAGTTCCAACTCAAGTACCAGAAGCCTGTTAAAATCTACATGGTCCATGTTAATGTCCAACGGGGTATCCGGATATTTCCAGATCTTGTAGATTTCCGAAGGAATGCCCAGTAGCGAAACATAGGCCCACCAAAAAATAAGGGGTACAAAAAAGCAGGCGATACTGCCGGCACCAAACCACCCGAAATTTACCGAACTTAACCAGTTAAAGGCAAGTTGAAATAAATAAACGGATAAAAGGGCCGAAATTAAGGTGGCAAAAAAGATAAATACCTTCCGTTCCAATACGTCTTTAGGGTAATATTTCGTTAACAGGTAAACGAATACTGTACCCATTAAAAGGTAAAAAATACAGCATATAATATAACCCCAGGGCATAAAATTAAAATTAAGAAAGCCCAAAAAACCTGGGATGGCTAAAATAATGCCGATCAGCAGAACACTTACGATAAGTCGTTTGTTATTGAGAAACTGGTTCTTTTTGTTAATGATAGAGAGTACTGCCGTTGAGATTAGAAAGATCAGCGGAAATAAGAGAAAGCGGATAAAAAATGATTTAACGTCCATTAATTTTTTAGATGATGTACTGCAAATATAGTATCTTTAGTATTTGATTATGATCCTTTATTTTTTCGATAATGTAAATTTAATCTATAACAAAAATGCAAGCTTAAAGTTTAAATGAAAAAAGAAACATTGATTAATAACGAACTCTTTACAGATTATAAGGCCGTAGCGCAGGCTGCCGATCTGATAGAACGCGATATCATATCGGCCGACCGGATCGAAATCATCCCATTGGGGCCTGATAAGCGTGCTTTTGCAAAAGATATCGAAAATACCAATGTTTATTATTCTGAGATAAGAAGGCACGACCGTATCCGGATCCAGACAAACAGAGAAGGTTTATATGATATGTTACCTGAAGGCCTTTTCCACAGGCCGCCAACAGGCAGCGCGGGCATGGACGAAGAATCGATGATCAAGGATATCAGGGATCGGAGAGAGGAAGAAAAGCAAGCCAGGTTATTTTTTACGCCATTTGATGCTGAAATTAATTATGTAAGGATCATGACCGAGCTGTATGAAAACATGCTCGATAAAAAAACCACTTATTCTGATTTAAGCCGGATATTCGAATTCGGATGGGATGAATTTAACCTGTTAAATAAGGAACAGAGCATTATCTGGATGCATTTACTGCCAGAAATCCAGCTAAAAAGAAACGATATTGATTTTGTATCCAAAGTACTTACGGCATTGTTTAACCTGCCAATTGCGATTGTGGATGCTACAGCCAATGTTACGCCCATCAAAATTGCCGATGAGCTGCAAATGCAGCTAGGGGCTAGTGCACTGGGGATCGATACCATTATTGGGGATAGTTTTATGCCGGAGCATGAATCATTCAATATTAATATAGGTCCAACTTCCCCGCAAGAATTGGTCAATTTTATTCCGGGGCAAAAGAACAGGGCCATTTTGGATATGGCCATCAGTTACCTGATGCCTGTAGATGCAGAGGTAAATGTTGAGTTGCTTACCGCAATCGATTTTCAGGAAACGGTACTCAGTGCGGATGGTGAAAGTGCCTTCCTTGGTTATACCGTTTATATTTAGCTTCTCTTTTTAAAAGCAGCTTTTCCTTACACCATTTTATACATAGAAGGCTTTAGCAATAGGCGGTAATGTGTATTCATGGTGCTCCGTAAATTTAATTTTGCTAAAGTAAGGCTCAGGTGTTCTTCCCAATCCTGTGCGTTGAGGTTAAGATGATCTGCAGGCTCGATGATGATATCTGTGGTTTTAATAAAACCTGCGCTGGGCTTATTGTCGAGGATAATGCCCTTGGCCAGCGTAATCCCTTTCAGTTTGTTGCCCAGTTCGTAACGGCAAAAATTAATTACGTCGGCTTTGGTAATAATCCGATCTGCCGTGGTTAGACCATATTTATACGCCTGAACCCTATTGGTGGCATTTAGTCTCGAGCGACCGCCTTTCGTTTGGCTCAACAAAATAATACTTTCGGCATTCACCCTGTTGTTGTCGTATACCACCAGCCGGCTACCTGCATTAATGTGGTTGGCCTCTTCGGCCTGTGTTACCCATATATCCAGGAATAAAATATCGGCATCCTCAATCGGTTTTAATACGATATAGCTGGGCAATTCTTTAATGTCTTTAAGCGCCGAACGGCTTTTTTGTTCAATAAGCGCAATATTCTGTTCCAGGTTTTTAAGGATGGTACTTAAAAAATCGGGTCCGTAAGCAGAAAAAGCAGCTTTCTCATCCCTCAATAGTTCAAAAAGATAATCGACCAGTTCTTTTGCATTTCTGGTATCAAAACGTTCGGTACCGCCATATCTGATCGAAAAAGAGCCATCGCCCTTTTCGTTTTCATTGGTATATGGAATTTCATTGTAACTTTTGCCCTTGTTATCTTTCAGGTTTTCTACCGCAAGCATTTGGTCTGCTGCCTCAGTTTTAATCGGAATAATATTATTCATGGTTTTAAGCCTGTGTTTAATCTGGCTCAATCTTTTATTCACCACGGGGAACGCATTGATATAAATATGCAGTTCATTCAGCATTTCCTGGGTGATGGCTGCAGGGAAAACAACCTTTAGCCATTTCACCGATTCGTCGATGCGGTTTAATCCGGCCGGCTGAAAAATATTTTCGAAAACGGGCGGCAGTTCCCTGCTTTCATCAATATTAAAATCATTCAGGTCGCCCAGTGTAATAAACCGGTTGCTGTAAAACTGTAAAACATCAGCTTTAATCAGATTAAGCAGTTGTTTGTGGTGAAAGGGCGCTTCAGTTTTGCCTGTTAAAGGTTCATCCATAAACCTTTCGGTATAAGGCGTAAGCTCGTTGTCTTTGTAAAACCATTTTCCCAACGACAACAGGTCGTAGGTATTTTCGGGTACTGAATAATTTTTCCAATCAAAAAATAAGTTCAGTTTATTAAAGTCCATCCAGTTTTTGATCCCGCTAAAGCCAATATATAACGTATTCTTTTCAATGGCAGAACCTGGCAATGTATTTAATGCCGGCTGTTTACTAGATTGTTCTACATTAAAAAGTGTATTTCCGGTGGCAATGTATTTTATCGATGCATTATGAACCTTTACGGTATGCAAAGGACTAAAAAATATATCGGTTTTTTTGGTCTTATCGTTTTCCTGCTGGATATTTTTCTTAAAAGCGAACTGGGTATATGGCGAGAGGTAATCTTCATCTTCGATAGGCCTGGCATGGATAATGGCATGCGCTGGTAGGGATGAAGTTAAATGATCGGGTGCTAAAATGCGGCTGATTTTATCAAAAATCCTATTCTCCAGGTTTTTAACATCATTGGCTACGTTAAAAAGTTCGTTGCTTAATGCCTCAATAATCAGCTTTACCAGCGGGTCGAAATCATTACTGTCTTTAATATTCCAAAAATCTTCGGCATTTTTTAAGATTCTATTCCGGATTTCATCTTTTGATGAATAAAAAACTGGCTTCATGTGTAGAAAATTTGGGGCGTTTTCGTTTAGGTTGATAATGGGCTAAGAAATAAAGCCGTATTAAAAAAATATTTTTCACCTGTGGTTTTTATCAGTGCCCTAACGCTAATATCCACCTTTTTTTTGATCTCAGTTATCTTACGCAGGGGATATACATTTTCAACCTCCGTAATGCGCACTTCTACCGAAGTATTATATATCCTGAACTCATTATCGGTAATCGATTTGAGCAGGGATTTGCGGAATTTTTCCTCCCAGATGCTTTCACTCACGATTAATTCAAAATCAAGGTCCCATATCTCGCAGCCGAAATCGTTGTGGTACCTGTGCTCTCCGAAGCGGGTAAAAATAATCAGTTCTATGTGGTTAGAAATCGATTTACCGAGGTCAGTTGGCTGAAGGCCAGTGCCCGAGAAAACAGACTTAAATCTGAAGGGTTTGTTGTAAAAATTTTCAGACATAGATGGTTTGGCTTAAAGTTTGTTAAAAGTAAAAGAAATAAAATCGTTTTTATAACCAAACAACAAATATTAAAAATTGTTATGGTACTGTGTTAATTTGAGAATTTTGTGAGATTTTAAGTGAAGTAGATGTCAGATTAATTACTAGACTATTGCTATGTGAAACCATTAATCCCCCTATGAAACCCATTAACGCCATCGAAATTAGGAGATCTTATACCAGGTTTATCTTAAACTTTGTATTCCTAACACTTTTCTCCATTCTTTGCATTTATCTCTTTTTTGCAGCCTCCGATTACGAATATACGCTACTTGATAAAAAAGTAAAGGAAACCGAAAAACTATCTTATCTCAGAAAAGATATCAATACCAACTTCGACCTGATTTTGGTCCGGTTTAAAGAGCTTTCACAGTATACCAATTATAATGCAGATGAAATGAGCAAACAGGCCATTTTGCTGAGTGATATTCAAAGCGCCAACAACAGGATAAAAGAGCTGATCTCCAAAAAAACAGCCGTCACGCCAAGCTTCGCTTTGTACGAAAAACTGAACAACAACGTAGGCGCCATGGCCAATCTGCAAGATTCGCTTATCGATTCGAGGTCGGTGATTCAAAGGGCTAAAGAACGTGTTGATGAGTGCATCCTTGCAAATCAGGCAGCAGCAAAAAAAATTAGAAACGGTAGGTTCGGGCGATAATTAGGATACGATGATAAAATTAAGCATAAAAGAAAGACGCGAACAATTCTTGTTCTTTTTAGCGCTATTTGTTTTTACGGTTGGGCTGTTAAGCTTTGGCATTTTTTATAGCGGTAAATCACAGTACGAAATCTCTAAAGCAGAGCTTGAAATAAAGATTAACGAAAATGAAGTATTTGAAAATACGGTAAAAGAAACCATGCCTATTATAGATACCACTTTTAAATGGATTACCCGTTACAATCCGAATGTACGGGCTGTATTTTTAAGGGATGATATTCAACGTTCATTGGGTTCTATCAAATCTGCATTCGACCGTAAGGCATCCGATTCGCGCTATAAAATTTTTATTCAGAACGAACTGTTATACGACAGGTTGTTTTATGACAGACAAGAGCAGAATAAGAATATATCGGATATCGAACTTTACCAAAAACAACTAGACGACTGTATTACCAACAGGCGCCAATTACAGCAAACCATATCAGCAAGATAAACATTCTCAAACACCATATAAAAACGCTACCTATGTCTGACACAAACACCAAGCAAGTTAATTCAAATTCGCAAGGCTATGTTATTCTGTACATCCTCCTGGCTGTACTACTACTAACCGGTCTGATTTTCTTATTTAAGAGTTCATTGTTCGAAAAACGGGCAATTGATGCGAGAATCCTTAAGGATGAAATTTATTTAAACGAAGATTTAGTTTTCACCGATAATACACCTAAAGCCTCAAAATGGCTATGGGAATTTGGTAATGGCGAAAAAGCCACTACAAAAACCGGATCTTATCACTACACCAAACCCGATACCTATATTGTACGCTTAACTGTTGATGGCGAACTCCGTCAGGAATTTCCGATCACCGTCCGCGATACCGTAAAAGCGGCAGTTGTGGATAGCGTGCTTACCATCAGCGGGCCAACCGCAGGTTTGGTTAACGAAGAAATCAGGCTGGAAGGCGACGGCGAAGGAAAGGATTTCGAATGGTCGTTCGGCGAAACCGGCCGCGTAGATGTTAAAGGAAAAACCGCCTTGTACACGTACCGTGCCCCGGGAAAATACGTAGTTCGTCTCCGCTCTGACAAAGCACGTAAGCCAGCTTTCTTAACCATTTTAATTACCGATCCTAATGCCGAAATCGTTGAAGATCTGGTTGCCCCGGGTGATGGCGAACGCAAGACAATCGATGATATCAGGGCCCGTTTACAGGCCATTGCCAATGGAGCCGATTTTAACTCTAATTATTATTACCTCATAAACAAATACATGTGCGGCAACGAAAAAGTAACTGTAAATGTAGAGATGAACGGTAAGAAAAAACAGACGGATATTTATTCGTATTGTATGGGCTTAACCTTTGGCGGCGAGATAGCGGTAGATGAAGCACAATTAACCATTAAGCCGAATTCTACCTGTGCCAGTTTATTAAATATTAAACAACATTCCGGAACGGCCCAGCCCGCAGCAACAGCAGCTGCCGAGACTCCGGCGAAAACGAAATAGATTAACCTCTTAACCTAATTTTAAAGCTCATCTACAAAGAATATGAAAAGATATTATGCCTTAACCATCCTATTTTTAGGAATATCGTTTGCCCATGCACAGTCACCGGCATCTTTTGGCAAAAAAGTGAAATACATGCCTAAATCTTACGAAAGGCCTGCCGAAACCATAAATGTTAACGATAATACCAGCAGCAGCAGTTTGCCATGGATTGTATTTTCAGATCGGGAAGACAACTATACCACTACTGCACCAGGTGGGAGCCTGATTATGAAAAAAATCAGCTTTATGGAGCCCTTCTATGTGTCGAAAGAAGAAAACGGGTACCTGAAACTGATTAAATATAAGGCAGGAATGATTAGGGGAAGAAAAATAAACGATAAAAAAAGTGCCATCAGCTACGGCTGGATAGCAAAATCTAAACTGCTTTTATGGCAACGTGCATTCTCTAACCAAAAAACTGGTTATGCAGAAAAAGCGATTGGCATTGTAAATGGAAAAAATGCACTTACAGAACCAAAATTTTATTTCGATACCACCGACTCGATCCTGGTGTATAATACGCCTGAGCTTAAAGACAGACGCAGCAAAGTAAGGTTGCACGAAATTGCTTATATCTACAAAAAATCGGAAGACGGTAAAAAATACCTGATTGGGTCTGATGATCAGCTGGTTGCCGATACCGCCTTAAAAAGTGTTTATGGATGGGTTTCTGCCGAAGCTGTACACAGTTGGGGAGACCGTTTGTACATCACCTCTGTTAAACCGGGAAGTTATGATAATGATGATTCTACTTCAACAGCGATCAAAAATGGAATTGATAAAGGAACGGCCTTTGTTGTCGATCCCTTAGTGCCAAGTGAGAACCTGATTTTAAGAAGCATTCCTGTTGTTTCGGATGATGCCAGTGCTTATACTGTGGGTATTGCCACTGATGTTTATAACAAAAAAGACAATAAAATTTTAACCATTAATGGTTCATCACTTTCTTATCAGGATTATCTGAAACTACGTAAAAATAAAACAAAGGTAAATGTTGTTTTTGTGGTAGATGGGGGAAGTCCGATGACCAAATATCTTGCTGGAATGACGAATACCATTGCCTCATTTGAAAATATTATGGGCGATTTTGGCAAAGGAACAAAAGTAAACTATGGTGGTGTAGTATATCGTGGCGAAACCGGATGTGCGTTACAGGGTATTTT
>Ga0163161_10000234_pt1 | contig 51204 bp, 46 predicted proteins | sample S45metaG_FD_129847 | JGI IMG/M metagenome (GOLD analysis project Ga0163161, IMG submission 129847) | Switchgrass rhizosphere microbial communities from Kellogg Biological Station, Michigan, USA - S4-5 metaG | ecosystem: Host-associated > Plants > Roots > Rhizosphere > Soil | place: USA... | reverse complement strand
GGGAACTAGCTGTCCGTCATGTCGGCGACCAGAAAAGCAACGATCACGTCGCCCCGTCCGGTGAAACGCCATATATGTAAGCAACATGAGTCGGTCAAACGGAAAGTTCAAAAAAGTTTCACGATGGCGTGAACCGAGCCGATTGCGGGCTCATTAGCGGCTTCCGCCCGCGCCGCTAAACTTTGAGAACGAAATAGGTTACACGCTGCAGCGCCGGAGCGATCCGGCCCACGGCGAGTAATCGGTCGCTCCGACGGGAGCACTACCTCGTACGAAGTCCTCGTCACCCGGCAGTCACTTGCGAACCCTAGCTGCCGGCGCTTCGTACACCCAGGGTCGAGCGCGGCGTGCTTTTCAGACTTCCTCCGCCGGCCGGTCGCATGATGGAAAGCCGAGCCAAGCCTGTCGCGCCAGGCACAAACGGCCGCTTACGCCGTGTTGCCTTCTCAGGCGATAGATCCGCGTTCGCCAGCGGAGCTCACCGCATGCCGAAATCCCGCGACCTATGCTCTGGCACCACCCGTGCGACTGTCTTAGGGCGACCCACACATGCAGACGTGGGGCAGATCGTGCGACGCTTTCTTTACAACGGCAGCGGCCGCTTGGTTGTCCGATCAGCGCGCGGCGAGCTGGGTTGGCTTCGCGGAGCCTTCGGAGGAGGGATTGGGACGGCGATCTCGGGATTGGTCGGAAGCAAGGTGCTAGGTCTCGGCGACCCCGCCCTGCCCTGGCTCGTCGCACCGATCGGCGCTTCGGCCGTGCTGGTCTTTGCAGTGCCGGGGAGCCCTCTGGCGCAACCCTGGCCGGTGATCGCCGGGAACCTTCTTTCCGCTACCATCGGATTGATCGTCGGGCATCTCGTTGGACAGGAGCTCGGGCTGCCGTTGCTGGCGGCGGGCCTTGCGGTAGGGCTCGCGATCGCGGCCATGTGCCTGGCGCGGTGCCTTCATCCACCCGGCGGTGCTTGCGCCCTGCTCTATGCGCTAGGCGCGTCCGGCACCGACCACTGGGGCGCGATGCACATGGCGACGATCGCCGCAAACATCCTGGCGCTTGCCGGCATGGGGTGGCTCTACAATAATCTGACCGGTCATCGCTGGCCACACCGGCCCGGTCCCGTACCCGGGATCATGGTGCCCGGCACACGCTCCGCCGCCGTGCACCAGGCGCTGAGCGAGGTGCTCGCAGAGTGGGACGAAGTGATCGATGCCGACATCGAGGACCTGGATGCGATCTTTCAGGCAGTGGAGCGGCGCATGCGCAAAGCCGAGCAAGATGCGCCGCCCGCAGCGTTGATCTAGAACGCTGCGTCCTCCAACGCCATCATAGACGCCTTGCCCGACTTGATCGCCAGGAACGCGGTAGTGGCCTGTGGCAGAATACGGTCGAAGAAGAAGCGCGCGGTGGCGATCTTCGCCTTGTAGAAGCCAGCCTCGTCGCTGGCCGCCGCAAGCTTTTCTTGCGCCAGGACAGCCGACTTGGCGAAGCAGTAACCCATCGCCACCAGGCCCAGCAGGCGCGTGTAGTCGGTCGCGGCCGCCGCGGCCTCCTCGGGATCGCGCAGGCCCTTTTCGGCAATCGTCGCTGTCGAAAGCTGAAGAGCCCCAAAAGCTTTTTCCAGGCCTTCGACCATCTTGCCCAGATCTGCGTCCGCCTTGTTCGCCGCGATGAAGTTCGCGACCGGGTGGAAAAAGCTGCGCAAGTAGCGGCCCATGTGCGCGGGCAACTTGCGGCCGACGAGGTCGAGCGCCTGAATGCCGTTCGTCCCCTCGTAGATCATCGCGATTCGGGCATCGCGGACATACTGCTCGACGCCACTTTCGGCGATGTAGCCGTGGCCGCCGTAGACCTGCACCGCCAGGCTCGCGCTTTCGAAGCCGAGGTCGGTAAACAGCGCCTTCACCACCGGGGTCATCAGCGCGACGAAGTCTCCGGCCCGCTGCTTCACCTCGGGATCGGTGGCGTGCTTCTCGGCATCGAGCGCGCGGCTGACCCAGCCGGTGATCGCGCGGCAGCCCTCGTTGTAGACGCGCATCGTCATCAGCATGCGGCGCACGTCGGGGTGGACGATGATCGGGTCGGCGGGGCCGCCGGGGTTCTTCACGCCCGAGAGCGAGCGGCCCTGAAGGCGGTCCTTGGCGTAGTAGACGGCCGATTGGTACGCAGCCTCGCCGACGCCCAGGCCCTGGATGCCGACCGAAACGCGCTCGGTGTTCATCATGGTGAACATGGCGGCCATGCCCTTGTGCGGTTCGCCCACCAGCCAGCCCACAGAATCGTCGAAGTTGATCTGGCAGGTGGCCGAGGCTTTGAGCCCCATCTTGTGCTCGATCGCCGAGACCGAGACGCCGTTGGCCGGGCTCGGGGTGTCGTTGCCCTTGGGCAGGTACTTGGGCACCAGGAACAGGCTGATGCCCTTCACGCCCGCCGGCGCGTCCGGCATGCGGGCGAGCACCAGATGGATGATGTTCTCGGTGAGGTCATGGTCACCAGCGGAGATGAAGATCTTGGCGCCGGTCAGCTTGTAGCTGCCATCACCTTGCGGCACCGCGCGGGTGCGCAGCAGGCCAAGGTCGGTGCCGCAGTGCGCCTCGGTCAGGCACATCGTGCCAGACCACTCGCCCGAGACCATCTTGGGCAGGTAGCGGCGCTTGAGGTCTTCGGTCGCATGGCCCTCGATCGCGGTGGTACCGCCGTGGGTGAGACCGGGGTAGAGGCTGAACGCGACGTTGGCGGCGCAGATCATCTCCTCGGTCATCTTGTTGACCTGCTCGGGCAGGCCCTGCCCGCCCCACTCGGGATCGGACGCGAGCGCGCACCAGCCGCCTTCGCGGAACATGGCGTAGGCTTCCTTGAAACCCTGGGGCGTGCGCACCACGCCGTTCTCGAGCGTGCAACCCTCGACGTCGCCGCTGCGGTTCAGGGGCAGCAGGACTTCCTGCGCGACCTTGGCGGACTCCTCCAGGATGGCGTCGACGAGGTCAGGGGTAAACTCGGCCAGCGCTTCCAGATCGCCGAAGCCGTCGTCGTTGTGCAGTTCGTGCAAGACGAACTTCATGTCGCGCAGGGGTGCTTCGTAGACTTGCATGTCACTCTCCTGGGGGCGCCTCTTGGTGCACCCCGTCTAGATCAATTGCGCAGCGGCTTGCCGGTTTCGAGCATGTGCTCGATCCGCGATACGGTGCGCGGGTCGCGGACGCGGCGCATGAACTCCTGGCGTTCCAACGTCAGCAGGTCGGCCTCGCTGACGGTGTCGACATAGTCGAACTCCCCGCCCGACAGCACCGTCGCCAGTGCATCGGAGACCACCATGTCGTAGTCGGTCGCAAGGCCACGCTTGTGGAACCCTTGCGCCGCCATGTTCAGGCCGACACGGCCGCTCTCGCCCGGCAGACGGAAGGTGGGCGGTTGGGGCGGCGTGTAGCCTTCCACCAGCGCAAGCGCCTTGTGCTTGGCGTCGTGGAGCAGGCGGTCGCGGTTCATGGTGACGCCGTCGTCGGGGCGCAGGAACATCAGCTCCTTGGCCTGCTGGGCGGACTTCGACACGGTCGCGGTCGAGACCGTCTCGAACACCTTGGCTACCGCTGGCATTGGGCCTTGGGGCATGCCTAGCGCGTTTCGCCAGCGCTCGAGCATCTCGCCGTTGCCACCCCAGCCGGGGATTAGGCCGACGCCGCATTCGACCAGGCCGGTGTAGAGCTCGGCATGGGCCTGGATCGCGTCGGAGTGCAGCAGGATCTCGCAGCCGCCGCCGATGGCGAGGCCAGCCGGCGCGCTGACGACCGGGAACGACGCGTACTTCAGGGCCTTGAAGGCCATCTGCCCGCCGGCGACTAGCTTCTCGATCTCACCCCAGGCGGCGATGTTCATGGCGAACAACGCGAGGCCGAGGTTGGCGCCGGCGGAGAAGCTGTCGGCGTCGTTGTAGATCACCAGCGCCTTGTACTGCTGCGCGACTACCGGGATCGCCTGGCCGATCAGCTTCATGACCTCGCCGTCGAGCGCGTTCATCTTGCCGGTGAACTCGAGGCAGGCCACGCCGTCGCCCACGTCCCACAAGGCTGCGGAGGCGTTCTTAAGCAGCGGCTTGGAACGGAGCTTGATGTTGGCGAGGCGCAGCACGCCTGCGGGCCGCACGATGTCGTGGTATTCCCCGTCGAGGCCGAGGAACTGCCGCTTGCCCTCCTCAACACGATAGAAGGTCCGCGTGCCTGCTTGGGAGAGCAGAGCCGGCACCGGCTTGCCTTCGGATGCGAGCCGCTCAGCGAGGTACTGGGCGCCGAGCTTATCAATCATCTCGAACGGGCCGGCTTTCCAGTTGTAGCCCAGCTTCATCGCGTCATCGATTGCGAGCACGTCGTCGGAGGCTTCGGGCACCAACGACGCGGCATAAGCCAGCGTGCCCGACAACACGGCCCAGGCGTAGTCGCCCAGCTTGCCCTTGGTCTCGACCAAAGCGCGCAAATCGCCCTTGCCCGCCGCACCGGCGGGAGCCGATGCCTTGATCTTCGCTCGGTACTCACCGGTTTGCAGGTCGATCGCTTCAAGCTGCTTACCCTTGTCGCGGTTGATCCGGTAGAAGCCGCCCTTTCCCTTCCGGCCGGTATAGCCCTGGCCGATCATCGTCTCGATCAGCGGGATGTCGCGGGCGATCGCTTGATAGGGATCGTTCCGGGCAAGCGTGCCGGTGAGGCTCGCCTTGAGGTGCGGCATAAGGTCGATGCCGACGAGGTCGACCAGGCCGAAGATGCCCGTCTTGGGCACGCCCATCGGCTTGCCGGCGATGGCATCGGCTTCCTCAACGGTGAGGACCAGATCCATCGCGTTGTTGATGCCGAGCTGGATCCAGTAGGTGCCGATGCGATTGGCGATAAAGCCCGGCGTGTCCTTGGCGCGGACCACGGTCTTGCCCATGGCGACATCGGCAAAGGCCTGCACCTTCTCGACGACTGCCGCATCGCTGTCGGGACCGGCGACGATCTCGAGCAGGCGCATGTAGCGCGGCGGGTTGAAAAAGTGGGTGATGAGGAAGTCGCGCTTGAACGCGTCAGAGCGACCTTCGACCAGATTGGCCAGCGGGATCGTCGAGGTGTTGGAGGACACAGCGGTGCCCTCGCGCTTCACCGCTTCGATCCGCGTGTAGAGGCTCTGCTTGACGTCGAGGCGTTCGATGACGGCCTCGATCACCCAGTCGCACTCGGCGATCCTGTCGAGGTGATCCTCGATGTTGCCGATCTCCACCAGCTTGGCGGCGCGCGTGCTCATGAACGGCGCGGGATCGGTCTTGAGCATTCTGGCCACCGCGCCCTCGGCGATGGCGTTACGTCCGCCTTGGTTTGAGGTTTCGGCCTTGGGAACGATGTCGAGCAGCAGCACCGGTACGCCGGCGTTGGCGACTTGCGCGGCGATCCCGGCGCCCATGGTGCCGGCACCGATCACGCAGACTTTCTTGATGGTGTCGTTCATTCCACGGCCTCCAGCACGGTGGCGATACCCTGCCCGCCGCCGATGCATTGCGTGGCGAGCGCGTACCGCCCCCCCTCGCGCTTCAACAGCGAGGCGGCCTTGCCGACAATCCGCGCGCCGGTGGCGCCCAGCGGATGGCCGAGCGCAATCGCGCCACCGTCGATGTTGGTCTTCGCGGGATCAACGCCGAGGTCACGCATGCAGGCAAGCGCCTGGCTGGCGAACGCCTCGTTCAGTTCCACGACGCTCAGATCGCCGACCTGAATGCCGGCGCGCTGCAGCGCCTTCTGGCTCGACAGGATCGGGCCCAGGCCCATCGTCTCGGGCGCGCAACCGGAAATGCTGACCGACTTGATGCGCGCCAGGATCGGCAGGCCGTGTGCCCTCGCATATTCCTCGGTGGCAACCAGTACCGCGCTGGCGCCATCGGTTACGGGAGAGGACGTGCCGGCAGTGACCGAGCCTTGCGCATCGAAGGCAGGCTTCAACGCTGCCAGCGCCTCGGCGGAGGTGTCGCCACGGATCGCGCCATCCTCGCTGACGAGCCCGGCCTTGGTCTGGATCGGCACGATCTCGTCCGCGAGCCTGCCCGCCTCACGCGCGGCAGCGGCGCGGCGCTGGCTCTCTACCGCGAAAGCCTCCTGCTCGGCCCGGCCAAGTTGATACTTGTTGGCGACGTTCTCGGCCGTTTCGCCCATCGACATGTAGGCGCTGCTCTTCTTGGCAAGCTCGGGATTGGGTAGCGGATTGAAGCCCATCATTGGCACCCGGCTCATCGACTCGACGCCGGCGCAGATGAACGCCTCGCCCGCTCCGATCGCGATCTGGCCCATAGCGATCTGCACCGCGCTCATCGACGATCCGCAAAAGCGGTTCACAGTCATGCCGCCTACGCTCAGCGGAAAATCGGCCAGCAGGCCGGCGAGGCGCGCCATGTTCAGCCCCTGCTCGCCCTCGGGGAACGCGCAGCCGACGATCAGGTCCTCGATGTCCGCCGCCTCAACCCCGGTCTTCTGGATCAGTCCGCGAACGACTTGCGCCAGCAGATCGTCGGGCCGCACCCTGGCGAGAGCGCCCTTGTTCGCGAGGTGAAACGGAGACCGGGCGTACCCGGCAATGACGACGCTTTGCATGCACACTCTCCAACTTTGGTCACGAGGCATGCGATTCCACGCTCTCGACCCTGCCCTATAAAAGTGCGCTGCTTTCCCTATACGTCAAGCAATTTTTGCGCTAGACCGATTCTAGTACCGGTTCATGCAGCCGCACCCTTCAGCGAAGAAGGGGCGCAGCCGGACACTCGGAGAGTGAAGGACGACACGATGATACAGCTGAATTTCGCGGCGCTTGCCCTGGCTGCGGCGACGCTCATGACCGGTCCGGCCTTAGCCGCCGGCCCCGACACCGCCATCGGCAAGTGGCGGACCCCGTCCAGGCATGGCGTGGTCGACATTACCCGTTGCGGCATGTCGCTCTGCGGGCGACTGATCGATTCCGACAATATCCGGACCCAGCCGGACCTGCGCGACGTCAACAACAAGGATGCGGCCAAGCGGTCCCGCAAGCTGAAGGATCTGCAGATCCTGGGCGGCTTCACGCGCAAGTCCGCCAGCTGGGACGGCGGCACGATCTACAATCCCGAAGACGGCGGCACGTACAAGGCGACGATCACCCCGGCGGGTGACGATACCTTGAAGCTGAAGGGCTGCATCGTCTGGCCCTTGTGCAAGACCCAGACATGGACCCGTCTTCGCTGATCGATGGGTTGCAGCGCCTTTATGGCTAACAAGAAAAAGAGTTCAGGAGAGAATGGAATGAATATGAACAAGGCGCGCGTACTGGTCGGGACCGCAGCGGGCGCGATGGCGTTCACCTTGGCCGCGCAGGCGAATGCGCAGGCGTTCTACCTGCAGGAGCAGTCGGTGCGGGCGCAGGGTCGTGCCTTCTCCGGCGAAGCCGCAGACACCGGCGTCGATTCCTTGTGGTGGAACCCGGCCTCGATCGGCGGCATGGAAGGCGGCGAGGCAGCCGTGCATGCCAGCGCGATCATCCCGCGCGGCAAAGTGGTCGATCAGGGTACAGTGATCGTTCGGCCCGGCCAGCGACCTGCGCCCGTCGGAGGCGATCCCGTGGCCAGGAACCCGATCAACAAGGGCGTGCTTCCCTCGGGCGCAGTGGCCTATGGCTTTGGCCGGCTCGCGGTGGGCCTGGCGGTAACCGCGCCCTACAATTTTACCACCAACTACGACGCGGACAGCTGGAGCCGCTATACCGCCGACAAGACCAAGCTTCGCACGTTCGACATCCAGCCCTCGGTGGCGGTCATGGTGACGCCGCAGCTGAGCGTCGGCGCGGCGCTCAACGTCGAGTATGCAGATGCCGAACTGGGTAACTACCTGCCCAACCTCTCGGCCGCGCTACCCGATGGGCGCCAGACGCTGAAGGGGAATGGCTGGGATGTGGGCTGGTCGGCCGGCGCGCAGTACCGGGGAGGTCCGGTGACGGTCGGCCTCGCCTACAAGTCCAGCATCAAGCACACGCTCGACGGCTCGGTCAGCACCGAAGGCCTGCTCGGCCCGTTGGCGGGGCAGAACCGCTCCATCGATACCAAGGCGACCTTCCGCACGCCCTGGCAGGCGATCGGCAGCGTCAGGCTGAAGGCGACCGATCAGCTGACCCTGAACGGTCAGGTGGTTCGTTTCGGGTGGAACAAGTTCGACGCCATCCGGCTGGGCGCCCCGCTTAACACGGCTTTGCCAGAGAACTACAAGAATTCGTGGAGCTATGCCGTGGGCGCCGATTACGCCATGACACCACAGTGGACGCTGCGTGGGGGTGTCCAGCACGGCAAGACGCCGACAAGCAATGGTGACCGCGATGCACGCGTGCCCGACAGCGACCGGTGGAACTTCTCGGCAGGCACCAGCTATGCCGTCAATCCCGGCTTCACCATCGATGCCGCGGCGAGCTACATCACCTTCAAGGATGCGCCAATCGATCGCATCAGCGCCGCCTATGCGGGCACGGCGGTGCAGACCCCGATCCTGGTCGATGGCGAGTTGCAGGACGCCTCGGCACTGGTGTTCTCGCTTGGCGCACGGGTGGCGTTCTGATGGCGGCCGCGGCGCGCGTCGCCGGCACTCGCGGGCCGGCAGCGGAAACGATGCCTCCTGACGAGATGCCGGCGTTCGCGCCGCGGCTGCTGACCGATCTGCTTGATCATGCGGTCGCTCGTCACGGCTCATGGCCGGCGGTGGACTTCATGGGCCGCAAGTGGACCTATAGCGAGATTGGCGAACTGTCTCGCCGGGCCGCGCGGGGGCTGCAGGATTTGGGGGTGCGACCGGGAACACGCGTGGGCCTGTGCCTGCCCAACACACCCTACTACGTCATATGCTACTTCGCGATCCTGCGCATCGGCGCGGTGGTGGTGAACTTCAACCCGCTCTACAGCGAGCGCGAGCTGGAGCATCAGGTGGAGGACTCGCAAGTCGCGGTGATGATCGCGTCTGACTTGGCGATGTCGCTGCCCAAAATCGAAGTGCTGATCGGGCGAACGAGCCTGCAGCGCGTCGTCGTCTGCCCGATCGCCGAGGTCCTGCCGGCGATCAAGCGCAGCGCCTATCGTCTGCTCAAGCGCAAGGACATCGCGCTTGAGCCGCACGATCTGCGCTTCATCCGCTTCACCTCGTTGATCGCACGTAGCGCCGATCCCGACCAGGTAGCGCGCGATCCGCACGACCTCGCGGTGCTGCAGTACACCGGTGGCACCACCGGGTTGCCAAAGGGCGCGATGCTCACCCATGCGAACCTGGCGGCGAACTCCGCGCAGATGATCACCCATGTCGGCCACTTGCCCGAGCGGCAGGAGCGCACGCTGGGCGTGCTGCCGATGTTCCACGTCTTTGCGCTGACCACGGTCTTGAACTATTCGGTGGATACCGCGGCCGAAATGGTGCTGCTGCCGCGTTTCGAGATGAAGTCGTTTCTGGAAACTGCGCGACGGGTCAAGCCGACGCAGTTCTTCGGCGTGCCCACCCTCTATGGGGCGCTCAACGGCGTCGAGCTGCACGGCGCTTTCGATCAGGTGCGCGTGTGCATCTCGGGCGGCGCACCGCTGCCGCTGGAGATCCGCCAGAAGTTCGAGACCAAGACGGGCGTGCGCGTCGTGGAGGGGTATGGCCTGTCGGAAGCCAGCCCGATCATCGCCTGCAACCCGTTGGAAGGCTTGGTCAAGGACAACTCATGCGGACCCGCCTTCCCCGGCACCGCGCTTGAGATCCGCGATCCGGACAACATAGACAGGGTCATGAAGCAGGGCGAGCGGGGCGAAGTCTGTGCCCGTGGCCCGCAAGTCATGGCTGGTTACTGGAACCACCCGCAGGAGACCGAAGCCAGCTTCATCTATGGCGCTTTGCGCACCGGCGACATTGGCTATCTTGACGAAGACGGCTATCTGTTCCTCGTCGATCGCATCAAGGATCTGATTTTGGCCGGCGGCTACAACGTCTACCCCCGCATCATTGAGGACGCGCTTTACGAGCATCCGGCGGTGGCAGAGGCGGTGGTGATCGGTATTCCCGATGCGTACCGCGGCCAATCACCCAAGGCGTTCGTGGCCCTGAATGCCGGGGACTTGCTGACCGAAGCGGAATTGCTCGACTTTCTCGCAATCAGGCTTAACAAAATTGAAATGCCTTCAAAGATCGAGTTTCGCGCCAGCCTGCCCAAAACCCTTGTTGGGAAGCTCTCGAAGAAGGATCTGGTGGAAGAGGAAGACCGGCGTCGCGCGGATCAGAGCATGTCATGAGCACACTCACAGCAACCCGGCCTTCTGCGTTAGACCATTTGGAGCGGTTCGGGATCCAGGACGCCGCGAAACAGCTGGGCGTGACCATGCGAACATTGCGCTTCTATGAAGACAAGGGCCTGATCGCGCCCGAAAGAGTTGGAACAGCACGGCTCTACTCGCGCCGGGAGATCGGCCGCATGCAGTTGATCCTGAGGGGCAAGCGCCTCGGGTTCAGCATTCGCGAAATCAAGGACTTCCTTGATCTTTATGACGTAGACCCTGAGCATCAGGTGCAAGTGCAGCAGCTCGTCGTTAAAGTCAGCGACCGCATCGAACAGCTGACACACCAGAAGGCAGCGCTCGAGCAGACCCTGGCGGAGCTGAAGACGATCGAGGCGCAGGCGCGCGATTGGCTTGTCGCGCACAAGAGTGCTGGAGCCGAGAGCGGCGGCGTCACCCGTGTCTGACCCGCTCGAGCGGCAAGCCGCAAGCAATGCCATACCGGAACTGCTCGCCGTAGAGGAACTCGACACCGACCTTTACAGAGGCTCAGCCGAACCGGACGTACCCGGACGCGTCTTCGGTGGGCAAGTGATCGCTCAATCGCTCGCCGCCGCGACTGCCAGCATCGGCGCCGATCAGGTGGCGCATTCGCTGCACGCCTACTTCCTACGGGCGGGCGACAATACCCGCCCCATCATCTATCGCGTGCTGCGGGATTTCGACGGTCGCAGCTTCGCCAATCGACGGGTCGTAGCATTGCAGGACGGCAAGCCGATCCTGAACCTCGCGGCGTCGTTCCAGCGGCCGGAGACCGGTCTGTCACATGGCAGCTCGGCGCCGTCCGTGCCGGGTCCGGAACAGGCCATCCCGCTCACGAACTTGATCCAGCGCGAGGGCGTCCGGTTGCCGAAGCCGATCGCGAACCGCCTTGCCACGTTCGACATCCGCGCCGTCATGCCCGATGGTGCCGGAGCGATGCACAGCCAGCAGTCGTGGTTCCGCCTCAGCGCCGAAATCCGGCCGAAGCTGGCGCGGATTTCGCTGGCTTATGTCAGCGATTTTGGCTTGGTGACGACGGCGATGCTGCCTCATGGTCTCGAATGGTTCTCTCCGAACATACAAGGTGCCAGCCTCGATCACGCGATCTGGTTCCACGAGGAGCCACCTTTGGGTGAATGGCTACTCTATGCCATGGACAGTCCCTGGTCGGGCCATGCACGAGGGTTTGCGCGAGGTTCGGTCTATGATCGATCAGGACGGCTGATTGCCAGTGTGGCACAGGAAGGACTGATGCGGCAGCGAGCGCCGGCCTGATCAGACAGCCACCGACGTTGCGACGCGATCCTCCGAGCCGAACACTCGCAGATAGCGCGCGATCTCTTCGGGTAAGCCGGTCGCCTTGGCCGAATTGTCCGAAAGTTTGACTGCCGGACGGCCGTCTGCAGCCGTGACCTTGCACACCAGCGAAATCGCATCGAGCGCATTCGAGCCGTCGGGATCGCAGCCGCGAAAGTCGTTGGTGAGGTTCGTACCCCAGCCAAAGCTCATGCGGACGCGACCATCGAAGTGGCGATAGACCTGCTCGATCGTGTCGATGTCCATCCCGTCCGAGAAGATCAGCAGCTTGGTGCGCGGATCGACGCCCTGCCGCTGCCACCAGCGGATGATCTGCTCGCCACCCGCGATCGGCGGCGCGCTGTCGGGACGAAAGCCGGTCCAGTCCGCCAGCCAGGCCGGCGCGTCCCGCAGGAACGCAGTGGTCCCGAACGCGTCGGGCAGCGCGATCAGCAGGTTGCCGTTGTAGTGCTGCCGCCATTCCTCCAGCACTTGATAAGGCGCCCGGGCGAGTTCGGCATCGTCGCGGGCCAGGGCGGCGGCGACCATCGGCAGTTCGTGCGCGTTGGTGCCGATGGCCTCCAGGTCGGCGTCCATCGCCAGCAGCACGTTCGACGTGCCGATGAAGCGCGTCCCCAGCCCCTCTTTCAGCGCATCGACGCACCAGCGCTGCCACAAGAAGCCGTGCCGCCGCCGCGTGCCGAAGTCCGACAGGACCAGATCGGGTAGCATGCGCAGCCGCTCGACCTTGTCCCACAGCTTGGCCTTGGCGCGGGCATAGAGCACGTCCAGCGCAAAGCGGCCGCGATCCCGCAAGGCCGCGCGCGACTTCAGCTCGTTGATGATTGTGAGCGCGGGTATCTCCCACAAGGTCGTGTGTGTCCAAGGACCCAGGAAGCGCAGTTCGTACTGACCATCGACCTTTCGCAAGTCGTAAGGCGGAAGCTGCACGCTACCCAGAAAGCGGATGAAATCCGGGCTGAACATCTGCTGCTTGCCATAGAAGCTATTGCCGGCGAGCCAGATCAGCTCCTTCTTCGTGAACTGGAGCGTTCTCGCATGATCGAGTTGAGCGCGTAAGTCCCCCTCGTCGATCACATCGGCGAGCCGCACCGTGCGGGTACGATTGATGAGCGAGAAGGTCACTTGCGTCTCGGCATGCAAGTGACGGATCAGCTGCAGCATCAGCAGCTTGTAGAAGTCGGTGTCGAGCAAGCTGCGCACGATTGGGTCGAGCCGAAAGTTGTGGTCGTACGTCCGTGTGGCGATGTCGGTCAGCGGCATCAATCGTTGCCGATCGCTATGGAGCTGCCGTGTCTCCGACGCACGTGGCGATGACAACGGTCTGACATGAGGCCGATCCTTGATGCAGGGCACGGCGGCAACCCGGGCCTAAGAGGTGTGTCCATAGCTCGCGTACTCCAACGTCACGCGCTCCGCCACTGTACCAAGCGAGGCGACTTTGTCGCTGGTCACCGTCTGTTCAGCTTGTCCGTCAGGAAAAAATCTATAAATCTACTTTTCGGTATATAAACGCGGTTGACGTCGTGGTGCAGCGCAATATATACCGCTCGGTACCGAAATATGTAGTCGAGGTTAAGACTCACATGACGAGATCGCTCCGCCAGCCCTGATCCGATTACCTGATCGGCAGGGATGCGGATGTGCGCAATTTCTGTTTGCTGATGCTGCCTTGCCGGCTCGTTCCGGACGGCACCAGCCACACCATTCCAATCCCGCACGCGGGACTCGTTCGTACGCCTATTTTCCGGAGGCTTCCTCGCGTGAACTCGCAAACACACATTGACGTTCCCCAAGACGCGCAGCGCGTCGAGGTGGAGGATGCGCCGCATCGCTCGCATCGTCGCCGGAACATCGCCATCGGCGTCATCGCCCTGGTGATCGTCGCCGGTCTGGGCTGGAAGCTGATTTCCGGCAACCAGGCCGATGCCGCGCCAATGCCCCCCGCCGTGGTCGAGACCGCGCCGCCGCTGGTGCGTGAGGTGACCGAGTGGAACGACTACGTCGGCCGCTTTGCACCGAGCCGCACCGTCGAGGTCCGCCCGCGCGTATCCGGCGCCGTGGTGCAGATCCTATTCCGCGACGGCGAGTTCGTCCGCCAGGGTCAGCCGCTGTTCGTGGTGGACCCTCGCCCTTACCGCGCCACCCTGGCCGAAGCGCAGGCCGAAGTCGCTTCGGCCCGCAGCGCCGTGGCTCTGGCCCAATCCAACTACGGGCGGGTGGACGGCCTGACCGGTGACGAAGCGGTCTCCGGCACCGAGATCGACCAGCTGCGCGCCCGGGTTCGGGCTGCCGCCGCGCAACTTGCCGGTGCGCAGGCCCGCGTTACCCAGCGCTCGCTCGATCTGGAGTTCGCCACCGTCCGCGCGCCCATTTCGGGCCGTGTCTCGGATCGGCGGATCGATGTCGGCAACCTCGTCACAGGCGAGAACGGCGCGCAGGCGACCCTGTTGACCACGATCAACGCGGTCGATCCGATCTACTTCAACTTCGACGCATCCGAGGCCCTGTTCCTCAGGACTCAGCGCGAACGTCAGTCGAGCCAAGCCCCGGCCAACGTGCAGGTGCGCCTGCAGGACGAGGCGGACTATCGCTGGAACGGCAAGCTCGACTTCACCGACAACGGCCTCGATCCGCGTTCGGGCACGATCCGCGTGCGCGCGGTGGTGCCCAATCCGCAGGGCTTCCTGACGCCGGGCATGTTCGGCAACATGCGCCTGGCTGATGCCGGCAAGGTTCGCGCCATGCTGGTGCCCGATGCCGCCGTACAAGCGGACCAGGCCCGCAAGGTGGTGCTGGTGGTCGGCAAGGATGGGACCGTCTCGGCCAAGCCGGTGCAGATCGGACCGCTGGTGAATGGCCTGCGCGTCATCCAGTCCGGCCTCGCGCCCGACGACCGCGTGGTCATCAGCAACTTCCAGGCCGCCATCGCTGGCGCCAAGGTCGACGCCAAGCCCGGCCGCATCGTTGCCGCCAAGGCCGTGGCTCCGGCGCAGGCCGGCGCCAACGCGCCGATGGCGGCGCAAGCGACGCTCGACTGACGCAGATCCCCATTCACCCGTAACGGGCGCGCGCCAGCCTCAGGCACCGCCCACACAGGGACAAAGCCCATGCGATTTTCCCGGTTCTTCATCGACCGGCCGATCTTTGCGGGCGTCATCGCGGTGATCATCACCGTGGTGGGCGCGCTCGCCTTCCTTGGCCTGCCGATCACGCAATACCCCAACATCGTCCCGCCCACAGTCACCGTGACCGCCCAGTACCCAGGCGCCTCGGCCGAGACCGTAGCCGACACCGTCGCCGCGCCAATCGAGCAGGAGATCAACGGCGTCGACAACATGCTCTACATGGACTCGCAGTCCACGGGCGACGGCAAGACGGTGATCACGGTCACCTTCAAAATCGGCACCGACCTCGATGCCGCGCAGGTCCTGGTGCAGAACCGCGTCGCCATCGCCACCCCGCGCCTACCGGCCGAAGTGCAGCAGCTCGGCATCGTCACCAACAAGTCCTCGCCGGACTTCCTGATGGTGGTGAACCTGCAATCGCCGGACGAGAGCCTCAACCGCGACTACCTGTCCAACTATGCGCTAACCCAGGTGCGCGACAAGCTCGCCCGCGTCGAAGGCGTAGGGGACGTGCGGCTTTACGGTTCGCGCGACTTCGGTATGCGGATCTGGATCGATCCGGGCCGGGCCGCCGCGCTCGACCTGACGCCGGGTGAGATCGTTGCGGCCTTGCGTGCGCAGAACGTGCAGGTCTCGGCCGGTGCGCTGGGTGCGCCGCCGTATGACAAGGGCAACGCCTACCAGGTCGGTGTCGAACTCCAGGGCCGCCTGACCACGCCCGAGCAGTTCGCTGACGTCGTCGTGCGCAGCGATCCGAACGGCCGCCAAGTGCGCGTCCGCGATGTCGCGCGTGTCGAACTGGGCGCGCAGGATTACACGATCAACACCTACCTCTCGAACAAGCCGACCGTCGTGATGGCAGTGATGCAGCGGCCCGGCTCCAACGCGCTTGATGCGGCGCAGGCCGTTCGTGCGCAGATGGATGACCTGGCCAAGACCTTCCCCAAGGGCATGGAATACTCGGTCATTTACGATCCGACCGAATTCATCGGGCAGTCGATCGACGCGGTTTATCACACGCTGTTCGAGGCGGTGATCCTGGTCGTCATCGTCATCCTGATCTTCCTGCAGAACTGGCGCGCGGCGGTGATTCCGATCGTCGCCATTCCGGTGTCGCTGATCGGCACAGCGGTGATGCTGGCGGCGGTCGGGTACTCGCTTAACAACCTCTCGCTGTTCGGCCTGGTGCTGGCGATCGGCATCGTCGTCGACGATGCGATCGTCGTGGTGGAGAACGTCGAACGCTACATCGAGGAGGGTCTGAGGCCTATCGACGCCGCCCGGCGATCGATGGACGAGGTGTCCGGAGCGCTGGTGGCGATCGTCCTGGTGCTGTGCGCGGTGTTCGTGCCGACGTTGTTCATCAGCGGCATCTCAGGCGAGTTCTACAAGCAATTCGCCGTCACCATCTCGACCGCAACCGTCATCTCGCTGCTGATTTCGCTGACGCTGTCCCCAGCGCTGGCAGCGATCCTGCTGCGCGAACGCGCGCGGGTGGCACCAACGGCGCCGCGCTGGCGCCAGTGGCTGCAGGGCGCGAGCGACAAGTTCAACCACGGCTTCGAACGCATGAGCGATCGCTATGCCCGGTTGACGCTGGCGCTGGTAAAGGCCCCCGCGCGGATGATGGCGACTTATGCCGCGCTGATCCTGGCAACGCTGGGGCTGTTCTGGACCACGCCCGCCGGCTTCGTGCCGCAGCAGGACCAGGGCTACTTCGTGGCCGCTGCGTTCCTGCCGCCAGGCTCTTCGCTGTCGCGCACCGACGAGGTGACGCGCGAGATCGCCCGCCGCATTTTGCCGATCAAGGGCATTCGCGGTGGCGTGATGTTCGCCGGCCTGCACGGTCCCTCGCGCACCGGCAGCCCCGACGCTGCGGCGATCTACTTCCCGTTCGACAGCTTCGAGGAGCGGGACAAGATCGGCGCCACTTACGACAAGATCCTGGGTGAGGCGCAAGCCGCGATGAAGGGCTTCGACAAGGCGCAAGTGCTGCTGCTGCCGCCGCCTACCATCAACGGCATCGTCCCCGCCGGCGGCTACCGCATGATCGTCGAGGACAAGGAAGGGCGCGGCTATGCCGAACTGCAGAAGGCGATCGGCCCGATGCTGGCCAAGGCCAACACCTCGCCCGATCTGAAGCAGGTCTACAGCCTGTTCAACACTGCGACCCCGCGTGTCTTCGCCGACGTCGATCGCGCCAAGGCCGACATGCTGGGCGTGCCACCGGAGCGCATCTTCGAGGCGCTGCAGGTCTACCTAGGCTCTGCCTTCGTCAACGACTTCAACTTGTTGGGACGCACATATCGCGTTACGGCTCAGGCGGACTCGCCCTATCGCGGATCCATCGCCGACATCGCCAACCTGAAGACCCGTTCGACATCGGGAGCGATGGTGCCGATGGGTTCGGTCGCGACCTTCGAAGACCTGACCGGCCCCTACCGCGTGGTGCGCTACAACCTGCAGCGCGCAATCGAGGTGGATGGCGGTGTCGCACCGGGCCATTCGACGGGCCAGGCGCTCAAGACGATGGATGCGATCGCCGACCAGGCCCTGCCCGCCGGCTATGCGCACGAGTGGACGGGCATCGCCTATCAGCAGGCGACCGCCGGCAATACCGCCGGGATCGTCTTCGGCATGGCGGTGTTCTTCGTCTTCCTGGTGCTCGCCGCGCAGTACGAAAGCCTGACGCTGCCGCTGTCGATCGTGCTGATCGTGCCGATGTGTCTGTTCGCGGCGATGCTGGGTGTGCAGATCAGGGGGCTGGACAACAACATCCTGACCCAGATCGGCCTCGTCGTGCTGATCGCGCTGGCGGCGAAGAACGCGATCCTCGTGGTCGAGTTCGCCAAGCAGGCCGAGGAGGAAGGCATGTCCACGATCGACGCGGCGGTCCATGCAGCCCGTACCCGCCTGCGCCCGATCCTGATGACCAGCTTCGCGTTCATCCTGGGCACGGTGCCGCTGGTCATTGCCCAGGGCGCGGGTTCCGAGCTGCGCCAGGCCTTGGGCACGGCGGTGTTCTTCGGCATGGCCGGGGTCACCGGGTTCGGCTTGCTGTTCACACCCACCTTCTACGTCGTGTGCCGCACGCTGGCCGAGAAGCTGCGGCGCCGCCCCCGTCCTGAACGCGGCCACGAGCCCGCGCTGCAGCCGGCGGAATGAGAAAGAGCATGACCATGATGAAGCGCATGTCCTTGCGCACTGCCGCCGCCACGCTGCTCGCCGCGACCAGCCTGGCCGGCTGCGCGGTCGGTCCGAACTATGTCGCGGCGACGCCGCCGCCGCGCGCCGAGGTGCCGTTCACGCCGTCGGCCTCGCCCGAGGTCTCCACGGCGGCCCCGCGCGACGACTGGTGGCAGCTCTATGACGATCCCGTCCTGAGCGGTCTGGTGCAGGACGCGCTGGCCGCCAACACCAATGTCAGGGTGGCCGTGGCGCGGATCGAGCGGGCCCGCGCGGAGCTGCGCGGCACCCGCAGCGAGCGCCTGCCGCAAACCGACATCAATGGCTCGGCGACCTATGGCCGCGCCTCGCAAGCGCAAGTTCTGCCGGGCTTTCCCCGCCAGCGCCGCACTGTCGATGGCGAGTTCGCGGTGTCCTACGAGGTCGACCTGTTCGGGCGGGTAAAGCGCGGGATCGAAGCATCGCGCGCGGACCTGGCTGCGACGCAGGAGGATGCGGACTCAGTGCGCGTGACCGTGGTGGCCGACACCGTGCTCGCCTATGTCGATGCCGCCAGCGCCGCCGAGCAGCTGACCGTGGCGGAGCGCACCATCGGCTTGCTCGACCGCCTCGTCCGCATCACCACCGCGCGCGCCGATCGCGGGCTCAGCCAGCGGCTCGACGTGATCCGCGTGACCCAGCTGCGCGAGCAGCAGGCCGCGACGATCCCCACGCTCGTGGCGTCGCGCAATGGGGCGCTGTTCCGCCTGGCGACGCTGACCGGCCGCACGCCGCAGGACCTGCCCGAGGCGGCGCGGCTGCGCACCACCACCCCGGACGTCTCGCAGCCGATCCCGGTCGGCGATGGCCGGCTGTTGCTCGCCCGGCGGCCGGACGTGAAGGCGGCCGAGCGGCGTCTTGCCGGTGACACCGCGCGCATCGGCGTCGCCACCGCCGACCTCTACCCGCGCATCTCGCTGGGCGGCTCGATCGGCACCACCTCGATCGGCGCGACCAATGTGTTCGGCGGCGGCCCCTTGCGCTGGCTGCTGGGGCCGCTCATCTCCTGGGCGTTCCCCAACCAGGAAGCCATTCGCGCCCGGATCGGTGCGGCCAAGGCCGACACCCAGGCGGACCTTGCCACTTTCGACGGCGCCGTGCTCAACGCGCTGCAGGAGACCGAAACAGCGCTCTCGAACTACCGCAACGCCTTGCTGCGCAAGCAGCGCCTCGCCTCGGCTCGCGATGCGGCGGACCGCGCGGCGCGGGTCGGGATCGTGCGCCAGGGCCGCGGCGCGATCGACGCGATCGAAGTGCTCGATTCCCAGCGTACCCTGGCGCAGTCACAGGCCGAGTACGCGCAGGCGACCAGAGACGTGGCGTTCGCGCAAGTGGACCTGTTCCGGGCGCTGGGCGGATCGTGGAGCAACCCCGCGATTGCGAGTGCGGAGGGCCAGACCCCATCGTAGCGGAAACATGCTTCCATGCCGATCCGTTCGACTTTCTTGAACGCTAGCCAGGACTTTATGTGGCTCGTTGTGGAAGGGATCAGGCGCTAGATCAGGTGGCAGACAAACACTTGCCGCAGGAGACCAGATCATGAGCATTCGATCGAGCGACGCCGAGAGCGTGGACCTGGTCATCCTGCCGCCGGTGCGCGACTTGGGCGATGGTTTTAACGTCCGGCGCGCCCTGCCCTCGCCGCAGCGCCGGATGGTCGGACCGTTCATCTTCTTCGACCAGATGGGCCCCGCCGCGTTCGGCGCCGGCCACGGCCTGGACGTGCGCCCGCATCCGCACATCGGCTTGTCCACGCTCACCTACCTGCTCGAAGGCGAGATCGAGCATCGCGACAGCCTGGGTTCGCTGCAGACGATCCGCCCGGGCGAGGTCAACCTAATGACCGCCGGCTCGGGCATCACTCACTCCGAGCGCAGCCCGGCCTCAGCGCGCAGCAGTGGCGGACCGCTGTTCGGCCTGCAGACGTGGATCGCGCTGCCCGCCAACCAACAGGAGATCGCGCCGGCGTTCGACCACTACACCGCCGGGGAGATCCCGATGGTGGAGGCGGACGGTATGAAGCTGTCGCTCGTGGTCGGCGAAGGCGATGGCCTGCGCTCGCCCGTGCGAACCTACTCTGATACGCTCTACGCCGACCTCGTGCTCGCTGACGACGCCCGCTACCAGCTCAAGGCCGAGCATGTGGAGCGCGCGATCTATGTGGTCAGCGGGGCAGTCGAGATCGTTGGTCAGCAGGGGCAGTTCGCCACTGGCGAGTTCGTGGTGTTCAAGCCGGGCGCTGAGATCGTGCTGCGCGGTATGGGCGCGACGCGGCTGATGCTGGTGGGCGGCGAGCCCTTTCCCGAGCAGCGCCAGATCTACTGGAACTTCGTCTCGACCTCGGCCGAGCGGATCGAGCAGGCCAAGCAGGACTGGCGCGAGCGCCGCTTCGCGCCCGTACCTGGCGACGACGAGTTCATCCCCCTGCCCGCCTCATGAGCCCAGGCGCTTCAGGCGACTGACTGCCTCGTCGAGGCTGGAGAGAAACCGCGAGCGATCGGCGGCGCTGAACGGTGGCGGGCCGCCGACCACATCGCCGCCCGCGCGCAAGTCGGCCATGATCGCTCTCGTGGCAATGGCCGCGCCGATCGACGAGGGCGTGAATGGCTTGCCGTTGTTGGCGATCACGAGCGCGCCGAGCTTCAGGCATCGATCGGCCAGCAGGATGTCGGCGGTGATGACCACCGTGCCGGCGGCGGCATGCTCGACGATCCAGTCGTCGGCCGCGTCGAAGGCATCGCTGACGATCTTGCGAGAGATCAGCGGATCGCGAGGGATCCGCATCGCGCTGTTACTGACGACCACCACCGGCACCTTGTAGCGCGCGGCGACGCGGTACGTCTCTTCCTTCACGGGGCAGGCATCGGCATCGATCAGAATTTGAAGCATGCGCCCTTATAGTCGACAGGCGCGGCAAAGACGATTAGCCTCGTCAGGTACGCATGGCCTTTGCGCGCAATTGTGCTATTGGCGGCGCGCCGGCGTCGCTCTTGAGGGAACCTGGACTGTCTTTTGGTCCTTGTACCGTCTCGTTTCGCGCCGCCGAGACGGGCCAGGCTGTGCTTCACCATCGCAGTCTGCCGACATGAACTAGAATCTTCAAGGACAGAGTAAGAATTGATGGCAGGATACAAGGAGCCGGGCTTTCAAGACCGGGTAAAAGCGGCAGAAGAAGCTCGGGCCAAGGCCCTCGCGAAGTTGAAGGCCAAGCCTCCGGTCGACCCGGCCGTGCTGGCCGAGCGTGCCGCCAGGGCGGCTGAGCGTGAAGCCGCGCAGGTCGCCAAGCGCGAAGCGGCCAAGGCCGCCAAGGCCGAAGCCGAAGCGGCAGCTGCCGCCGAAGCCGCGCGGCTTGAGGAAGAGGCCCGCAAGGCCGCACCCCCGCCACCACCGCCGCCACTGACCGAAGCGGAAAAGAAGGCCATTCGCGACGCCAAGTACGCCGCCCGCAAAGCGCGTCGGAAGTAAGCAGAGGTTGCCCGCTGACCTTCCGCTGGCCGGAGATGAACTGATCGGCAGCGCCTGGGTGCCCGATGGCGTGGAACTGCGGCTGGTGCGCAACGAGGACGATTTCGCGATCCTCCTCGATCGCAACGAGCTGATGAGTTCGGACATGCACGCCTCGGAACAGGCGCTGGCGACGATGACCTGCGAGCGGATCAAGGACGTCCCTGCGCCGCAGCTGCTGATCGGCGGCTACGGCATGGGCTTTACCCTGCGGGCCGCTCTGCGGGTCCTGGGCGACGACGCCAGCGTGACCGTGGCCGAGATCGTGCCCGAGATCATCGACTGGGCACGTGGGCCCATGCGCGAACTGACCGCCGGTTGCCTTGACGATCCGCGCGTGCTGCTGATGATGGACGATGTCGCGATGCTGATCGACGCGGCGCGCGAGGGCTATGACGCCATCCTGCTCGACGTCGACAATGGTCCCGAAGGTTTGACTCGGCAGCTCAATGACGGCCTGTACTCCAATAGGGGGCTGCAAGCGGCCAAGCAGGCCTTGAAGCCCGGCGGCGTGCTCGCGGTCTGGTCCGCCGATGCCGAACCGTCCTTCGCCGCACAGCTGACCCGCAACGGCTTTGACGTGACCGAAGTGCCGGTGCGCGCCTTGCCCGATGGATCGGGCGATCGTCACATCATCTGGTTCGCCCGGAAGGATTGAAGACGGCTCTCAGTGCCCGCCGGCGACCCACGGGACACCGGCAGCGCGAAACTCCTCGGCTAGCCCCGCTTCCAGCTCCAGCGCTTCCCATCGCCGCATGGGATTGAGGTGCGCGACCATGTCGGGCAGCAACAGCGCACCGAATCGGTGCACCGCGCTGCTGGCCTTGTAGCCCGCCTTGTGCTGGTCGAAACGCGCGTCGGGATCGCGCACCGTCTGCCCGACGTAGAGCCCCCAGGGATCCACTCGCGAAGGATCATGGAGCAACACCACATAAACTGAATGGCTCGCACCGCGCGTTCCGGCGGTCGTCGCCTGCAAGGCGGCGGCTGCGCGTTCGGCCTTCTTCATCCACTCAGGTCTCGGCATCGACGTCACGATGCGCTTCTAGAACCAGGTTCGTACGCCGACCACCAAGTTTGCTCCGGTCTGGCTGTTACCACTCTGACGCCCTCGCGGCGGCTCGCGATCACGTCGCCATTCCAGACCGATATAGGGTGCGAAGCTCGGCTGGATCTCATAGCGCAGCCGGCCACCCAGTGACCACTCCGGCACCCGCGAGGTGATCCCGAGTTCCGGCACATCCTGAAAGGCGACATCGATCTCCGCACTGGGGCGGAGGACCAGGCGTTGCGTGATCCTCTGATCGATCGCGAGTTGCAGCCGCGCATGGACATCGCCCTTGTTCGAGACGAACAGCTGCGCCTCGGTGTCGATCCAGTACGGCGCCAATCCCTCGACGCCGGCGACGAGGTACGTGCGCTGTGGCCCCGGGCGCACGTCATGACGCACCCCAACTTCGGCATTGAACCAGGGATCGAGCGCGTGGCGCCACTTGGCGTGCAGCTCCGCTTCCTCGATGCCGCCGCCGAACTCGCCCTCGCCTTCCGTCGCGAACACGAAGCGATCGCGGTCTGTGCCGGTCGATGCCTCGCCTTGCCAGGCCCACCCGGCCTGTCCGTTCTGCGATTGCAGTTCCAGCCGCTCGATCACCACCTGGGAGAAGGTGATGCGATCCTCGCGCATCAACGCATCGCGCGCCGCCGCCATGCGATCAGGCGCGAAGTAGCGGTCCGCGGCGCCGTCCATCGGCACAGGCGGCGGCGGCGCATCGCCGATGGTCTCGGCTGCCGCTTCCGCCACAGGCATGTGAGCGCCATGATGATCGTGATGACCGTCAGCCGCGCGGGTCCCGCTCGACGACCACAGTAGAGCCAGCGACGCCCAACCCGCCAGGCCCTTCACGCCGGGGCCTCCGCACGCACGGTCACCACCCGCATCATGCCCGCATGCATGTGCAGCAGCATGTGGCAGTGGAAGGCCCAGTCACCCTCACCATCGGCGGTCAGGTCGAACGAGGCCTTGCCGCCCGGCAGCACGTTCACCGTATGCTTGCGAGCACGGTGGCCGGGCTCACCAGTCACCAGTTCGAAGAAGTGGCCGTGCAAGTGGATCGGGTGCGGCATCATCGTGTCATTTATGAGATTGACCCGTACGCGCTCGCCCAGCCGAAACGGGATCGGCGCCGCGCCTTGCGACATCGTCTTGCCGTCCATCGACCACATGTAGCGTTCCATGTTGGCAGTCAGGTGGATGTCGATCGATCGGCTGGGCATCCGCCTGTCCGGGTTGGCATCGCGCGCGCGCAAGTCGGCGTACGTCAGGACGCGGTGATCGACCTCCTCCAGCCCGGTCGGCCGGTCGGCCAGGCGATCGACCGGCATCGGCGAAAGCATGGCGACGCCCGGCCCCATCGTCACGCTCGGCGCAACGGAAGGGTCGCGCATCGCCATCGAGTGGTCCATGCCGGTCGCGCTCGCCGGCTTGCTCAAGTCGATCTCGCCGCCCTCACCCATGTCCATGCCCGACATGTCCATGCCCATGTCCCGCATCGTCAGCAGCGGCCGCTTGCGCAAGGCCGGCACCGGTGCGGCGACGCCCAAGGACGGCGCAAGGGTCGCCCGTACCAGGCCCGAACGGTCGATGGCCTCCGCGACGATGGCGTAGGCGCGGGCATCCTTCGGCTGGACGATCACATCATAGGTCTCGGCGATCCCGATCTGAAACTCGTCGACGTCGACTGGCTGCACCGCATTTCCGTCCGCCGCCACGACCGTCATGGCCAGACCCGGCAGGCGCACGTTGAAGTTGGTCATCGCCGACGCATTGATGACCCGCACCAGTACCTTCTCGCCGGGCGTGAACAATCCGGTCCAGTTCTCTTGCGTACCGTGACCGTTGACGAGATAGCTGTAGGTCTGGCCGGTCACGTCCGAGATGTCGGTCGGATCCATCCGCATCCGCGCCCACTTCAGCCGCTCGGCCATCGGCTGGTCCTTGCCGGCGATCAGGCCGCTCAAGGTCTGTTTCTGCCGGTTGAACAAGCCGCTCGCCAGCTTGAGGCGGCGCATCAGCTCGTGGGGATGGACCGGGCTCCAGTCGGACAGGACCAGCACATGCTCGCGCTCGGCGGCGACGGGTTCGGACTCCGCCGGGTCGATGACGATAGGACCGTAGAGCCCGGTCGCCTCCTGGATGCCGGAGTGGCTGTGATACCAGTACGTGCCCGACTGCCGGACGGGAAACCGGTACGAGAACGTCTCGCCCGGCGCGATGCCGGGGAAGCTCACGCCGGGCACGCCGTCCATCTGAAATGGCAGCAGCAGGCCATGCCAGTGGACCGAGCTAGGCTCGTCCAAGGTGTTGGTCACGTCGATCCGGACCTGCTGCCCTTCGCGCAGGCGGATCAGCGGGGCCGGCAGCGAGCCGTTGACGGTCACCGCATGGGCAGAGCGGCCGCCGGTAGTGAAATGGCTGGCACCGATGTTCAGCGCGATGCGCTCGCCCGAGAGCGTCGCGCCGGGACCTACTTGCGCCATCCGCGAACCCGGACCCATGCCGCGCGCCCATGCGGGCAACGTGAGACCTGCGGCACCAAGCAGGGCGCCGCTCTTGATGACGGTGCGGCGGGTCAGCGGATCGATCGGGGACATGCCTCTAGATACGCGGACGTGGCAGCTATCCCGCAAGGATTTCTGCAAGGCGCTGGCGTGCCCGATAGATGCGGCTCTCGACAGCCTTGGCGGTGATCCCCAAGACCTCGCCGGCCGCGGCCTGGCTCATCTCCTCGATCGCGCACAGGATCAACGGGTCCTTCAGCGTGTCCGGCAACGAGGCGATGGCGCGGCGCAGCCGGTCCATCTGCTGGCGGGCGGCCAGCGCATCGTCGACCAGCACGTGCGGATCGGCAACCTGGATGGCCTCTTCGAGCGGACGCGCGAAGGTAAACAACCGCCGCACCTTGCGCCGTCGCGACCAGTCGCGGCACTTGTTTACCGCGATCCGCAGGATCCAAGTTCGGAACAGCCGCGCGGGATCGAAGCCTGCCAGATGGGCAAAGGCCGCAGCGAAACTTTCCTGCGTCAGGTCCAGCGCCTCGGCTTCTTCACCCAGGTGATTGCGGCATAGGCGGAACACCGCGCCGCGATGCAGGCGCAACAGCTCTGCATAGGCGCTCTGATCTCCAGAGCGCGCAGCTGCCACCAGTGACGCGTCGCGGGCAAGGTCCGCCGGGTCGGCCACGATGCGGCGGTCAGCGCGCGGTGCTGGCGGTCAACGCCTTGCCAACTTCCCGGTCGAAGATCGTCGCCTGCTGGGGCGTCAGCACCGCTCGCATGGCCAGGACATGCCGCAAGGTCAGCTTCTGCAACTCGCCCATGACGACGTGCGATCGGTCGATCGCGCTGGCCACCTTGGGTCCATAGGCATGCTCGCTGGCATAGGCATCGGCGATCGCAGCGTTGGCGTCCTGCAAGCGTCGGTCGAGGTCGCGCCGGTCGTCCGCGAACTGCCGCTCAAGCCGGGCGATCCGCGCGTCCTGCTCGCTCGACAGCTTTATCTCCCCGTGCAGCACTTCGTGCAACCCGGGGGCGGTATCGGCAGCAGGCAGGAGCAAGCGGGCGGCATAGACGGCGATCAGGGCGGCGATCACCGCAACCACGGCCACGGAGGCGTATCGGGCAGTGGCGCGCATCAGCGTGCCAGCAGGTTCGAGGGTGCCTGGGCCGGCGGGCCGAGCAGCGGCGCGGCGGCATAAGCGTCCGATCGGGGCAACAAGCCGCCGGCCGCTCCCACTGTGACGGCAATCAGACCTGCCATCGCCAGTCCCCGCCGCGCGCTTCGCGCCTCGAGCCGACGCGAAAGTCGGATCATCACCTCGGGCGCGATGTCCTGCAAGGCCGGCGGCAAGGGCTCGATGGCCAGCGAGGCGAGCAGGTCATCCGTGTTCGGCATCGTCATCCCCGAAGTCTCCTGCATTCCATACGCAGGTCACCGTCGCATCCCTCATCGGGCAATCCGAAAGAATTGCCGAGGGCTCGTCGAGCGGCTTGCGTAGAGTCCGATAAGCACCCTCATGATGCGGAGTCACCATGTCCTTTCCTCGCCCGGCCCTCGCGCTCATGATCTGCGCGGCTACCTTGATTGCACCCACCGTCGAGGCGCGGACCAAGATCGTCGCATCGCGCCCGACCCAAGGCGCCACGGTAATAAGCCCGACCTCCGTCGAGCTGACATTCAGCGAGCCGGTAGCCCCCGCGACCTTGTCGGTGTCCTTGGTCATGATCAGCATGCCTGGCATGGCGAACCACAAGCCGATGACGATCAAGGGCTTCGCGGTGGCAGCGGCGGGCAGCAAGGTGACCTTGCGGTTCCCCCGCCCGCTTCCCGGCGGCACGTATCGCCTGGATTGGACCATCGCCGCCCCAGATGCCGAGCCTGCGGACGGCAGCTTGACGTTCCTCGTACGTTGAGCCGCAACGGTGTAGGGAGCGCAGCGTTGCACCCTCGACCCTTGTCGCTACAGCGGATACCACTTTGTCGAAAATCGTGAATGGCTCCAGCCTGCAACCGCTCTCGGGCGAGGCGCCCAAGCAGATCGTCCTTCTCCTGCATGGCTATGGCTCGAACGGCGCTGACCTCATCTCGTTCGCGCCGCAATGGCAGCGATCGCTGCCGGATGCCTTGTTCCTTGCTCCCAACGCGCCCGAGCATTGCGGGATGGGTTCGGGCTACCAATGGTGGGGACTGGCCTCTCTGTCGCCGCAGGCGTTAGCAGCGGGGGCGAAATCGGCGGCACCGGCGATCGAAGCATTCATCTATCGCAAGTTGGCGCAGTACGACCTCTCGGATGCCGATCTCGCGCTCGTCGGTTTCAGCCAAGGGACAATGATGGCGCTACACGTCGGCCTCCGACGCGAGCGAGAGGTTGCCGCCATCGTCGGCTATTCGGGCATGCTGACCGGCGGGCCGGAACTGTCGCATGTGCCGATTACCAAGCCGCCCGTGCTGCTCATCCATGGCTCTGCCGATCCGGTGGTCCCCGTCGCGGCGCTTCATGATGCCAAGCACACGCTCGACAAGCTGGGCTTGGCGGTGGAGACTCACGTGTCCACAGGCCTCGGTCACAGCGTTGACCCGATCGGCTTGCGGATGGGCGCGGAGTTCATCGCCAAGGCCTTCGGCGCGTAAGCCTCAGCCGGTCAGGCGTCGATCTCCGGTTGAGGGATTGCGGCCGGATCGTTTCCGGAGCGGATAACCAGCTTCTGCTCGCGCGCCTGGTAGACGCGGCTGTACGGCGCTACGTCATGGGTCAGCCAGACGTTGCCGCCGATCTCGGAACCGGCGCCGATCGTCACGCGTCCTAGGATCGTCGCGCCGGCGTAGATGACGACGTTGTCCTCGATCACCGGATGGCGCGGCAGCGACTTGATCAGCGCGCCCGAAGGGTCGCTGGGGAAGTTTTTCGCGCCCAGAGTGACACCCTGGTAGATGCGGACGTTGTCGCCGATGATCGCGGTTTCGCCGATGACGGCCCCAGTGCCATGGTCGATGAAAAATCCTCGCCCGATCCGCGCGCCCGGGTGGATGTCGATTCCGGTTCGACTGTGCGAAATCTCCGAGATGATGCGGGCGACCAGCGGCGTGCCCAGATTGTACAGCACGTGGGCCAGGCGATGGTGAATGATCGCCAGCATGCCTGGAAAGCAGATCAGCACTTCGTCCAGGCTGCGCGCCGAGGGGTCACCGCGAAAGGCGGCTTCGATGTCGCTGTCCAGCAAGCGCCGGATAGCGGGCAACTCGCGTGAAAAGGCCATGCAGATCCGGGTGGCCAAGGGATCGACCTCTTCGCCTTCCGCCCGCCCCTGCGCATACGTCAGCTCCAGGCGAAGCTGCGCGTGAAGCCTGCTGAGCGCGATCTGCAGCGTCTGGGTGACGAAAACGTCTTCGTTATGGGCGCGCACGTAGTCCGGACCCAACCGCAGCGGGAACAGCGCACCCGACAATTCCTCGACGACCTTGCCGATCCGCGTGCGCGAGGGAAAACTCTCCGATCCATACTCGGCATGCTGCGCATTGGCCTGGCGCCATTCGCGCCGAGCATCCGCCAGCCCCCTGACGACGGCGCCGACATCCCAGATGTCTTCGTCATTCTCGACGGGACTGGTCGCGGCTCCAAGGCCGCCTTGTGGATCAGGATCGCTACTCATCGTGAGGTGCCCAGTAGACGTTCGAAGGGGGGTGCCGATAGTCAAAAAGCCTTGCGGCTCGATTGGCTCCGCTTGCCCCCCAACACCTCACGCGTTCACCGAGTCACCGCCGGTCGAGCGTGACCCTCGCGCCTGCGTAGAAGAACCGCCCAACCGGAGAGATCGGCACGTTGGTTTCAAAGCCGATGTCGGGCTTTTGATTGGTGAAGTTGTTCACGCCGGCATAGAAGGCGAAGTCCTTGGCGACTTCGTACTGGAAGCGCACGTCATGCTGCCAAAGCGCCTTGAAGCGGAAGTAGCGGGGATCGACGTAGCTCGCATTGTCGGCCGTGGCGGCGCGATCGAAGCGGCGGACGCCGTTCTGCCAGCGCAAGTTGTAGTTCACTGTCAGATTGGCGAGCGACCAGTTGGGCGAGAACGTCAGGTTGTATTTGGGGCGGAACGGAAGGTCGCGATTGTTGTCCACATCGGCACCGATCGTCGGGATCTGCTCCAACCGGTGCAGGTAGCCGCCGATCAGCCGCACGTCGAAGCTGCCCAGCTTGCCGGTTTCGATCTGGTAGGAGGCGTTGAGTTCCAGGCCGGAGGTGCGGAACGCGGCGACGTTCTCCGGCTGCACCACGTAGCTGCTGATGTAGCCGGTGCCCGCCTGGCGCTGGATCGTCGCGCAGAACGGGTTGTCGGTCGTCGGCTGATCGACACAGAGCGCGGCGATGTCCGAGGCGCTGGCGGTGTTGATCGCGTTCTTGAGGCGAATGTCGTACCAGTCGACCGCGATTTGCAGGCGTGGCACGAAGCTGGGGCGCAGCACCACGCCGGCGGTCCAGGTGCGCGCGGTCTCGGCCTTCAGGTCCAGGTTGCCTTGGCGCGCGCCGGGGATGTTGATGTTCGCGTTGGAATTGTTGGCGCTGTTGAAGGTAGCGGGATTGCCGCCGGCCGCCGTGATCAGCGCCTGGCAGTTCGCCTCGCGGTATTGGGTGCCGTCGCCCCGCGTGCCGAGATAGCACGGATCGCTGAGGAAGCTGCTGTCGCCGGTGCGCGGACGAAACACCTCGGCGATGTTCGGCGCGCGGACCGATTGGCCGTACGATCCCCGGAAGCTGATGTCGTCCACCGGCGCCCAGATGCCGTTGAACTGGTAGGTGCGGGTGCTGCCGACCGTTGAGTAGTCCGAATAGCGGCCCGCCGCCCCCACCGACAGCAGCTGCGCGAACGGACGATCCTTCAGCAGGGGCAAGTTCAACTCGCCGAAGGCTTCCCAGACGTCGAACTTGCCGCTCGACGCAGTGGGGATGACGTACTCGTCATATTGGTAGAACACGTTGTCGAGCAGTTCCTGCGCCGGGCGGAAACGGCTCGACTCCTTGCGATACTCACCACCGAACGCGAACTGCACCGGACCGCCGGGAAAGCTGAAGAACGAGCCGAAGTCACCGCTCACGGACGCGTTGACGACATGCTGCTCCAGCCGCGCGTTGCTGACCGGATCGAACAGGTAGTAGTCATAGGACGCGGGATCGACGGTGTTGGCGCCAAAGGTGTTCACCGGAACGCAGCCGGCCGCGCGTGTGGCGGTCGAGCGGCAGACGATCTGCCCGGTCGCCGGGTCGCGCACGGCGTCGAGCGCGGCGGTGAAGCGGTCGCTCAGGCGGTCGTTCAGCTTGGTCGCGCGCACGTCGGTGCGGCCATAGGTGTAGTACACGTCGTACGTGGCATGTTCCGAGATCGCGCCGGTCACGTCGACCACGCCGCGCCAGGTTCGGCGGCGATCCTCCTCGCCGCGACGCGGAATGTCGAAGTTGTTGCGACTGATGTCGATCGTGTTCTGGCCGGCCTGTTGCGCCGAAGTCACCAGGTTTGCCGGAATGAACGGGTTGTCGAGCGTCACCGTCGCCGGATAATTGCCGCCATAGCCGCTGAAGGTACGCACCGTGCTCTGCACGAACTTCCCCTCAAAGCTGATCTTGAACGCGTCCGATGCCTCGAACCGGCCCAGCAGGTTGACCGCGTGCCGCTCCGTCTTGGGGAAGATGTCGCCGATGTAGCCGGCCACCGGCGTGTCGTCGCCGCCGGTCGAATAGCCATCGTTGTCGAGCACCGTGCCCGGCGTGTAGATCCGGCCATCGCCGCGATAGCGCACGCCGCCGATATCGACGATGCCGTAGGTCGAGCTGTCGGGATAGCGGATGTCGCGCAAGGGCCCCTTCTGGTAGCTGCCCGGGCGGCTGGGGTCATAGCCGTTGACGTTGACGAAGTTGGCGCGATTGGCGCTGCGCAAGTACGAACGATCGTCGTTCGCCAGGGGATCGTCGGCGTTGTATTCGTAGGCGGCCGTCAGGTTCGCGCGGCCATCGGCGAAGTTGCGGCCAACCACGATCGAGGCGAAACGGTTGCCGGCGTCGCCTTCTTCCGAGATGCCCATCTGCGCCCTCGCCGCGATTCCGTCGAAGTCGCGCTTCAACACGAAGTTGACCACGCCCGAGACACCATCCGCGCCGTAGACGGCCGAGGCCGCGCCGGTCAGTACGTCGACGCGTTCGATCAGGTCGACCGGGATCGTGTTGATGTCGACGGCGGCGCTGTCGGGCTGGCTGGCGACATGGCGACGGCCGTTCACCAGCACCAGCGTGCGAGCGGGGCCGAGGCCGCGCAAGTCGAGCAGGTTCAGGCCGACTTGTCCCAAGGCGCCATCGGCCTGCGCGTTGCCGGCCGTGCGCGTGCTGTCCAGCGAGTTGGTCAGAGCGGGCACGCGCTGCAGGAAAGTCGTGATGTTGGTGTTGCCCGACTGCACGATGTTCGCAGCGTCGAGCGAGACGACCGGATTGGGCTCTGCATAGTCGGGGCGCCGGATGCGCGAACCCGTCACCACGATCGCGTCGCTGCCGCTCGTTTCAGCCTCTGCTCCAGGCAGCGTCGAATCTTGCGCAAGCGCCGGAGACGCGGCGAAAGCCAGCGCCGTGGTGCAAAGCCACGCGGCGCGCGTCATGGTCGAATTGGTCATCAGTAGGCATCCCTGTCGTCCGGCTTGTCATCAGCCGTGGCGGGGCGCCTAGAAAACATACCGCACGTCGCCAATTCGCCCCGTGGGCCACTGGCGTGATAAGCCTGGGTTCTCCAATACGGCCTTATGGGAGAGACGCTAAGAAACGACACATTCCGGCGCGACCGGCGCGGTGTTTTGGCTGGCGCAGCGGCAATGCTCGCCACTGCCTGCTCGTCCCATACCGCGCACAAAGCGCTCCGATTTTGGGCGACCAGCTACGAAGGCGACTACGCCCCTCATTTGATGACGTCCTTCACTGCCAGAACCGGCATCGACGTCGAGGTACAATCGCTGCCAAGCACCGCAGCGCACGAGAAGATGCTGACGGCCTTTGCCGGGCGCGAGATGCCGGACGTCTTCGTCCTACCGTCCGGGTGGATCGCCGAGTTCTCGCTAATCGGCGCTGTCGCCCCGCTGCCATCACCACGGCTGGTCTCGGACGTGATCCCGGCTGCTCTGGCCATGGCGCGGCTACACGGGCGCAACTACGGCGTGCCCTGGTCCGCCGCGCCGCAAGTGCAGTTCTACCGGCGCGATCTGCTGGCCACGATCGGCCTCGACACGCCGCCGCTCGACTGGGAGAGCTGGCGGCGGATGGGGCGCGATCTCAAGCGAAAGCGACCCGACGATTTCGTGGTCCTGACGCTGCTGAACTGGCCCGACATGCTGTTCACCTTGCTTTATCAATCGGGTGCGGTCCTGCTGCGCGATCGCGACACGCGCGGCAACTTCCGCACGCCCGAGGCCGAGCAGGCCTTTGCCTTCTATGCCTCGCTGTTCGCCGAAGGGCTGGCGCCCCGTGCGCTATCGACCGAAGTGCAGGACGGGTTCGCCGCCTTCGCGCAAGGGCGCTATGCGGTGTGGCCCAGTTGGCCGAGCCTGCTGCTCGATCTCCACCGCCGCCGCGCCGAACTGCCGGCCGAGCGCTGGGGCGTCGCCCGGCTGCCGGGGCCCCGTGGACCGGGGCCGACCGCGATGATCGCCTCGAACTTGTGCGTCTCGACCCAGACGGACCAACCGGACGCGGCCTGGGCCCTGGTCCGCCACTTGGCGTCGCCGGCCAGCGAACTGCGTTTTCAAAGCCTGATCGGCAACTTGCCGGCGCGTGCAAGCGTGTGGACAGCGCCCCAGCTGAACCAGCCGGTATTGCGCCCTTTCGCGGAGCAGATGCGCCAGCCGGCCATCACCCCCAAGATCATCGAATGGGAGCGCGTCCAGGTGGAGGTCCAACTCGTCGCCGAGCGGATGGTGCGCGGGCTCCTGACCATCCCGCAGGCCTTGGCGACGATCGATGGCCGCATCGACCAGATCCTCGCCAAGCGTCGCTCGCTCGTCGAAGCGGGGCGGATCGCATGACTCGGCAGGAGCGCACCGCCTGGTGGCTCACCGGGCCCGTGCTGGCGATCGTTGCCGGGGTGTTCCTGCTGCCGGTGCTGCTGGCGCTGGCACTGAGCGTCACCGACTACAGCATCTATGCCTTCGCCAGCCGCGCCAACGTGCAGTTCGTGGGGCTGGGCAACTTCATCGGGCTGCTGCGCACGCCGCTGTTCTGGCGGGCGCTGGCGAACACCGCGCTGTTCGCGGTGCTGGGCGTGCCGATGGCGATCGGCCTGTCGCTGGCGGCGGCATTGCTGCTGCACGACAAGACCGTGCGCTGGAAGCCGCTATGGCGGGTCGCCCTGTTCGCGCCTTACGTCACCAGCGTCGTCGCCACGGCGGTGGTCTGGCGGTTCCTGCTGAATACCCGCTACGGTCTCATCAACTACGCGCTGACCGCCGTGGGCCTGCCCACCGTTGACTGGCTGGGGAACCCTCACGCCTCGATCCCGGCGATCCTGCTGTTCGTCACGTGGAAGATCTTCGGCTACAACATGATCGTCTTCACCGCCGCGCTCGCCGCCGTGCCGCAGGACCTAATGGAGGCCGCTCGCCTCGACGGCGCCTCACGCTGGGGACGCTTTCGCCACGTCACCTTGCCGGCGATCGGGCCGACGCTGCTGCTGGCCTCGGTGATGAGCGTCGCCGGCTTCCTGCAGATCTTCGCGGAGCCTTACGTGATGACGCTGGGCGGCCCGGCGCAGAGCACCGTCACCGTGCTCTACTTCATGTTCGATGAAGGCTTCAAATGGTGGAACCTGGGCCAGGCCTCAGCTGTGGCGCTGATCCTGTTCGTGCTGATCCTGGCGGTGACCAATGTGCAGACCTGGCTGGGACGACGCAACCAATGGCTATGAAGCGCCACCGCATCCGCTCGCTCGTCGCCAACACGGCCGTTGCCGTGCTGACGGCGGTCACGCTGGTGCCGCTGGTGTGGATGGTCACGGTCTCGTTCATGCCGCGCGGTGCGTCGAGCCACTTCCCGCCGCCGTTCTGGCCCGAACGCTGGTCTTGGGAGAACTATTACGAGCTGCTGGTCAGGCGCAATTTCGACGGTGCCTGGTTCGACTATCGCATCATGCCGGCCTTGTGGAACAGCCTGGCGGTGGCCGCCATAGCGACGGCGCTGGGCCTGCTGCTGACGGTGCCCGCCGGCTATGCCTTTGCCAAGCTGCGCTTCACCGGGCGCGAGCGGCTTCTCAAGGTGATGATCGCCGCGCTGGTGGTGCCGGGGCAAGTGGCGATGCTGCCGCTGTTCCTGCTGTTCAAGGAGCTTGGCCTGGTCAACAGCTATGCCGGCGTGATCCTGCCGGGCCTCGCGGGCATCTTCTCGCTGCTGTTCGTGCGCCAGGCCGCGCTGTCGATCCCGGAGGAGATGCTCGACGCCGCGCGGCTGGACGGCGCCAGCGAGGCGCGCATCTTCCGCTCGATCGTGCTGCCGCTGCTGGCGCCGATCACCGTGACCCTGGCGCTGTTCCTGTTCCTGGGCAGCTGGAACGACTTCCTGTGGCCGCTGATCATCCTGACCGATCAGCACAAGTACACGCTGCCGGTCGCCGTCGCCGCGATCGTGCGCGAACATGCCGCCGATGGCGAGCTGATGATGGCGGCGGCGGTGGTGACGACCATGCCCGTGCTGCTGATCTTCCTGCCGCTGCAGCGTTACTACATCAGTGGTCTGCTGAGCGGCAGCATCAAGGGGTGATGCGGGGCAGCGCCCGCCCTTCGCCATCGAACACATGGACCTGCTTAGGCGCCACGCCGAAGCGTAGCGTCTCCCCCAGGGTCACGGAACGATCGCCCGGTAATTGCGCGACGACGGTGCCGATCTGCCCACGCGCGCCCAGGTGTGCGAACGAGAGCGGGCCCAGGCGCTCGAAAAGCTCGACGGCGCCGATGAAGGCTCCGGTCTGGTCCGGGACGAGGTGCTCGGGGCGAACGCCCAGGGTGATCGTCGATCCGACCTGGGCCGATCCCGCCTGCACGCTGGCGCGCAAGGCCTCGCCATCGGAGAAGCGCAAAGTCGCGCCCTGTTCGTCCGCGGCTTCGATCGTGGCCGGCATCAGGTTCATCCCTGGCGAGCCGATCGCCCGCGCGACGGCAAGAGACGTGGGCGCATTGTAGAGCTCCAGCGGCGCGCCGACTTGCTCCACCCGGCCCGCACTCATCACGACGATGCGATTGGCCAGCGTCATCGCCTCCAGCTGGTCGTGCGTGACATAGATCATCGTCGCGCCCAGACGCGCATGCAGCCGGGCGAATTCATGCCGCATCCGCACCCGCAGCTCGGCGTCGAGGTTGGACAGCGGCTCGTCCAGCAAGAGCACCTTGGGCTCGCGCACGATCGCGCGGGCGATGGAGACGCGCTGGCGCTGCCCGCCAGACAGCGCTGCCGGTCGCCGCGCCAGCAGCGCCGTCAGGTCCAGTGCTTCAGCGACCGCCGCCACGCGTGATTGGACCTCGGCCTTGGATATTCGAGCGACCTTCAGCGGAAACGCGATGTTCTCGGCCACGCTGAGGTGCGGGTAGAGCGCATAGGACTGGAACACCATCGCGAGGCCGCGATCGGCCGGAGCAGCGTCGGTGACGTCGCGGTCGCCGATCAGGACTTGTCCGCCGCTGGGCTCCTCCAGTCCCGCGATGAGCCGCAGCAGCGTCGACTTGCCGCAGCCTGACGGCCCGACGATCACGACGAACTCGCCGTCGGCGATCTCGAGGTCGGTGGGGTGAAGCGCGAAGCTGGCGCCGAAGCGCTTGCTCAAGCCGCGAACGGTGACGGTGGCCAAAGTCCTGCTGCTCAGCCTTGCCGTTCTTCGGAGCGGGACAGCGCATGAATGATGGGAACGCAAAGCATCGCGATTACCTGAACGCCGCGCGGAGTGCTGGCAACTGTCTCGAATGCCATACCGATGATCTAGAGGGCACCGGCACAAATGGCGCATTGCGGGGTTCATCCCGCATGACTGCAGATAAACAGGCGGGCGACGCCGGCCAAGCGTTGCTCGACATGGACCATGACGTCCATCAAGCGGTCAAGGGTCACCAATCCAGGCCTTCGATAAAGCTGCTGAGCGCGCTCAGCGACATCGGCGACCAGCCTCAGGCGCGGCTGCTGTGCGGCGGCCTGATTGTGGCGGGGCTGGCGCGCAAGGACGGCCGCATGATCGTGGCCGGTGTACGCATGCTTGTCGCGCACGAGCTCGCCACGGCCACCAAGACCGCCATCAAGCACCGAATTGATCGCAAACGCCCTCGCGCCGCATCCGATCGCGAGGACGAGAAGCCGGAGGCCGGCGACAGCCGCGAGAAGGAGGACTCAAGCTTCCCTTCCGGTCACAGCGCCGGGGCCATGGCGCTCGCCTCGGCACTCGGCGCGGTCTATCCCCGACATCGTGGCTCGGCTCTACTGACCGGCGGTGCGGTGGCCCTGGCCCAGATCCCGCGATGCTCGCATTACCCGACCGACGTCGGCGCCGGCATCGCCATCGGCGTCGCGGCCGATGGCGTGGTCGGTCTGGCGTGGCGTATCGCTCGTTCCGTGGCGATGCGGGTGTTGCCTCGCCTGCGATAGCTTGACGGCGCCTCCGCACGGTGATGGAACGACAGCGTGAGCGATAACCCTTCTCCGCCCCCGCCGAGCGAAAGCGCCAAGGCGACCCAAGCCGCGGCCACGCGTCGCCGCTGGATCACTCTGGCCGAAGTGCTGACGGTCGTCGCCGTCTCGATCTCCGCCCTCACCTTGTGGAACAGCTGGAGCGAGCGGCGCGACACCGAAGCGAGCAAGACGGCCGAGGCACGGCAGGCCTCGTCCCGCGCGGTCACGCTGGTGCTGACCGCGACCAGCGCCGGTAAGGGCACTTTGACCTTGCGTCCCACCGCAGAAGAGCAGGTCGTGCAGGCGCAGACCATCGCCTTTCCCAGCGCGCTCGGCCTTTCGGCGGCGCAGACCACCGGAGAGCCCCGGATCGAAGCGGCCTGGTTCGAGAAGGCGCTGGAAAAAGCGCGCGAAAAAGCCGGCCTGCCCGACGACAGTCGCGGCGACGAGCGCCTGCCGGTGGTGATCTCCACGCGCTTCATCGTCGACGGCAAACCGCATGACGATGTCGCGATCTACGATGTCGGCTACAGCATCGCGGGCCATTGGCTGAGCGGCCATACCGTCACGTTGCGCGGGCTGTCGCTGGTCTCGCGCGTGAAGGGCACCAGCGCGCAGCAACGTCTGGACGCGCGTTGGGCGTCCATCATCCCTCGACCGTAGAAGCCTTCAACGAAAGCGCTCGCCGGGATTTAACCTCCGGCGAGCGCTGACGATCAGTTTCCAGGCACCGCCGGAGGCGTCACTGCCGTCCCTGCTGGCGGCGGCGGTGGCACCTGCCCCTGATCACCCGCGGCGGGCGGCGGCGGCGGCATCGCGCCCGAAGCGCCGGGAGGGGGCGGCGGCGGAGCCATGCCACCGGGAAGCGGCGGGGGCGGCGGGCCGTCCTTGCCGGGAGGCGGCGGGGGCGGAGCATGCGGGCCACGCGGATGCGGCGGCCCGACTTCCTCGACCCGGCCGGACGCATCGACCAGATACTGCGCACGAAGCTGGCCATCGTCGAAGCGGCCCTGCACCAGCACCGGCGCACCTACGGCCAGCGCCGCAATGTCGCGCCCGGCAGCGACCAGGGCCTTGCCAGTGCCATCCTGCACGACGAAGCGATCGCCGTAGAGTTCGGCGACGCGGCCCTTGACGGTAACCACGCCCTGCGTCGCGGACAGCCGCGACACCGCCGTGGGCACCACCGGCGCCATCGTCACCATAGACCGGGTCAGCGATACGGCACCGGCACCGCCGGCAAAGCCGAGCGCCAGCAACGCCGCAGCGCCCAGGCCCACCTTCTGGCCCGTGCTCAATCTGTTCATCAACTTCGAAGTCATCGTCATCTCCTTTGGTCTTCCTGGCGATGACCCTTAGTATTTGCCCATGCCCCCACCCGCTCTGAACCGGTCGGTTCAGTTTGCGTTTACATGGCGAGCCTAGGAGCCGGCGATGCGTATCCTGCTAGTCGAAGACGATGCCGATCTCGGCCCGCGCATTGCCCGCGCCCTGCGCGACGAGAATTTCGCCGTGGATCTGGCTGACGACGGGATCGACGCAGCGCATCTGGGTGAGACCGAACTGTACGACGCGGCAGTGCTCGACCTCGGCCTGCCGGGGCTCGACGGCGTCTCGGTGCTGCGCGCGTGGCGCGAGGCGAAGCGCGACTTGCCGGTCCTCATCCTCACCGCGCGCGATGCCTGGTCGGACAAGGTCGCCGGGTTCAAGGCCGGGGCCGACGACTATCTGGTCAAGCCGTTCCGCGTGGAGGAACTGGTCATGCGGCTGCGGGCAATGGTCCGCCGCGCATCAGGCCATGCGCAGCCCCGGCTGGAGTGCGGCCCGCTCAGCTTCGATAGCCAGGTCGGGCAGTTCGAACTCGACGGGTTGCCGCTGCGGCTCACCGCCTTCGAGTGGCGCGTGCTGTCGCAGCTCATGCTGCGAAAAGGCGCGGTGATCGAGCGCCTGGACCTGCTCGAACGAGTCTACGAAGGCGACGCCGACGTCGACTCCAACAGCCTGGAAGTCATCATCGGCCGGCTGCGCAAGAAGATCGGCGCGGACCTGATCGAGACGATCCGCGGACGCGGCTACCGCCTGACCTGTCCGGCCTGAGCGCTCATGCGACTGGCTCCTCGCTCGCTCCACGCCCGCTTGCTGGTGCTGTCCGCCCTGGCGAGCACGGCAGCCCTGGGGGTCGCCGGGTTCACAGTGGCCAGCGTGCTCGAACGCTTCGTGATCGAGGGCCTGGACGAGCGCCTCGATTCGCAACTGACCCTGCTGGCGAGCGTCGTCGCAGCCGACGGCCGCATCGATCGCGCCAGGCTCGAACAGCGTCTCGCCACGCTGCAGGCGGGCCCGGGTTGGCGCTGGCGGATCATGACGCCGACCGAGACGACCGGATCAAGCGACTTTCCCATCCTCGATCCCGGACCGCCGCATCATCGTCCGCCCGATATCGCGCGCGATGATCCAAGTCGGCTGATCCCGATGGAGGGCGCCAGCGAAGCCGGCGTCCCGGTTCATGCCCGGCGGCTGACCATACAGACCGATGCCGGCCCGGTGACGATCACCGCCGCCGCGCCGCGCGATGTGGTGCTCCGGCCCATTCGCGGCGCACTCATGCCTCTATTTGGCGTGCTGATCTTGCTGGCGGGGTTGCTCACGACGGCGACGCTGGTCCAGCTGCGTGTGGGGCTGAGGCCGTTGCGGCGCTTGCGCGAACAGCTAACCGAACTGCGCACGGGCCTGCGGGGCACGGTGGATGAGGATCAGCCGACCGAATTGCGTCCCCTGGCCGCCGAGCTGAACGCCTTGGCGGCGCAGAACGCCGCCGCGCTGGCCGGTGCCCGCCAGTCGGCCGCGAACCTGGCGCATGCGCTGAAGACCCCGGTCGCCGCGCTCGCCATCGACGTGAGGGACGATCCGGCCAGGTCCGCGCAAGTGGCCCGCATCGACACGACGATCCGGCACCACTTGGCTCGCGCACGGGTGCAGGTGGCCAATCATCGCATGGCGACGGCTCTGGCGCCCGCCGTTGCCGATCTGGTCGAGACGGTAGGTCGGCTGCATCTCGATCGCGGCGTGGACTTCGCGATCGCCATACCCGATGATCTGTCCGTCGCGCTCGATCCGCATGACCTGGACGAACTGCTCGGCAATCTGCTCGACAACGCGGCCCGATATGCGAGCCGAGGCGTGACGATCGAGGCTCACCGAGCCCGCGACGACGCGCGACGGATCGAAGTCGCCGTGAGCGACGATGGTCCAGGCATCCCCACGGCGGCTCGGGACAAGGTCATGCAGCCCGGCGTCCGCCTAGACGAGCAGGGTGATGGCCACGGCTTTGGCCTCGCCATCGCCATCGACCTGACCGCGATCTATGGTGGCAGCCTCACGCTGGAAGACGCGACGCCGAGCGGTCTTCGCGTCGTGCTCACCCTTCCGACCGCCTGAGCGAAACTGCGGCTAGTCAGCCCGCATTCTTCTCCCAGATCCGCTCGGCCAGCAGCGTGGCGAAGCCCAGCCACGCCACGAACGGCACGCCCAGCGCGGCGGCGCTCCGGTCCACTTTCGCGGCCGTCGCGACATAGCTTGCTCCCGTCCCGATCATCGCCGCCGACGCGAGAGCGCTCGATCCCAGCGCCCGCTTGCGAAAGAACATCTGCGTCCACCCGCCGATCATCGCGGTGTTAAGTAGCCACAGCTCCACTGCCGCGTCGCGCGACGCACTCGCCGGCTGACGCAGCAGCCGATAGCCACCGACCGCCAAACCGGCCTCGAGCACCGGCCACACCGCACCAAATGCGGCATCCGGCGGCGTGAACTCCGGCTTGTCGAGTTGCTGGTACCAGCGCCGAATGCGCGGATGGGAGGGGTCGGGCGCGTTGCGCCGGCCAATCACGGCACTGATCCCCAACACGCCGCCGACGATCAGCAGCGAGGCGACGCGGGACAGGCCACCACCCGCTACCTTGCCGACTAGGCTCATGCCGTCAGGTACCGCGCCAGTTCGTCGCTGCCGCCGATGCGTTCGTCGTCGATGAAGACCTGCGGCGTCGTTTCCACGCCCTGCTCCTGCTTGAACGCGTCCACTTCCTCGCGAGACTGCAGCACGCGGTCGTCGACGGTGAAGCCGTTGTCCTCCAGCATCTGCTTGGCGCGAACGCCGAAGGCACAGGTGTGGTCCGGCAGCACCATGCGGTACACTGTGGCGGTCGTGGCTTCGCTCATGTCGGTAGGTCCTTGATGTCGCTCGTGTGAGCCATGATATCTAAAGCGCAGCAGCGACCGCCCCGTTCCGCAGGAACCCACAGTGGCGGGGTAATTCGCTCATGACCGGCAAACGAACGAGATAAAGGTGCAGCATGGCTGGCGGATGGACGCGTGACGGCGCGGTGCAGGATCAGATCGACGACACCGTGCAGGACGCCGTGCTGAGCGCCAGGGCGCGGATGCCATCGGGTGAGAGCGCCCTGTTCTGCGACGATTGCGGCGAAGACATCCCCGAACGCCGCCGCCAGGCTCTGCCCGGAACGCGCACTTGCGTGTCCTGCCAGGCCAAGCGTGATGCGAGCATCCGGGTCGCCGGCATCAACCGTCGCGGCAGCAAGGATAGCCAGCTGCGTTGATCCGACGCGGGGTGAAACGCGCCGAGCCGTTGCCTCCTTGTCCATGAGGCGGCAACCACAAGGCGGGCTTGTGCGATAACCTTTCCATGGACCAGAGCACTGCCGTCGAACCGGGCGCCGCTGCGTCCCCTCCCCCTCGCCGCCGGAGCCGTCGTCGACATCTGATCCGCAACCTGGCGCTGGGCATAGTCGGCGCAATCTTCATCGTCTGGCTGGTGCTGTTCATCACCAAGGGCCGCTTCCTCAAGCGACCGTTCGAGAGCATCGCGAGCTCCATGGCCGATCGCAGCGTTACGGTGGGCGGCGACTTCCAGCTCTACTTCGCACCGCTGCGCATCAAGTTCCTCGCCGAGCAGCTCAACGTCTCCAACCCGCAATGGGCCGGACGGCCGAGCCTGTTTGCCGCCAAGCGGATCGAGGCGCGTATCGCCCCGCTCTCGCTGCTGTTTGGACGTAAGCGCGCCTACACGCTTGACCTGGTGGAAGGCGTGCTCGACCTCGAGTGGGATACGGCACACAAGCGCAACACCTGGACCTTCAGCAGCAATGGCGACGGCAAGCCGTTCGAAATGCCCCGCATCGATCGCGCCACGGTCACCGCCACCAGCATCCGCTATGTCGATCCGCAGACCAAGCTGTCGGCCGACCTGAAGGTCGACCCCATTGTCGCTAACGATACCCGGATCGGCAAGACGGTCGGCATCACCGGCAAGGGCCGGTTCCGTGATACGCCGTTCCGCGTCGAGGCCAGCCTGCTCTCGCCCGATGCCAGCGCGAGCGGCGGCGAGAACAAGCTCAAGCTGCGCGCCTGGGCGGCGAACAACGTGATCGACGTTTCGGGTACCCTGCCCGCCTTGACCGAGTTCGAGAACGTGCCGCTGAAAGTCGCGGCGCGCGGGCGTGACTTGTCCGAACTGCTGGAAATCATTGACGTCGCCCTGCCTCGCACGCGCCGCTATGCGCTGACCGCGCAAATGGTGAAGGACGGCACCCAGTACGGCTTCACCGGCATGACCGGCACCTTCGGCCAGTCCGATCTGGCGGGCAAGTTCACGATCGCCAACGACGAGCGGCTGCGGCTGGACGCGACGTTGACCACGCGGCGGCTCGACATCGTCGATGCCGCGCCGTTCATCGGCTACAATCCCGACATCATCGCCAGCAAGGGCGCGGTCGCAGCGGCCAGCGCGACGGGCGCGGCGCCTCAACGGATCCTGCCGGATGCCGAGCTGCCGGTCGCGATGATGCAGCGCTTCGACGCAGGGTTGGACTGGAAGGTCGCGGTCGTGCGCTCGCGCAACGTGCCGGTCTCGAACATCTCGCTGAAGCTCGCGCTGGAGAAGGGCCGGCTGGCGCTCTCTCCGCTGACGTTCTCGATGGCGCGTGGCGATGTCGCATCCGACCTGATCTTCGACACGCGCAAGCGGCCGTCGGCGATCAGCTACGACATCCGCCTGAAACCCACGCCGATGGGCCGACTGCTCGCGGGCTTCGGCGTGGCGGATTCGGGCACCACCGGGACGATCCACGGCCGCATCCAGCTGGATGGGCGCGGAGACACGATCCACGACTCGCTGGCCAGTTCATCGGGGCGGATCGCCTTCGTCATGCCCCGCGGCACCTTGTGGACGCAGAACGCTCAGCTCGCCGAACTCGACCTCGGCACGTTCGTGTACAAGATGTTCCAGGGCAAGCTGAAGAAGCCGATCGAGATCAACTGCGGCCTGGTAGCGTTCACCGTTCGCGGCGGCACCGCCTCCACCGATCCAATCCTGATCGACACCAGCAAGAATGTCGTGACCGGACGCGGCGCCTTCAGCTTCGGCACTGAGGCCATGGACCTCGCCTTCCGCGCCGATGGCAAGAAGTTCAGCCTGTTCTCCGGCCAGTCGCCTGTCGGCCTGCAAGGGTACTTCGCGGCCCCCCGGCTGCAGGTGGTCAGCCCCGAGCTGCTCGGTCGCGCTGGCGCGGGTCTCGGCCTCGCGATACTCGGCACGCCGGTCGCCGGGCTGCTGGCGTTCGTCGATGTCGGCGACGCCAAAGGCGCCGCCTGCGGGCCGGTACTCGCCGGAGCCAGCGCCGCCGCTCAGCGCACCGACAGGGGAAAGCCCCGCAAGGATCTGAAGCCAAAAAAGACCGAGAAGAAGGATTGAACCTTCTTCCCGGTCAGAGTCCGTCAGGGTTTCAAGCCACCTCCATCAAGAGGCGGCCCGGTACGGATCAGTAATGAAAGCGCATGTCGACGCCGATCCGGCGCGGGGTCAGCACGTTGTAACCGTAGTAACGTTCGACGACATCGGTGCGCACCTGGTTGAACGAGCTGACGTCGTTGAGCACACCGGTAACCGCGTATTTGTCGAAAATATTGTCCGCGAAGATTCCGAGATCGAAATGCTCGGCGTGATAAGTGATCGAGGCGCGGTGGGTCAGGTAATCGGGGATCACCTCGCCATTACCGCGAAGGCCCAGGCGTGAATAGATGTTCCCGGTGTACGTCGCGGTCCAGTTTGCCTCGATGTCAGCGCCGTTCGCCAGCGGATAGGTGTACGTCAGCTGAGCCGAGCCGGAGTGCTTGGCCGAGCCGGGCAGGCGGTCACCGTCGAACACGTCGTTTCCTACGCCTTGGCTTACGACGATATCCTCTGCATCCTGAGTGAGCTTGGCGTCAGTGTACGCGTAAGTTCCTCGCAACGCGAGTTCCGGCGTGATCTTGAATTCGCCCGAGAACTGAACACCCTTCGATACCGCCTTGCCTGCGTTGACGGTGATCCCGACTGCTCCGTTCAATGTCTGGCTTGGCGTCTGCAGCGCGGACCAATCTACGTGGAACGCATCCACGGTGAACTGTAGGCGCTTGTCGAGCAAGGAGGCACGCACACCGACCTCGATGTTCTTGGTCTTGTCCGGCCCGTAGGAAAGCTCGGAAGGCAGGGCGCAGACGTTTTGGCCGGGCGGCAGCGGCTGGATACAGGGCGCGACGCGGTTCACGTTCCCAGTCCGATAGCCGGTGCTGTACGTGGCGTAGAGCAACAGGTCGTCGCTGAACTTGTACGACGTGTTGGCTTTCCACACGAAGCCGTCGTCCTTGGTGCTGCCCGAGCGGATGCGGCTAGGGTCGAACTGAACCAACGGATAAGGTGTACGACGGATGCCGCCACCCGTCAGCGGGGTATCGGTCGCACCTTCGGCGAAGGCCTTGTACTTGTAGTAGCGAAGGCCACCGGTGATCTGCCAGGCATCGGTGATATGGAACGTGCCCTCACCGTAACCCGCCATCTCCTTCGTCCGAGTATTCACGAAGGACATGTACTCGAGGTTATCGGGGCGAAATACGCCGAAGAAGCCAGGCAACCCGGGTGTGTATTCACGATATTGTGAACCGTAGCGAAGGTTGTTGTAAAATCCGCCGAGGACCCAGCTGAAGGGACCAGCGTGGGTCGATACCAGGCGCACTTCCTGGTTGAACTGGCGATAGTTGATGGCCGACGTGTTGAACGAAGAGAACTGCGGGAAGGCTTCGTAGCCGTAGTTCAGGTCGAGCAGCAGGTCGGTGTTGTCGCTGACGGAATTGTTCTTCTGCGTGGTCCAAGCAGTCGTCGAGACGACTTGAGCAATCTCGCCCAGGCCGATGTTGAACTCGGCCGCATACAGATCCGCAACGCGGCTGCGCGGCTCCAGATAACGTGTCGGGTTTTCGTACTTGCCCGTACCTAAGACCCCGGCGCCGTTCGACTGCGCACCGTCCGTCCTGGTTTCCTGACGCGCATAGGTCAGGTAAACCTTGAGATCCGGATTCACTTCCAGCAGCAACTGGTTGCGCATGGTGAACGTGCGCTCGTCGTTGACGTCCTTCTTGCGATAGAAGTTCGCCGCCTGCTGCTCGGGCGTACCGAGCGACGCACCTTCACCCGTAGGACTGCGGCCCGGCTGCGGATCGGAGACGCCAGGTTCGCGCAGCAAGCTGTTGTTGTCGATGAAGCCGGGCGTGTTGTAGTAGCCGACGACGGAACGGAACGCGACGTGATCGGCGATGATCGGAACGTTGATGGCCCCGTCCATGACGAAGCCCGGATCGGATCCATGCGCCATGTCAAAGAAGCGCGCGTGCCCGTCGACGGTGAACTTGCTCGGATCCGGACGGTTGGGAATGTAGCGGACCGCGCCAGCCAGCGTGCCAAGACCATAGAGTGTGCCTTGCGGCCCCTGCAGAACTTCCACACGGCTGATGTCGATCAGCTTGAAATCGAGATAGAGCGGTACTTCGCCAAGATAGACGCCGACCGCGCTTTCGTAGTTGGAACCGCCGCTCGCATCATCCGAGGAAATACCACGTAGGATGATGTTGCCGGTCGAACCAGGTCCCGTATCGGTCACGGTCATGCCGGGCGTGAACGCCGCCAAATCCTGAACATCGTCGATGCGGTTGCGCGAGAGTTGCTCTTGGCCAACCGCGCTGATGTTGATCGGAACGTCCTGCAAGGTCGTCGATCGGCGGGTCGCCGTAACGACGATCTCATTGGCAGTGACGTTGGTATCGTCGGCCGCGGCCTGCGCGAACGCCGGTGCTTGCGCCAAACCTGTCAGTATCGTTGCACAGAACAGTGTTGTGCGGAATGATCTCTTGGTCACGTCGGCCCCCTTTATATTTCAAAAAGCCTGTAAGTGACATCTCTCCCAAGGACGCATAAGCTTGTTCGTTGGCTGTCTGCTATCCGTAAGCGTAAACTTCACATCATCATCTCTGCCTGGATCCCTCATGATCCAAGTGGCAGCGTCATAGATGAGAACAATCATAGTCATGAGCGAAAGCAACGCACGTTTTCCGCTCGATCTTCACGAAACAGCATTCCAGGTATTCATTTTTGTAAAAGAGCCATCTTCCAGATTCGGTCCTGGAGACCGGACGGGATGGCAGGCTTTTCCACATTGACCTCGCCGTTCCATACGAGCCGTCGACCCATACGGTATCGATATTACACAAGTGGTCAAGCGTAATAACGCAGCTTTCATGACATCGGGCCGAATACCCTTGCTGCACTGCGGAAATCTGCCGTTGGCGAGCTCTACGCCCCCTTTTCCAGGCATCTCATAGCACCGCTGCAGCAGCGCGGGGACGCATACGCGTTGGCGCCAAGCGCTGCGCCGATTCGCCTAACGGCCTAATTTGCAGGGCCAAACTGTGGTGTAGCGGCTCGCAAGGCTCCGACACATGCAAGTGCAAGATCATTAAGTATTACAAAAATGCGCTATCGTAATATCAGTGCTGGACAACGTGGCCAAGTGCACCGATGCTGCACTGCGAAAGGGGACGAATCATGGTCAGGTCGGTACGCAAGGCGGGCAAGATCGCGTTGATGACGGGGGTTATGCTGCTTGCGGGATGCTCGCAGGAACCCGCAGGTCCACCGCAGCCCAAGAACGAATTCAACATCGGCTGGTCGATCTATGCCGGCTGGATGCCTTGGCCCTATGCTCAGCAATCTGGTATCGTCAAGAAGTGGGCCGACAAGTACGGCATCAAGATCAACATCGTTCAGGTCAATGACTACGTCGAGTCGGTGAACCAGTACACCGCCGGCAAGTTCGACGGTGTGACCGTGACCAACATGGACGCGCTGACGATCCCTGCCGCTGGTGGCAAGGACACCAGCGCGATCATCGTCGGCGATTATTCCAATGGTAACGACGGGATCGTCCTCAAGGGCGCGGACACCTTGGCCGCGATCAAGGGCAAGCAGGTCAATCTGGTCGAGCTTTCGGTATCGCATTACCTGCTGGCTCGGGCGCTTTCGACCGTGGGCCTATCACTGACCGACATTAAGACGGTCAACACGGCTGATGCCGACATCGTCGGCGCGTTCTCCAGCCCCGATGTCAATGCCGTCGTCGCCTGGAACCCGCAGCTGTCGGTCATCAAGGGCCTGCCGAACGCCAAGCAAGTGTTCAGCTCCGCGCAGATCCCGGGCGAAATCCTTGACCTCATGGTCGTCGACACCGCGACCCTGAAGGCCAATCCGAAGCTCGGCAAGGCGCTGGCCGGCATCTGGTACGAGACCGTGGCGCTCATGCAGCGGCAGGATGCCGAGGGGCAAAAGGCCCGCGCGGCGATGGCCAAGCTCGCCGGCGCTTCGCCCGCAGCCTTCGACAGCCAGTTGAAGACGACCTACCTCTACGCCGATCCCAAGGCAGCCGTAGCCGCAACGAGCGCGCCAAGCTTGATGACCAACATGAAGCGGGTGCGCGATTTCAGCTTCAGCAAGGGCCTGTTCAAGGGTGCGGCCTCTGCCGACGCGGTAGGCATGACCTTCCCGGGCAACAAGACGCTGGGTGACGCGCAACGCGTGACGTTCCGTTTCGACGATAGCTTCATGCGCGCTGCCGCGGACGGCAAGCTCTGAGCCCGCCCCTCTCGCGCTTCATCAGAATGGTGATACGATCATGCGCTGGGTGAACCTTCAGCCTCGGCGAGGCACCAGACTGCTATTGGGTGCGCTGCCCATTCTGGTCTTGCTGCTGCTCTATCTGTTCCTGGCGGCGCAGCGCCACGCGCTCAATCCGGCGGACAAGATCCTCCCGCTCCCGGGATCGATGGCATCGGCAATGGCGTCGCTGCTATTCGTGCCAGATCCGCTTTCTGGCCAGATGGTGTTCTGGGCCGATACCTTGGCAAGCCTGCAGCGGCTTGGCATCGGGCTGGGCATCTCGACGCTTACCGCGCTGGTGGTCGGCCTGGTGCTAGGTGTGCTGCCGCCGATCAGGGCGACGTTCGGCCCCCTTGTCACCGGCATCGCCGTGATCCCGCCGATCGCGTTGCTGCCGATCCTCTTCATCGCCTTGGGCCTCGGCGAGACGGCCAAAGTGGCGCTGATCGTCATAGGCATCTCGCCCGTCATGATCCGCGACATCGCCGCCCATGTCGGCGCCCTGCCGCGCGAGCAGATCGTCAAGGCGCAGACGCTGGGCGCCAGCAGCTGGCAGATCATGATCCGCGTGGCCCTGCCCCAGGCGATGCCGCGGCTGCTGCAGGCCGTGCGCCTTTCGCTCGGCCCGGCGTGGGTGTTCCTGATCTCGGCCGAGGCGATCGCCTCGGACGTGGGGCTGGGCTACCGCATCTTTCTCGTCCGTCGCTATCTCGCGATGGATGTCATCATCCCCTATGTCGCCTGGATCGCGCTGCTGGCGATCCTCATGGACGGTCTGCTCACCTACTTGAGCCGCCGTTTCTTCCCCTGGGCCCATGGAGCAAACCATTGAGCGCTCTCCTCAGCCTGAAAGACATCTGGGTCGAATACGGCGACAAGGTCGTGCTGGAACGCGTGACCCTCAATGTCGAAGCCGGCTCGTTCGTCTCGATCGTCGGACCTTCGGGAGCGGGCAAGAGCAGCTTCCTGCGCGTCGTCCTGGGACAGGAAGTGCCCACCCGTGGCTCGATCCTGCTCGACGGCACGCCGCTGCCGCCGGAATGCGGGCCCGACCGGGGCGTCGTGTTCCAGCGCTATTCGGTGTTCCCGCACTTGTCGGCGCTGCGCAACACGGTGCTCGGGCTGGAGTGCGTGCAAGCGCCGTTCTCCGCCCGGCTGTTCGGGTCCGCACGCCGCGCCGCGAACGAGGAAGCGACCGAGATGCTGCACGCGGTGGGGCTTGGCGACAATCTGCACTCCTACCCGGCGCAACTGTCGGGCGGCATGCAGCAGCGCCTGGCGATCGCCCAGGCCCTGATCAAGCGCCCCCGAATTCTGCTGCTGGATGAGCCGTTCGGCGCGCTCGATCCCGGCATCCGCGCCGACATGCACGCTCTGATCACCCGGCTTTGGCGCGACTATTCACTGACGATCATCATGGTCACGCACGACATCAAGGAGGCGTTCTCCCTCGGTACGCGGGTTCTGGCGCTCGATAAGCGTCGCCACGATCCGCATGCTCCACACCGCTTCGGCGCGACGGCCGTTTACGATCTGACGCTGACCAAACGGCAGGCACCCGAGGCGAGCACCGACAGCAATATTACGCTTGACCATAATCGTAATAATCAGGAGGATGCGGCATGAGTTCCGAACCTGCCAGCCTGGCGCGGCTCAGCATGAGTCTCCCCGCCGATCTCTTCCGACAGCTAGACGCCATGGTGGAAGAGCGCGGCCTGCCTTCGCGCTCGCAACTGATCGCCGAACTTATCCGGCACGCTCTGGCCGAACATGCCGCCTTCATCCGCCCGGATGAGATGCTCGCCGGTACGATCACCATCGTGTACCGCGCCGATCGTGGCCGTGTCCGCCACCAGCTGGCGGAAACGCAAGGCGATTACCTGAAGGAGGTAATCTCCGCCCAGCACGTCTTCCTCGAAGAGGATCAATCGCTGGAGGTTCTGCTGGTGCAGGGCCCGGCCGTTCGCCTTCAGGAACTGTGCGACGCCCTGCGCCGGGTCCGCGGCGTACAACAGCTGCAACTCGTCACCACCACCGCGCTGCTGCCGCCGCTGCACGAGCAGGGCGAGACCGACCGCAAGCCCGTGGGAGCTTCCGCATGACCACTGATACCCTCGCCAGCCCCTCCGCAGCCCGCGACCACGCCCGGGCCATGGCAGGCACCAAGGTCGAGGCCATGCCGGTGCTACCACCCGTCGCCGACGACTTGCCAAGCGGCGTCCTGCCGGGCGATCTCCTGTGGGAAGAGACCGTCGCGCCCGGGGGCTATGCCACCCGCCGCCTGGCGCGCGGATCGCGGTTGCGAATGATCGACCTCAAGGCCGACGCCTGCGCCTCGGTGCTGGTGTTCAACGCCGAGATGCCGAGCGAGCGGCTCAACGTCGCCGACACGGTCAAGGTACAATGGAACGCCTACCTTGGTGCCGGCAAGCTGCTGCTCTCCGACATGGGCCGGGTCATGATGACGCTGCTGGAAGACGGCGCCGGCACCCACGATGCTTTCTCCGGCACGTCGAACGCGGCAACCAACGCTGCCAAGTATGGCGAAGGGCGCAACAGCAGCCCCTACCCGAATGGCCGCGATCGCTTCCTGCTCGGTGCGGCCAAGCACGGCCTGCAGCGCCGCGACGTGCATCCATGCATCAACCTGTTCAAGGGCACGCGGATCGAGGCGGACGGCACGATCACGCCCGTGGTCGGCCCGTTCGAGCCTGGCCGGGAACTGGTGCTGCGCACCGAGATGGACGTGATCGTCGTGATCGCCAACTGCCCGCACGTGCTCGACCCGCGCCCTGACTACACTGTCACTCCGCTGCGCCTGACAGCATGGCGCGGGAGTGTGACGCCCGCAGACGACGCGGCCCGCAATGCGACACCCGAAGGATTGCGCGCCTTCGAGAACGTCGAAGATTACTTCCGCCGCTGAGGGACACCACCATGAGCGACCCCCATCTCACCGGCCTCGCCGGAACCGTTCGGCACGACGAGATCGTGCCCGCACTCGCCCCTTGGCTGTACCACATCAACAAGGGTGAAACCCTGCGCATCGTCGATCTGGAAGGTAATCAGGCGGTCGACTTCCTGCTCTATTCCGCTGCTAACGATGCCGAGCGTTATTCGATGCAGGACACCGTCTCGGCGCAGGGCAACCTGTTCCTGCGCACCGGGACGGTGCTGCGCAGCAACGAAGGCCGGCCGATGATGACCATCGCCGCGAGCGCGGTAGATTATCATGATACCATCGGTGGCGCCTGCTCGTGCGAGTCCAACACGCTGCGCTATGGCCATCATACCAAATCGCAGCACGCCTGTGTCGAGAACTTCCTTGAGGCCAACCTGCTGGAAGGCCGGGGCAAGCGCGACATCGTCGCCAACATCAATTTCTTCATGAACGTTCCTGTCGAACCCGACGGGTCGCTAGGCATCGTCGACGGAATATCCGCGCCGGGCCTCACCGTTGATCTGCGGGCGGAG
>Ga0163161_10000233_pt1 | contig 51225 bp, 45 predicted proteins | sample S45metaG_FD_129847 | JGI IMG/M metagenome (GOLD analysis project Ga0163161, IMG submission 129847) | Switchgrass rhizosphere microbial communities from Kellogg Biological Station, Michigan, USA - S4-5 metaG | ecosystem: Host-associated > Plants > Roots > Rhizosphere > Soil | place: USA... | reverse complement strand
TTGTACGCAGCGTCCTGCCCGAACGCGCTTGCGGCCGCGACGCCGATGACGATCGCGATGCACAGGACCGCGATGTATCTAAGATTCCGAGAAATGAAGTTCATTGCGAAAAGCCTCCTGTCTGGTTATGGATCTGATCTCTATAACCAAAACACCAAAGGCCGCTTGTTTGTGACAAGTTTTACGAGACTTCGACGACGAGGCCGTCGGCATTGACCTGCCAGTCGAGGACGCGGGCGCCTTCTTCCGCAGCCAGAGCCGCTTCCACAGTACCGCGTAGGCCGTCCTTGCAATAAAAGGCGATGCACCCGCCGCCGCCGGCACCGCAGACCTTGGGGGCGATCGCGCCATTGTCGAGAGCGACGTCGATCAGGTGATCCATTTGCGCTGTGGTGATGTTTGGCGACATTTTTTTACGCTGCGGGTGAGAATTAGCCAGGATCTGGCCGACCGCGTCCCACGCACCGGCACGCAGGGCGGCCCGCATCTTCTGCGATGTGTCGCGAATACCGTCAAATAACTTAAACAACTCCGCGTCGCCGTCAATGTGGCGTTTTGTGAGCTCCCAGTTATTGGTGCCGGAGTTTCGCGGTTCGCCGGTGTAACAAATCGCAACGCGGCGTTCGAGCATCTCGGCATCGACCAATAGAGCCTCGCGGTGCATGCCGTCCGCGTCGAAATGTATGCAGGCGACGCCGCCGTATTGAGCAGAATAGTAGTCCTGATAGCCAGTCGGCACCTTTATCACCTGACATTCGACGTTTGCGGCGATCGGAATAAAACGTTCCGGCTCGTAACGGTCGCCGACCAGTTTGTTCAACGCGGCAATGCAGGCAATATTCAGCGTCGAAGAGCCGGCAAGTCCCGCACCGGCCGGTGCCTCGGATCTGGTCGTCATCTGAAAGCCGGTCTCGGGCCGGAAAAAATAAACAAGCTTGGAAAGAAGTTCGAGCCGCGGCTCGTTCTTAAGCCCGCCGGTCTCGCGGACGGTGGTTTCGACACGCGCTTCTTGGTCGATCGACTCGAGAATTACACGATCGTCGTTTCGTGTCTCGATCCGACAGTGGGCGAGCAGGCTGACCGCAAAATTCACCGTCGCGGCGCCCTCGTGGAACAAGAAAAGGGGCGGAATGTCAATTGTGCCGCCCGCAAGATCGACACGTGTCGGGGCGGAGGTCTCGATGATCATTTCTCGGTGACGGATTTGGTTTTGGTCTCTGTCTTTTCGTCTCGGTGCGGCTCGCGCGTCAAATGCAAACGCTCGCCGAGGTCGTGCAGCTTTACTTGCGCGACCTCTTCGACGGCGTGGATCTTGTCCTCGATCTTCTGTATCGTCTCAGGATTGGCGGCCTCGACACGTTCAGACAACCAGTAGCGCTCGATGATGTAAAAGATGACAACGCCCAGCCCTCCTATAACGAACAAGGCCATTCCGAATTGCCGCCAGTCACCGATGATCGATGTGATCGCACCGCTGAAAAAATAGCCGGTGCCCGACAAGATCACTACCCACATGCCACAGCTCAATGCACTCAGGCCAATGAAGCGAGGAAAAGGCATCCGGCCGACACCATAGAACACGCACATCGCCAATCGAATGCCGTAAATGTACTTTGAGATCACGATCGCAGAGTTGCCGAACTTGTCGATGAGTTTTTCGATACGCGGCTGCGCGACCTGATAGAACCGGTAGTGCTGCGCATTCTCGTGAAAAACCCGGCCGATGCCGTAGCCGGCGCAATCGCCGACCATCGCGCCAAGCGTGCCAAAGAGCAGCACTTTAAAAAAACCGTACTGGCCGAATACGCCGCTGTGAGCCAGGATGCCCGAGAGCAACAAGGTCATGTCGCCCTCGACCGTGCATAACAGAAAAACCCCAAAAATACCCAGCTCTGCTACGAGGTCATAAAACTGTTGCTCCAGCATATAGCGCGCGTCCCGCAGGCAGCATCAAAAAGCGTAACTTCACTATAACATTAGGTCAAAACGGGCCAGACCGCGTTGCCTGCCGATATTTGGCCGCAGGAAACGCGATTGACAGCAAAGGAGCCTGTGCTAAACTCGCGGATAGTATCGCTTCGTTCTATATGTCCGACAGTATTGGTATCGATATTTCCAGCTCGCTCTTTCGCGCCGTGTCGCTGGGCGACACGGGCGAGGTCAAAGACTCGGATGCTCGGCGCATCGAGATCCTCGAACCGAGGCTCGATCAACTAACTGAATTTGTAAAGTCATTAACCCCAAAATGGGGACCTCCGCAAGCGGTCGGCATCGCCATCCCGGGGCTTGTCGAACACTCGACCCAGAAGCTTATTTACTCGGCCCACATTCCCGAGCACGCCGAGGGCGATCTCGCAGCGGCGATCGAATCCGTCGCCGGTGTTCGACCGGTTCTCGAGAATGACGCCAACGCAGCCGCGTTCGGCGAATATAAGGCCGGCGCAGGCCGCGGCAGCCGCAGTATGTTCTATGTCACTCTTGGCGAAGGCGTCGGCGGCGCGCTCATCATCGACGGCGAGATCTGGCGCGGTGCGGGCGGGTTTGCGGGTGAATTCGGCTTTGTTCCGATCAACTCCGAAGGCACTCGGCTAGAAGAGGTCGCCTCGTCCATCAACATCATTCGCCGGACACGCAGCCGTTTTCACCAGGACAGCACATCCGCGCTGAACGACCTCGACGAGGACTCGATAACCCTCGATGCTATCATCGACGCGGCCGAGAAAGACGACGATTTTGCCCAGATGATGCTCAAGCGGACCGGCTCCTATGTCGGAAGCGCCGTGGCTACGGTCATCAACCTTCTGAACGTTGAAAAGATCGTCATCGGCGGCGAGATAATGCAGGCCAAGCAGGTCGTGCTCAACGCCGTCATCGAGCGGGCACACGAATTCTCGTTCCGCGGGTCGTTCGACACTTCGTCGATCGTAGAGGGCATGTTAGGCAATAATGCCGCTGCCATCGGCGCCGCACTTTTAGCTCATCAAGCGTGAGTTGATCGTCGATGCTGGCGTTTGACGCCTTTTGCATTCGCATGCTAACCTGCTATTTTGTGAAAAAAAGCACAAGAGCGGGGCTTTTGAATTTCGATATAGCACGATTTGCGGATGTTACGAGATTTTGTAAAATCATAGACAGTTTTAAGAAGTTTCTCTCACGTTACTGGTCTACTCGGTTCTTGCTGCGTTCGTTCGCAAGATTTGAGGCCGTCGTGGTCTAACATTTGTCATTAAAGGATTGCAGAAACGCTAGTAGATGGCTCAGTTCTTTAACAAAAGTGCTAACAACATCGCCAGGATCAGTATGGTCTCTGTTGCCGTCCTGGCCGTTGGCGGGTTCCTAGCCTACACGCAGATCGCGCGATCGTCATACCTGACCGGAACGTTTCTGGAGAAACAGCAGCCGGTCCAATTCAGCCACAAGCACCACGCCGGCGATGACGGCATCGATTGCCGCTATTGCCATCAGACGGTAGAGACGACAGCCTCTGCCGGAATGCCGTCGACGCAGACGTGCATGAATTGTCACAGCCAGATATGGAACGACAGCCCGTATCTCGAGCCGGTTCGGGCCAGCTTTCGCGACAACAAGCCGATCGAGTGGGAGCGCGTCCACGACCTGCCGGAATTCACATACTTCAACCACAGCATTCACATTGCGAAGGGTGTCGGCTGCTCGACGTGCCACGGGCAGATCGACAACATGCCGGCCGTTTTCCAGGAGAACACGCTGCAGATGGAATGGTGCATAGCTTGCCACCGAGCACCTGAGCAATTCATACGGCCAAAGTCCGAAGTTTTTAATATGCAGTGGCAGGACGGCGATATTGATACATCGCAGCGAGCTAAGTTAAAGGCCGATTACAAGATCCGCAGCAAGGAGATGATGACAAGCTGCTCGACCTGTCATAGATAAAATGCCAAGCCCGGAACAAAAACAGAACTTTGCGATCTTGCGTGACCGGATACTGGCGCAGGAGGGCAAAGAATATTGGCGAAGCGTCGAGGAATTTGTCGACGCGCCCGAGTTCGCCGAGTTCGTCTCCCGCGAATACCCGCACGAGATCGAAGAATGGGACGACAGTCTTAGCCGCCGCAAATTTGTAAAGGTAATGGGCGCATCTCTCGCTCTCGCGGGTCTTGCCGGCTGCGTCATACAACCAAACGAACAGATCGTCCCATATGTCAAATCGCCCGAGGGGCAGTTGCCGGGGAAGCCTAATTTCTACGCGACCGCGATGTCGCTCGCCGGTGTCGCGGTCGGCCTACTGGCGAAGCAATACGAAGGCCGGCCGGTCAAGGTCGAGGGCAATCCCGACCATCCGGGCAGTCAGGGTGCGACCGACGTGCTGGCACAGGCGTCGATCCTCGGCATGTACGATCCCGACCGCTCACAGGAGGTCACGTATCGCGGCAATTCGAAATCGTGGGAGACGTTCAGCAGTGAGCTTCGGGCGGCGATCGAAGAGAACCGCAAGGACGGCGGCGCGGGGGTGAGGTTTTTGACCGAGACGGTCACCTCGCCGACGCTCATCGACCAATTTACGAAGCTTAAGTCCGAGCTGCCCAATTCCAAATGGGTGCAATACGAGCCGGTCAACAAGGACAACGCCATGGCCGGGGCCAAAATGGCGTTCGGCTCGCCGGTCCAGACGATCTACAAATTCGACAAGGCGGAACGCATCCTGTCGCTCGACTGCGATCTGTTTTCTAGCTTCAACGTCGGCTATATCAAGGATTACGCCAAGGGCCGCAACTACTCGGAAGAGCACAAAGAGATCAACCGCCTATACTGCGTCGAGTCAACGATAACCATAACCGGAGCTAAGGCCGATCATCGTCTCGGCGTCAAGCCAAGCCAGATGCCAGAGATCGCCAAGGCGATCGCGAAGGCCGTCGGTGTCGCCGGTGCGACATCCTCATACACGGAAAATGCGGCCTGGATAGCCGCCATGGCGAAGGACCTCGTCGAGCACAGGGGCAAGTCGCTCGTCGTTGTCGGCGACAATCAGCCGCCGATCGTTCATGCGATCGCCCACGCCATCAACGGCACGCTTGGAAATGCCGGCCAGACGGTTGTTTACGCCGATCCGTTCTCGCCGAATTCCGACAAGCTGCAGCTCGACCAGCTTCGCGAGCTGATCACGGAGATCGACGGCGGACAGGTCAAGATGCTCGTCATCCTCGATGGGAATCCGGTATATACGACGCCCGCCGACCTGAAGCTTGACGTCCCCCGGATGAACAAGATCCCGATGCGTGTGCATCTCGGGTCGTATTCCGACGAAACCGCCGAGTTGTGTCATTGGCACGTGCACGGAAAGCATTATCTCGAGGGATGGAGCGACGGCCGGGCCTACGACGGAACAGCGACAATCTGCCAGCCGCTGATCCTGCCGCTCTACGACGGCAAGAATGCGCATGAGGTCGTTCAGCTGTTCTTTAGAGAGAATTTCGACAAGAAGGACTACGACATCGTAAGGGCTTACTGGTCGGCACAGTCTGCGCTCACCGCAAGACCGACGGCCGCTGCCGCGACGGCAACTGCAGGAAACACGGCACACGCGGCAAATGCCGTGACCTCGACGTCAAACCCGGTGGCCGCAAAATCAGCTCGGGCTGCCAACACGGCCGCGCCGGCCGCTGCACCGGCGTCGGCGGCATCTTCGCTTGAAGATTCGTGGCGGCGTGCCATCCACAACGGTGTTGTTGCGAACACTGCTGCGACACCAAAGAGCGTGACTGCAAACACAGCGTTTCTCAACCAGCCTCAGCCGGCCAAACCGTCTGGTGGAGATCTCGAGATCTCGATATTGCCGGACCCATGCGTTTATGATGGGCGGTTTACGAACAATGGCTGGCTGCAGGAACTGCCGAACCCGCTCAATAAAGTCACGTGGGAGAATGTCGCCCTCGTCAGTCCGCGAACGGCTGAGCGCCTAAAAATAAATCTCGGCAACGACAAGCGCGAATTCTCTGGGGGTGCCCGCGGCACGGCGTTTATCAACACACGCGGCACGAACATGGCGTCGGATCTGATGACCCTGACGTATCAGGGCGGCAAGATCGAGAAGCCCGTGCCGATGTGGATAACGCCGGGCCAGCCTGACGACGTGATAACGATCTTTATGGGCTACGGCCGCACGCGGGCCGGACGTATCGGCACGGGGCTGGGCTACAACGCTTTTGATGTCCGCCGCTCGGACGCGATGGACCATGGCTTTGGCTCGATCGCGGCGACGGGCGAGCAGGGAAATGTCGTTTCGACCCAGATCCATTTCAATATGGAGGGCCGCGACATACTCCGGGTATGGGACCTCGAAGAATTTGAGAAAAACCCCATGATGGGGCACCAACATAACGAGATCGATAAGTCGATGTACCCTCACGAGCAGCACGAGGCGGTTTACGAAAAGAACAACAAATGGGGAATGACCATTGACCTTAACTCGTGCGTCGGCTGCAATGCGTGCGTGCTGGCGTGCCAGTCTGAGAACAATATTCCGGTGGTCGGCAAGGAACAGGTCGAACGCCACCGCATGATGCACTGGCTGCGGGTTGACACTTATTTCGCAGGTGACATCGACAAGCCGGATGGGCCGTCATTCCAGCCGGTCCTTTGCCAGCAATGCGAGCAGGCGCCGTGCGAGGTCGTTTGCCCCGTGCATGCCACCGTTCACAGCGCCGAGGGGCTGAACGACATGGTCTATAACCGGTGCGTCGGCACGCGGTATTGCTCGAACAACTGCCCGTATAAGGTCCGCCGTTTCAATTTCCTGCTCTATCAGGACTGGAACACGCCGCAATATAAGCTGATGCGCAACCCCGAGGTCACCATCCGAAGCCGCGGTGTGATGGAAAAGTGCACCTATTGCACCCAACGCATCGCGCAGGCACGCATTGAGGCAGAAAAAGATGCACGTCCGATCCGCGACGGCGAGATCGTCACGGCCTGCCAGGCTGTGTGCCCGACGGACGCGATCACCTTTGGCGATATGCACGACAAGGAAAGCGCCGTGGCAAAGACCAAAAAGGACCATCGCGGTTATAACCTTCTTAACGAGTTGAACACCCAGCCGCGGACGACATATTTGGCCGGTTTGAGAAACCTGAACAAGGAAATGCCCGATTTTAAGCTGCCCGTGAACAACGCTCGCAGGGAAGATGGCGTCGAGCCGGGGCCGGAGGGTAATAAGTACTAGAGCTGTTTCGTTTCACCTAACTGCGAGGTATGAAGCGGCTGGGGATCCTTAGCTTTTTCGAAAGATGCAGACCGACAAGGAGCTAGAACAAAAACTTCACCCGGCCATGGTCGAGGGCGACCACACGTTCGGCAGCGTCTCTGACAAGATCGGCGACGTCACGCTGAAAAAGCGCACGCCGTTCCACTGGTTCATCGGTTTTGCGATCGCGTTCATGATAGCGCAGCTCTTGCTGTTCACGACCATGTGGCTGCTGGCCAACGGCATCGGTATCTGGGGCAACAACCAGCCGGTGGGCTGGGCCTTCGACATCATCAATTTCGTCTGGTGGATCGGTATCGGCCACGCGGGAACCTTGATCTCGGCAATTCTATTGCTTTTGAACCAAAAGTGGCGAACGTCGATCAATCGTTTTGCAGAGGCGATGACCCTGTTTGCCGTCGCCTGCGCCGCTATGTTTCCGCTCCTGCACACTGGCCGTCCGTGGCTCGCCGCATACTGGCTATTCCCGTATCCGAACACGATGGGCATCTGGCCGCAGTTCCGCAGCCCGCTGATATGGGACGTCTTTGCCGTTTCAACATACGCAACGGTGTCACTGCTGTTCTGGTATGTCGGTCTGATACCCGATTTCGCAACGCTGCGAGACAGGGCAAAGAACAAATTCTTCAAATTCATGTACGCCATCCTGTCATGGGGCTGGCGCGGCTCGGCTAGGCATTGGCATCGTTATGAGCTGGCATACCTGATATTAGCCGGGCTTTCGACGCCGCTCGTGCTGTCGGTCCACTCGATCGTGTCCTTAGACTTCTCGGTGGCACAGATACCGGGCTGGCATGCGACGATCTTCCCGCCGTATTTTGTCGCGGGGGCTATTTTTGCAGGCTTCGCGATGGTGCTCATCCTCTGTATTCCGCTCAGGCATTGGTACCGGATGCAGGATTTCATCACGCACACGCACCTTATTTACATGGGCAAGGTGATGCTCGCGACCGGTCTCATTGTCGTGTATGGCTACGCGATGGAGGCATTCTTTGGCTGGTACAGCGGTTCCCAGTACGAATATTTCATGATAAAGAATCGCATCTGGGAAGGGCCCTATTGGTTCTTTTACTGGCTGCTGATCTTTTGTAACGGCATCTCGATACAGTTCCTCTGGTTCAAGCGTTTTCGCGAAAGTGAGTTTTGGCTTTTTGTGATCTCGATAATCGTCAGTTTGGGTATGTGGCTCGAGCGGTTTGTCATTATCGTGACGAGTCTCAACCGTGATTTCCTGCCGTCGTCGTGGGCGATGTACAGCCCTAGGATATTTGACTTGACGATGTTCATCGGAACGATCGGATTCTTCTTTACGCTGATCTATTTGTTTGTGAGATTTGTGCCGATCATCTCGATATTCGAGGTGCGCACGTTGCTTCCTGACGCGAACGTGCACGGCCATCAACAGGATTTTGACGAGAGTGTGCTCGAGATTGAGTACACATACGATAAGACCGACCCGCCGAATCAATAAGCTGGCGGCAATAGGCATTTATGGCTGAAAAGCTACATGGGATAATGGCAGAATTCGACACGGCGACAGAGCTGGTCGATGCCGCGCGACTCGTGCGCGACGCAGGTTACACCAAGACCGACGCCTTCTCGCCTTTCCCGCTGCATGAGATAGACGAGGCCCTCGGTATCAAGCGCAGTGTGTTGCCGCAGCTGATCTTTTGCGGCGGCATCACGGGCCTTTTGACCGGTATCGGGCTCGAATACTTTGTACATGTCGTTGATTTTCCGATCATAGTCGGCGGCCGGCCGCATTTCAGTTTGCCCGCATTCATACCGCCGGCATATGAGCTAACTATTTTGTTCTCAGCCTTTACGGCCGTGTTTGGCATGCTTTTCCTGAATGGTCTGCCGCGGCCCTACCACCCGGTATTCAACGTGCCGCGTTTCGGGTTGGCGACACGTGAAAAGTTCTTTTTGATCATCGAGTCGGCGGACGAGAAATATGAATACGCCGAGACGCGTGCCTTTATGGAAACTCTCGGAGCGCAGGAGGTGTTCGATGTCGAAGAATAGCCGCTGCGCGCAAGTAAAAAGCAAAAACGTAAAAGGCAAAAATATGCGGCGCCTTTCTGTTTTTGCCTTTTTACTTTTGCCCTTTGCCTTTCTCACCGCGTGCGGCGTCCGTTTCGACATGCAGGACCAACCGCGATACAAGGCGTATAAAAAGAGCGATTTCTTTGCCGACAAGCGGGCATCTCGCGATCCCGTGGAGGGAACGGTCGCCCGCGGCCAGCTGCATGAAAATAAGGCGTTTTACACCGGCAAGATCGACAATCCGAACCTGAACGCGCCGGTCGCAACAGCGACGGACGCGAGCGGCAACACTGTGCAGGCGAGCTTTCCGAATGACATCGACGAATTCCCGATGCCGGTCACGAAAGAGCTGATCGACCGCGGCCAGGACCGGTTCAACATCTACTGCATCGTCTGTCACGGTCCGCTAGGAAATGGCGACGGCATGATAGTCCGCCGCGGGTTTCCAAAGCCGCCGACGTATCACGACGATCGCTTGAGGAATGCCCCGGTTGGACACTTTTTCGACGTTATGACAAGCGGCTGGGGCAAGATGAATCCGTACGCATACCAGATCCAGCCCGCCGATCGATGGGCGATCGTCGCGTACATACGGGCGCTGCAAATAAGCCAGAACCCAGACATGAACTTGAAGATGACCAGCAGCAAACCTGCTGAAACGACGCCAAAGACGCCGCCACCGGGAGGTAAGCACTAAATGGCTGACCTCGGCAAATATCGCGCTCCGGAGGAGATCAACGCCTTGCGAACGCTGGCGTTGGGCGTCGGCGGCATCGCGTTGATCGTTTGGGCGGTCGGCGCCTATTTCAACACGGAACAGGCATTGCGGTCGTGGCTGCTCGGCTTTATTTTCTGGGGCGGCATCGGATTTGGCTGTCTTGGGATCCTGATGCTTCAGTACCTGACAGGCGGAGCATGGGGTGTTGTAATTCGCCGCCTCCTGGAAGCCGGTTCGCGAACGCTGCCGATCATTATCTTGATGTTCGTGCCGATCGCAATCGGGGTCTATACACATAAGTTCTACGAGTGGACGATCCTGCCGCCGACCGAGCACATCATGGAGCACCGCGGGATCTTTATGACGCCGTGGTTCTGGATCGTGCGTTCGGTGATCTACTTTTGCCTATTCGGCGTCATGGTCATCCTGCTCAACAAATGGTCGCTTGACCAGGAGAGGACGACGACGGTCGAGGAATCGCGTCTCGTGCTTGAGAGAGCGTCGCGGTTTTCGGGGCCGACACTCGTTATCTATGCGCTTACGGTTACGTTTGCGGCCGTCGATTGGATGCTGACCTTGGACGCGCATTGGTTCTCGACTATCTGGGGCCTGCTTTTCGTTGCCGGATGGGCGTTGAGCTGCTACTGCTTTTGCGTGATGGTGCTGGCATTTTTGTCCGACAAAGCCCCGATGGACACCGTGGTCGGCAAACGGCATTTTCACGACCTCGGCAAATTGATGCTCGCTCTCGTGATGGTGTGGGCGTATTTCAATTTCTCGCAGTTTCTTATCATCTGGGCAGGAAACTTGCCCGAAGAAACTGGCTGGTGGATCGTGAGAATGAAGGGCGGTTGGGGCTGGATCGGGGCGGCGTTGATCTTTTTCCATTTTGCATTCCCGTTCCTTGTTCTGTTGCAACAGGATTTCAAACGTCACGCGCGAAGGATAGCGACCTTGGCACTATTCATTTTGCTCATGCGGTTGGTAGATATGTTCTATCTCATTGGGCCGAGTAACCGTGTCACCCCGGGATTTGAGCCCGGCGCTTTTGTCGTCAGCTGGCTCGATTTCGTTGGGCCGATCGCCGTCGGCGGGATCTGGTTGTGGTGGTTCTTCGGCGAGCTGATAAAGCGGCCATTGGTGCCGGCACGCGATCCCTATTTTGAAGGAGCGGTGCGCCACGGGCGAGGGCATTGATTCATTAGGAAAGTATGGCGTCAAAGAAGCACAGCAACGATCCGGTAGCCCTCGACAGGATGTATGAGGAGAACGAGATACGCTTAAGGGGTATCGTCGGCTTTGGCATCGGGCTGTTCCTGCTCATCGTTATTACGTTCGGCTTGATGTGGGCGCTGCTCTACAAGTTGAACCAGTTCCAGCAAGAAGAAGAGGCTGGGCGACGTAATCCGATGTCGATGAGCGACAAGGAAAGATTACCGCCCGAGCCGCGGCTGCAGCTTGCTCCTGGGTTCGGTGTGGACAGCGAGAAGGGACGGGTCAACCTCGAGCTACTGGCTCCGTCGGCGGAATACCGTGAGCTGCATTCGCAGTGGCTCGACCTGTGGGAACATGGCGCCAAAGACCCCAAGACAGGCACTGTGACAATACTGCCGATCGACGAGGCGAAGGAAAAACTGCTCGAAGAGAACGTCAAGGCAAAGAGCGGACCTGAAGTCGAGGAATATTGGAAGATTTCGCGCTCGTATGTGACCGACGCCAGCTCGGGACGCCTGGCGGGCGAAACGCGAAGATAGTGAACAGTAAACAAAGAATAGTGAATAGCGAAAGACTAAAAGTTAAAAGGGTTCGGGCGTGCGCATATCTCGTCGTCCTTGGCGTTGCACTGTTCACTGTTCACTGTTCACTGTTCACTGTGAGCGTCTTTGCCCAGAAGGCGGAGCATTACAACTCGCCACTTTACTCGCCAAAGACCTACGACCCGGCGGAATTCTCTGCAACGACAGGTTTGCCCGAAACCTTGAAGGCGGTAGGCATCGAGCAAAGGCTGGGCGATAAGCTGCCGCTTGATGTTGAACTCAAGGACGAAGATGGCAAGACCGTGAAGCTCGGGACGTATTTCAATAACGGACGGCCGGTGATCTTGACGCTTGTTTATTACGAGTGCCCTATGCTGTGCAATCAGGTCCTCAACGGCCTGACCGGCTCGCTCAAGGGCATGTCGCTGGATGCGGGCAAGGATTTTGATGTTGTTGCTCTCAGCTTTGACGCCCGCGAGAACGACAAGCCCGACCTGGCGAAGAACAAGAGGGCTAGTTATATCGAGCGTTACGGACGGCCGGGCACAGAAAAAGGCTGGCATTTCTTAACCGGAACGCAGGAGGCGATCGACAAGGTGACATCCTCGGCCGGCTTCAACTATAAGTGGGACGAAAAGAGCAACCAGTTTGCCCATGCCGCCGGCATTATGATCACGACCCCGGACGGCACGCTTTCGCGATATTTTTACGGCATCGACTACGCCCCTAAGGACGTGAAGTTCGGGCTGATGGAATCGTCCGGTAACAAGGTCGGAAATCCGGCCGAACAGCTGTTGCTTTATTGCTACCATTATGACCCGGCAACGGGCCGTTACGGCTTGGCGATCCTGCGCGTGATGCGCCTCGCGGCGATCGCCACGATGCTCGGTATGGGCGCGATGATATTTGTATTTTGGCGAAGGAACAAGAGGAAAGGGAATAGTGAATAGTGAATAGTGCGTAGTGAGAAGTGGTGCGGCCCATCACGCATCACTCGCCACTCGTCACTAACAGGTTATGCAGACGACTTCCTGGGTACCAATTTTTCCCGAACAGGCATCGAGTTTTGCCTGGCAGGTGGACCTGCTTTATTTCTACCTGATCGCGGTCAGCGTGGCGTTCACTATCCCGATCGTGGTGGCTGTCGTCGTCTTCGCGCTCAAATATCGCGAGACCGAGAAGTATGCGACCCCCGAGGAAATGCACGGGTCGATGGTACTCGAAACCGTTTGGTCGATCATTCCATTCGTCATTTCGATGACGATATTCCTCGGCGGCGCGATCGTATATTTCCAGCAATACACGCCGCCTGACGACGCGATGGAGGTCTATGTCGTCGGCAAGCAATGGATGTGGAAGATGCAGCACGAGACGGGCCAGCGTGAGATAAACGAGCTGCACGTGCCGCTGAACCGCACGATCAAGCTGATCATGACGACCGAGGACGTGATCCATGACTTTGGACTGCCTGAGTTTCGCACCAAGATGGACGTCGTGCCCGGTCGCTACACCTACATGTGGTTCAACGCGACGAAGCCGGGCAAATACCATATCTTTTGCCAGGAATACTGCGGCCTCAACCACTCGGGAATGGGTGGCTGGGTCTATGTGATGGAGCAGCGCGATTTTGACAACTGGCTGAGCGGCAACGTTTCGGGTTTGACGCCGGTCGAAGAGGGCAGGGACCTTTTTACCAACAAGCTCGGCTGCGCTTCGTGCCACGCCGGTGGACCGGCCCAGCGGGGCGCAAAGCTCGAGAATGTTTTCAACACGGACGTAAAGCTCGTGGGCGGCGGGACGGTCAAGGCGGACGAGAATTATGTACGAAACTCGATCCTCAATCCGGCGTCGCAGATCGTCGATGGCTATCAGCCGATAATGCCGACATTCAAGGGGCAGGTGACCGAGGAGCAGGTGAACGCGCTTGTAGCGTATATCAAGTCGCTCAGTCCGAACGCGGCCGCAAGCACGACATCGACGACATCGCCACCGCCGGCGGCGAACAACACCGGGACATCGGCCAACAAGGCCGATCGCGGCAAGGCGACGGCACCGGGCTCAAACCCAAATACGCCGGCAAATAAGTAGTAAACGGAAGGTAGTTATGCAAAGTGAAGCAGTATTAACACACCCAGGGGAAAAAAAGCTTAATTATCTGACCAACGGCACCACGCTAAAGTCGTGGCTGCTGACCAAGGACCATAAGCGCATCGCGATCATGTATTTGATCAGCGTGTCGGTCTTTTTCATGATCGGCGGCATGTTCGCGGCGACGATACGGCTCGAGCTGCTCACGCCGGCCAGCGACCTGCTCGAAACGGGAAGTTACAACAAGGTGTTCACCGAGCACGGTATCATGATGATCTTTTTCTTCCTGATACCGTCAATTCCTGCCGTGATCGGCAACTTCATCCTGCCGATCATGATCGGTGCGAAGGACCTTGCGCTGCCGCGTATCAACCTGCTGAGTTTGTATATTTATTGGATCGCCGGCGGGCTGGCCCTTTACGCTCTGATGGTCGGCGGTGTGGATACCGGTTGGACGTTTTACACGCCGTATTCGACGACCTTCTCAAATTCGTATGTGATGTTGGTCGGGCTTGCCATCTTTATCAATGGATTTTCGTCGATCCTTACCGGCTTGAATTTTATCGTGACCATCCACACGATGCGTGCGCCGGGTATGACGTGGTTCCGGCTACCACTTTTTGTTTGGGCGCATTATGCGGTGAGTCTCGTGATGGTGCTCGGAACGCCAGTCGTTGCGATCACCGTGCTGCTGCTCGCAGTCGAGCGATTTGCCCACGTCGGCATTTTTGATCCTTCGATAGGTGGCGACCCGATACTGTTCCAGCACATGTTCTGGTTCTATTCGCATCCGGCGGTCTACATTATGGTGCTGCCGGGAATGGGAGTGGTCTCGGAGCTTATCTCGAATTTCTCGCGAAAGAAGATCTTCGGGTACGAGTTCATCGCTTTCTCGTCGATCGCGATCGCGGTTTTTGGGTTCCTGGTCTGGGGACATCACCTTTTCGTCAGCGGCCAGTCGATGTATGCGGGAATGGTGTTCTCGTTCCTGACGATGGTCGTGGCCGTGCCGTCGGCGATCAAGATGTTCAACTGGACGGCGACGCTTTATAAAGGTTCCGTTTCTTTCGACACGCCGATGCTCTACGCGCTGGGGTTTATGGGATTGTTCCTGATCGGCGGACTGACCGGCCTTTTCCTCGGGGCAATGGGCCTCGCGGTGCACCTGTCGGAGACGTATTTCGTCGTTGCACACTTCCATTATGTGATGGTCGGCGGGCAGGTGATCGCATATCTCGGCGGCATACATTACTGGTGGCCGAAGATGACGGGCAAGATGTATTCGGAATTTTGGGGAAAGATCTCGGCCATGCTCGTCTTTGTCGGGTTTAACCTGACATTTTTCCCGCAGTTCATTCTCGGATATTTGGGAATGCCGCGTCGTTACGCGGCCTATCCGCCGGAGTTCCAGGTGTTGAATATCTTCTCGACAGCGGGCGCATCGGTGCTCGGTATCGGGATGCTGCTGCCCGTGATATACCTGGTCCATTCGCTGATCTGGGGCAAAACGGCGGGCGATAATCCGTGGATGCATCCGGGCCTCGAGTGGCGGACAAGCTCGCCGCCGCCGACCGAGAATTTTGAAAAGACGCCGGTAGTGACATGGGAAGCGTATGAGTTTGGCGAAGAGAGCGGATTGGACCTTGAAGAAGCACGAAGGAGAGATCTCGTAACTGTAACGTGACCATCGAATTTCAAATCACAAATTTGAAATTCGTAATTCGTAATTCGTAATTGAAACAGATGTCGGCACACGCATCAGACAAATTCGTTTACCACGAGCCCGGGCTGCAGCACCAGTTCGACGACATGGGCCAGCAGGAAGAGTCCGTGGGCATCGGAATGTGGTTCTTCCTTGCGCAGGAGATCATGTTCTTCGGCGGGCTCTTTACGGCGTATCTTGTCTACAGGTCAAAATTCCCGATGGCGTTCGCCGCCGGCAGTAATCATCTTGACGCGTTTTGGGGCGGCTTCAATACGCTCGTGCTGATCGTCAGCTCGCTGACGATGGCCCTGACCGTGTTCTACGCGCAAAAGAGCAACCGCAGCGCTCAGATCGTGCTGATCATTCTTACGATGATCTTCGGCGCGACATTCCTGGGCGTCAAAGCCATCGAGTACACCGACAAATACAATCACGGACTTATTCCCGTTGCAGGATGGAACAAACGTGCGCCCGCAGATCCCGCTGCCGCGCACGGCGAGGCCAAACCGTGCTGGGAAGTCGCCCACGGCGAGGAACACAAGTATGTCAATCCGCGCGGCGAGTTTATCTGGACCGACTGCTCGCTCGTCAAACAGGCACAGGACCACAACTACCTGACCGAGTCGGAGCGCAACGGCTATTTCTCGAGCGGCCAGATCGATGGGAACAAGTTCCGCGACAAGGTGCGTATCTTTTACTACCTTTATTTCGTAATGACCGGCCTTCACGCCCTGCATATGGTCGTCGGGCTTTTCCTGATGGCCTGGCTGCTGTGGACCGCGTGGAAGGGCTATTATACGGCCGAGTATTATATGCCGGTCGAGATGTCGGGACTTTATTGGCACTTTGTCGATATTGTTTGGATATTCCTGTTCCCGCTGCTTTATCTGTTGGGCAGGCATTTTATGCATTAGGAGAAGAAGATGTCCGAATATCACGGTGACGAGCTGCACATTGGAATACCGGGTTACCTCGGCGTTTTTGCCGTGCTCGTGGTCGGAACGATCCTGACCTACTCGGCGGCAACCTACGATCTCGATTTTATTTTTCCGGGCGCCAACACGCTGCTCGCATTGCTGATCGCGTTCACCAAGATGTCGTGCGTCATGCTATTTTTTATGCACGTGCGCTGGAGCCCGCGCCTGATCTGGCTGGCGGCGGTCGGCAGCTTTTTCTGGCTGGCGATAATGTTCGCCTATACGATGCAGGATTATTTGACACGATCGCAGGGAGTATTTTCAGCCAATTAGACCAATGAATGGTAGACCGTACGCGGGGTCGAGAGAGACTGTTTTTCACTCGGCCTCGCGTCTTTTTGTTGATTAGGAAATGCGGTTTGAGCGTGTTATCATTTTCGATTTAGTATGCGTCTGGCCATTATTTAATAAGGTTTTACAAGGCAACCGGCCCATTTTCCGCATACATCAGACAGCAATGAAATCCGCACCCCTTGTTGCTTCAAAGATCGGTATATTGTGCCTGCTCGGACTGGTATTGATCTCGGGCGCGTGCATTAAGACCGAAAAGAAAACCCCGACTCTATTAAAAACTGAAGATGCTCGCCAGGCCGACCTTATGAACGAGGTGAATCGCTTTGCGAGGGTCAACTCGATGCGGGCGAAGATGGACCTCAGATTCGAGGACAACTCCTTTGCCGAATTTGGCAGCAAAGAGGTCTATCGCTCGGCGGACGGCGAAGTTGTCGTCCAGCGTCCCGGCAAGATATTGCTCAAAGTGCAGGTGCCGGTCATTAAGACCGATGTCGCCCAGATGACCTCGGACGGCGAGATGTTTCGCGTGGCTGTCCTACAGGACGGCGGGAGCGGCAAGTACAAGAGATTTCTTAAGGGCACCAATTCGGCTGATTATTCCAAGCTCCAGAGGAGCCTGAATAAGACCGACCTCGGCGACGGCAAGCAGGCAAAACAGAACGTAAATGCATTCGCCAACATGAGGCCGCAGCATTTTACCGACGCGATGCTTGTGCGGCCTACCGACGCCAGCAAGGTCTATACGCAGAGCACCATCTTCCAGACTGAGGAAGACGAAACACTCGACAAGAGATCGCCGCTGCGAAAGGTGATGCGAGGCTATTACCTGCTCGATGAGTTCGGGAAGATGGAGGACGGCGGCCTGATGATCCAACGACGCTTCTGGTTCGATCGCGTCGGCGGCCTTCGACTGGCGAGGCAGCAGATATTCGACGCTAAGGGCGAGATCGAGTCCGACATCGTTTATGGCAAAGAGGGAAACCTCGGCGGCAGTGCGGATTACGCCAATCTGCCGCTCGAGATCCAGGTTACCCGCCCGCAAGACAAATACTCGATGAAGCTTGCCTACCAGGCGCCTGAATCGGTGATGATAGGCAACACGTTCCCGGATGCCGCGTTCGTACTTCAAAACAGTTGGAAGCTTGAAGAAATAGACCTCGATCAGAAACTCGCCGAGGCCAGGGCCGCCCAAACGCCGAGCAATTCCGCCGTAAACACCGGCACGCGCTTTCAATAAGATCTACCGATGGCGCCGATCCTGCGTACAATCGACCTCAAAAAATCATATCGCGTCGGCAAGATCGATGTGCCGGCCCTTCGCGGCGTGTCGATCGAGGTCGATGAAGGTGAGTTTGTCGCCATAATGGGCCCATCCGGCTGCGGCAAATCGACGCTGCTGCATCTGCTCGGCGGATTGTTGTCGCCGACGAGCGGCAATATTTTGATCGACGGCGAGGATCTCGCGAAGGTTTCGGACGCCCGTCGGACCGATATCCGCAGGCGAAAGATCGGGTTTGTATTCCAGCGGTTCAACCTGTTCCCGACGCTTTCTGCCGAAGGAAATCTAAAGCTCGCGGAAAAGATACACACGCAGAACGGAGCCAAGAACTCCGATCGTCGCCGTGAAGTGCTGCGGCTTTTGAAGCTCGAAGACAAGATGCATCACAAACCGCTTGAGCTTTCGGGCGGCGAGCAGCAGCGTGTCGCGCTTGCGCGTGCCGTCGTGAATTCGCCCGCAATAATTCTTGCCGACGAGCCGACAGGCAATCTCGACACTGAGAATTCTCAGATCGTGCTCGACATGTTCCGTCAGCTCAACGAGAAATTCAGCCAGACGATCATCATGATCACGCACAACCCCGAGGCCGCCGCCGCCTGCTCGCGCACGATTCAGATGATCGACGGGCATGTGGTAAATTGAACTTTTGCCGATGAAGAACGTGATCAATTGGAACTACGAACGCGCGTCATGGCAGTGGGACCTGCTGTGTCTCGTCTGCCTCATCTTCATATTTCTGACTCCTAAAGCGTGGTTTAATTGACCGCCAACGGCAACTCTAGCTCGCTCCCCGCCGTCAAAGCTTGAGATCCGCGGCAAGTCGGAGTTTTTTATGCATAGATTATTAAGATATAGCTTCATAACAATGGGTCTCCCCGTTTTGATGTTGGTTGGCTCTGCGACAAATGGTCATGGCCAAATTCGAGACATTCTAAAGCGAATGGACGCTCATAATGTGGCTTTGCAAACACTGACAGCGGACATAACGATGGTCAAACGTGATTCTGCCCTCCAGGTTTCGGATACACTTGTCGGCAGGACTAGTTATCTGCCGAAGCGGACCAAGGGTACGATGGCATTTCGGCTCGATTGGGCAACAGAAAATGGCCATCCGAAAGAGGAAAGCATTGCGGTTATCGGCGACAACGTCGAGTTGTATCAACCCCGTCTCCATTTAGTGAAAAAGGGTAAGACTCAAAAATCGAAGGGCAGCAAGGGCCTCGGCAGTGCGTTGGGTTTCCTGAGCATGTCAAGGGCCGAAATAACCGCCAACTATGACGTTAAGTACCTCGGCGACGAGCAGGTCAAAACAGGAGAAAATACATGGCATCTTCAGTTGACGCCGCTCAAGGCAACGAATTACAAGGATGCCGAGATTTGGGTCGATAAAAATGGAATGCCGATTCAAATGAAGATAATCGAAAACAACAACGACTGGACGACGGTGCTGCTTTCGAATATCCAGAAGAATGTCAAAATGGATGTTAAGATCTTCAAGCTCGACTATCCGAAAGGTACTACGATACAGCCGTTTTAGGAACGCTTTGGGTAACTGCAGAGGATTGGCCTCGACCGCTTCAGTATTGGCCGGGGCCTTTTTCTTTGCTTTGAAAAGGCCAAGCTAACTCCTATAATCTACAACTTGACGTTATGCCAAAGGCGAGCAGTACAAGCAGGTTTTTTCGGGGCGTGAAGCACACTGTCCGTGCTTTCGCGTCGACGAAACACCCCGTTCTCGTGCACATCGTGCCGATGCGGAGGTGCAATCTTGCGTGCACGTACTGCAATGAGTATGACAAGACAAGCGATCCGGTCCCGATCGCGACCATGCTCGAGCGCATCGATAAGCTGGCTGAATTTAGCAGCTCGGTGATAACTATCTCGGGTGGTGAGCCGATGATGCACCCCGAGATCTTCGACATCATTGCGCGCATCCGCGAGCACGGGATGATCGCCGGTCTGATCTCGAACGGCTATTATTTCCAGCCCGAAAAGGTCAAGAAACTCAATGAAGCGGGACTCGATTACCTGCAGATCTCGATCGACAACGTGACGCCAGACGACGTTTCGAAAAAGAGCCTGAAGGTATTGGATTCAAAACTGATAAACCTGCGAGACCATGCGAAATTCAAGGTAAATATAAACTCGGTCGTCGGCGGTGGTGTTGCAAATCCGGACGAGGCTTTGCAGATCGCCGCCCGCGCACGCGAGCTCGGCTTTTCGTCGACAGTTGGCGTTATCCACGACAGCGATGGTCTGCTAAAAGGCCTGACGCCGCGTGAAAAAGAAGTCTACAAAGAGATCAAGCAAAAAGGCGCACGGTCCTATGCACGGTGGAACTGGTTCCAGGATTATTTGGTCGACGGCGGCGAATACGAATGGCGGTGCCGTGCCGGTGCGCGATATTTGTACATCGACGAGAACGGCATCGTGAGCTGGTGCTCACAGCAGCGAGGCACGCCGGGCATTCCGCTCCTTGAATACACGCACGCCGACATGCACCGCGAATACCACACCGAAAAATGGTGTGCACCGACCTGTACCATCCAATGCGTCCATCAGGTTGGCCATCTCGACGCCTGGCGCGACCCGCAGATCTCGCTCGTCGAATATCGTAAACGAAACGGCAGCGGCTTGAACAAGAAACTGGTCGCCGAGGTCCTTAAAACCGAATAAACTGACGTACTGACGGAATACAACCGCGGTGGACAAAGAACTCTTCATACCCGTCCTGCTGGGCACGCCTCGCAAGAACCGCGAAAGCGGAAATGTCGCACATTGGGTCTGCGCAAAGATGCGCGAGCGAGCCGATATCGAAACTCAGCTTTTCGACGTTTGCGATTTTCAATTGCCGCACGATCATTACGGCCAGGAGATAAAGGAGCAATTTCCCCAGTGGCGCGATGCGATCATTCGGGCTGATGGCCTTGTTATCGTTACGCCGGAATACAATCACGGCTATCCGGGCTCGCTGAAGAGCGTTCTTGACCTGCTTTTGAGAGAGTATGTTCACAAGGCAGTCGCGTTTGTCGGCGTGTCGGCCGGTCCGTGGGGCGGAACGCGCGTCATCGAGGCGTGTGTGCCGATGGTGCGCGAGCTTGGCCTCGCGGTGACGTTCAGCGACCTTAATTTTCCAAAGGTCGGCGACAAGTTCGATGCCGACGGCAATTTGCTCGACGAGGCATACAATAGGCGCGTCGGAGATTTTCTCGACGAGCTTGCCTGGATGGCTACAACCCTGCGGTGGGGCCGTAATAACGTTCCGTCGAAGTTCCATTCTTAAATATGACGGTCCATAACGAAATGCACCGCTCTCATCGAGTAGGCTGGCTGCGTGCGGCGGTGCTTGGGGCGAATGACGGAATTGTGTCGACCGCGTCGCTGGTCATCGGCGTCGCGGCGGCCGAATCTCCGCATGAGGCCGTGATGCTTGCCGGTGTTGCCGGGCTCTTTGCGGGAGCTCTCTCAATGGCCGCCGGCGAATATGTTTCCGTTCATTCACAGGCCGACACGGAAAAGGCCGACATCGAGCTCGAGAAGCAGCATCTTCAGGACGATCCGGAATTCGAGCTCCATGAGCTGGCAGCGATCTATGAGAACCGCGGCCTCGATGCTGATCTGGCTCTAAAGGTCGCCGAGCAGTTGATGGCTCATGACGCGCTCGGAGCGCACACCCGCGATGAGCTCGGTATCACAGAAACGATGAGCGCGCGGCCGCTGCAGGCAGCTATCTTCTCGGCGGCGAGTTTCGCGGTCGGGGCCGCCCTACCGCTTGCCGCCGCGTGGTTTTCAACCGGCAGGATGATGATCTGGATCGTCGCGGGCAGTTCGCTGGTTTTTCTGGCGCTTCTCGGGGCTGTCGCTGCCCAGGCGGGCGGCGCGGCCCCATTAAAAGGATCGATGCGGGTGCTTTTTTGGGGTGCGATCGCGATGGCGGCGACTGCTCTCGTCGGCAGGATCTTTGGCGCTGTCGTTTGATTGGTTTATCTCTTTGGCACGTCCTCGCCGATCGTCCACACAATGACTGAGCTTGACAGGCCGAGGCCCGACAGGCGGCCAGCCATCATGATGATCGTTTCGCCATCCTGCACGACGCCCTCGGTGAGGAGCGTGCTTTCGCCGATCTTAAGCATTTCCTCGGTCGCGTCAGACTCGACATTCATCAGATCAAGCATGGTGTTGTCGCCAATGCCGGATGCTCCTTCAGACAGGTCCAGCCTCTTGTCGTAAAAGGGAAGTACGCCCCAGATGAGCGCAAGCTGGCAGCACGCTTCTTGAGACGTGGTCAGTGCGAATGTCTGCAAGCCGGAACGGAATGCCGAGAGACGACGTGCCATCAGGCCTGATTCGGTAAAGACTGCGACCTTCTCTGTGCGCATTTCCTTCGCGGCCGCGGCGGCTGCCTTGCACAAGGCCTGACTTGTGCGGCCCGACGGAGGCTGCTTGAACTTGCCAGGTTGGCCGAACTGATCCATCGTGATGGTCTCGGCCGAATCGATAATGCGGGCCATCGTTCTAATGGCCTCGACCGGATACTTGCCGGCGGCAGTTTCGGCTGAAAGCATAACGGCGTCGGTGCCGTCGAGAACGGCGTTTGCGACATCGGACGCCTCGGCACGGGTCGGATATGGATTCTCGATCATCGACTGCAACATCTGCGTCGCGGTTATCACGAAGCGGTCACCCGCGACTGCTTTTTCGATGATCCTTTTTTGATAAACGGGCACAAGTTCAACACTCGTCTCGACCCCGAGGTCGCCGCGCGCGACCATCACGCCGTCAGACGCCTCGATGATCGCGTCGAGATTCTGTATCGCCTCGGCCTTCTCGATCTTTGCGACCAAGAGAGCACGCCCCAATTTGCGCTTGTTATATTTCTTGATGAGATCCTTGACCGCCTTACAGTCATCGGCCGTGCGGACGAACGATAGCGCAATGTAATCGACGTTCTGTTCCATCGCCCATTCAAGATCGACCCGGTCTTTGTCGGTGAGCGAGTCGATCGCGAGCGTCGTGTTGGGCAGGTTGATCCCTTTGCGTTCGCCGAGGACGCCACCTGTAATAATGCGGCTGACAACGCTAGTGTTGCTCTTTGATTCCACCACGAGCTCGATCGAGCCGTCATCCAGAAGTATTCGGGTCCCTGGCTCAACGGCCGCAGGCAACTGCGTGAAGCCGGTCGAAACGCGATGTTCATTGCCGATAACGTCGTCAGTTGTGATCGTAAATGTTTCTCCGGCATTGAGGATCACGGGCAAGCCGTCCTTCAGCGTTCGCGTCCTGATCTTCGGCCCGGCGAGATCGACAAGCACCGATAGCGGCCGGTCCAGCGCCGCGGCAGCGTCGCGGGCATGCCGGATCGTCGCGGCATGCTCGTCTTGCGTGCCGTGCGACATATTTATCCGCGCGGCGTTGAGACCCGAACGGATCATTTCTTCGATGACCTCGCGGGTGTTCGAAGCCGGGCCGAGGGTAGCTAGGATCTTTGCTTTTCGCATTCTATATAGACTATTCCACGGCTCCGATCTCTAACAACTTTGCCATATAACTGTGCACGACGGCGACGAACGTCGAATGCGACCAAGTCAGCGGCGATACAGACATTTCCTTGCCCGTACGGGGATCGACTTGTTCCGCGAGAACACCCGACGGCAATGCCCGATCGACCGTCCATTGCAGAATATCGAGCGCCGGCTGCAGATCGTCGCGTGTTTTGGCTCTCGCGATGTAGTACTCGGCCAGCCACAACGTGCAAATGAACCAGGAATTGCCCGGCCCGTTCTCGGCGACACGCATATAGCCGTCATTCTCATATCGTGCGATGCCGCCGTGGCCGTCGTTGGACAGTTTTTCTCTGACCGCCTCCATTGTTCCCGCGACCATCGGATCGTCCGGGGCGAAACACCCGAAATAAAAAACCGCGAACAGCGACGCATCTACCGTCGCGTCAGGCGTCAACGAATCGTCGCCGTTCGCGAGCAGCCCACGGAGAAAGCGGCCGAACTCTTTACTATAAAGATGTCCGCGCATCGCCGCGACGATCTCGTCAGCCGCCGAGCGATAATGACCAGCTTTTCCGCTTTCACCGAAAAGATCGGCAAAATTCGCCGCCGCGAGCAACCCGCCCACGACCGTCGAGCACGTAAAAGTGTGGACTCCGCGCCGGTCTTCCCACAGGTTCCAGCTTGGCTGCGGCAGGCCAGTCGCGGCATCGCGGAAGTCGACCATAAACCTCGCGCACGGGGTCACCAGTTCGTCGTACAACCTGTGAGCAAAGTCGATATCGCGGTTTTGCTCGTAATGCTGCCACAACGCCCATACAACGAGCGCTGTTTCATCCTCCTGTATCGGCACCAACAGCCGCGCCCCGTGAATGTCCCACGACGCGTGCCAGCCCGAAGCGACCGTGCCGTCGGGATTGTATTTTTGCAGGAAATATCCGTTCGGGTGCACAATGCGACCGCAAAGGTCAAAGAACTGCCGCGTGATCTCTGCATACCCGGCCGCATCGAGCGCTGCGGCGACAAACGCCCCATCGCGAGTCCAGAGATAACTGTAATGATCGGTAGCACGTTCTGTGACATCAGAGTCGTTGGCCGCAAGAATCGCACCGTCGTCGTCGATCTGAGTACTCGTAATGAGCAGCGAACGTTTGTAAAGGTCGACGATCGGTGGCGGCAGATCGATAAAGTCGACATCGTTTTTGTTCACCCACGCCCGCCAGTAATTCTCGGTGTACGCAAGATATTTTTCCGGTCGCCGTGCCAGAACGAGACGGTTAAGCCCCGCGACCTTTTCATGCGTTGTGCCGGCGGCGATCCAATAATAGAATTCACCCGAGCCGTTCGCGTCGAGCGCAAGGTGGACACTTATGGTCGAGTCGACTGAGCCCTCCGTGATCGCACCACCATTGAGTCTTCCATCCTCGGCGTCCCGCCAAGTGCCGTCATGCTCGCGGAACGCCTTACGGCCTGTGCTGAATTCGTCAAAGTGCGGCTCGGTGTTGATGAGAAAGTAGCGGTGTTTTTTGTAATGAACGAGAGCGAGGCTTTCCGGATCGTAAAACGCCGTGTCGCCGACCTTGTTCTCGTAAATGCGAAAATCATGGTGGAGAAATACGCGGACCTCTCGTCCGTGGTCGCGTAGATTGTTCAGACGAACGCGGCGGAGAAATATGTTCTCGTGGCTCGCGACCGTGTCGCTGCAAACGATCTCGATACCAAGCGTCGCGTTTCTGAGCGTAACGTCGGTAACAAGCGTCTCTGGCAGATATCGCAGCGCTCGTTCCCAATCGTCCGAAAACACCCATGAGAATTCGCCACCTATCCAAACGCCGAAACGGAAAGGAAACCCCTCGGTATGATTCTCCTGCCCGACGTGCGGAAAATAGATGTCGCGGATCTGGTATTTGTCGTCGAAATTGACAAGCAGATTGCCGTTGCCGACTGGAATGTCACGCATAGCCTATTCGCTTTTTACCGCCTGCTCAACGGCCGCATCAAGCTCTTTTTGGATATCAGGGCTAAAGCCGATTATCTTTGTGATCATCGTGCCTTGGCGGTCGAAGACTGCGGTCTGCGGTATGTCGTCGCGAGTAGCGAAGATGAACCGCGTCAGCTCGGCTTCGGGAAATGCGATCGGATAATCCATTTTTGTTTTGGCAATGAATTGCGGTATCTCGGGCTTGTCCTCTTCACCGCCGACATTCAGGCCGACTATCTCGAGGTTCTCTTTACCGTGTTTTGCAATGAGCGAATTCAGATGCGGTATCTCCTGCCGGCACGGCGGACAGTAGGTGGCCCAGAAGTCAAGGACCACAGCCTTACCGCTGAGGTCAGAGAGTTTCTGAACACGGCCGTCAGCATCCGTCCAGCTCATCTCGGCGAGCGGCTTCAATGGCGGCATCGGCAGATTTGTCGAGGGCCGGTCATCTGTCGTTACGGGGCGGTTTGAAACCGAGACCGGAGGCGCAGCGGGCCGGCAATCGAGATAAAGTAAGAAATAAAAAGCTAAGAGGCAAAATAGGACGGCTCGCATTCAAATCAATCGTAAATTGTTGCCGCGAAATTGTAAAAGACGCCTTGCGGGCGCTTTGTGATATACTCTGTAAAAATCACCTTGTTCGGTGAATCATTTGCCTGATAATGGACGATCCTGCCAGTAGTAGCTTCCTGCTCTTATTGCAAACCCCGGAATCTGCCGCGTCGCTGACCATCGGCGAAGCGGCCGGCTACCTCCTCGTCATCTTTCTGGTGGTCGGGCTCAACGCGTTCTTTGTTGCGTCAGAGTTCGCGCTCGTAACAGTGCGGCGCACCCGAATGCAGAAGCTTGCAGAGGAGAATCGCGGCGGTGCGGCGGCGGTGCTCCGGTTGCTCGATAATCCGACGCTGTTCATTTCCGCGGTCCAATTGGGTGTCACTTTGGCCTCACTTGCTCTCGGGTGGCTGGGCGAGCCGACGATCGAGCAACTGCTGCGCCCGGTCGCGGAAGGTATCGCCGGCGACGGAAAGGCGGCGTATGTTTCCCACGGGGTGGCGATCGTCGTCGCATTCTCGCTTATCACGTTTTTGCATGTCGTCCTCGGCGAGCTCGTGCCAAAAATGTTCGCCCTGGAGCGTGCGGAAAGCTTTGCTCTCATCGCCGCTCGGCCGCTGGAGTGGTTCGCGAAGGTGTTTTCGCCCGTCCTTTGGGTTTTGAACTACGCCGGCCGCCTTGTCGGAAAGCTGCTCGGCCTTACATCATCTCTCGAACACACGTCGATCTACACGGAGGACGAGCTTCGACAGCTCGTCGCGCTGTCGCAGGAGAGCGGCCAGATCAACGCGGAGGAGCGCGACCTGATCAACAAAGTGTTCGAATTTTCGGAGACAACCGTTAAGGAAGCGATGATACCCCGAACCGAGATCGTTGCCGTACCTGTGACCAGCGCGATGGAAGAGATAACCCGTGTCTTTGACGGCAGCGGCTTTTCGCGGCTGCCGGTCTATCGCGGCTCGCTCGATGAGATCGTCGGAGTTATTCACAGCAAGGACCTCGTTTGCTATTGCCTGCGGCCAGAGGAATTCAAGCTCGACGATATTCTTATCAAACCGAGTTACGTGGTCGACACGGCACATCTAGAGGATGTTCTTCGGCAGATGCAGAAGGAGAAATTCCATTTCGGTTTCGTCGTCGACGAGCACGGCGGTGTCGAGGGCATCATTACGCTGGAGGACCTCCTCGAAGAGATCGTTGGCGATATTTCCGACGAGCACGATATCGAGGTCGAGGAACAGATCCACAAGCAGCCCGACGGCAGTTACCTTCTCGACGGCGGTCTCGCGGTCCGCGACCTCAATCGGCGGCTTGACCTCAATGTACCGATCTCAGACGGCTACACGACGATCGCCGGCTTCCTTATGTCCGAGGCGGGCCAGATACTTTCCGAAGGCCAGACGGTGCCCTTTAATGGGCATGTTTTCCGTATCGAGAAAGTCGACAAACGCCGCGTAAAACTCGTCCGAATGGCAAAGGCCGAGGCGGCGGCCCCAGCCGAAGCCTGAATCCCTCGCTTTGTTTTTGCGCTCCTAACAGGCTAAATTGTCCTAAGCAGCTTTACCTATCTTTTTTTACGGAGTTTCATCAACGAATGAGCTTTATCGAACAAGTGTGGGCACGCGAGATAATGGATTCTCGCGGCAATCCGACCATCGAGGCCGAGGTCGTTTTAGAGGACGGAATCCAGGGACGTGCGGCCGTTCCAAGTGGTGCGTCGACTGGCGAGAACGAGGCGGCCGAGCTTCGTGACGGTGACAAGCTGCGATATCTAGGCAAGGGTGTCCTCAACGCCGTCAAAAATGTCAACGAGACGATCGGAAGGGAACTGGAGGGCCTCGATTGCCTCGACCAGACGCTCATCGATCAGACGATGATCGAGCTTGACGGCACCGAGAACAAATCCAAGCTTGGCGCGAATGCGATCCTTGCCGTTTCGCTCGCAAATGCACGGGCTGCGGCGTCGTTCCAGGAATTGCCCCTCTATCGCTATATCGGCGGCACGAATGCCAAGACGCTGCCCGTGCCGATGATGAATATTCTCAACGGCGGCGCCCATGCGGACAATAATGTCGATTTTCAGGAGTTCATGGTCATGCCGGTCGGTGCCGGCAGCTTTCGCGAGGCGCTGAGAACCGGAGCCGAGATCTTTCACAATCTCAAAAACGTACTCAAGTCCCGAGGATATTCGACTGGTGTCGGCGACGAGGGCGGCTTTGCGCCCAATCTGAAGTCTAACGAAGAGGCCGTCGAGACCATTCTTGAGGCCATCGACAAGGCCGGGTATAAGGCCGGCGAGAACGTCATGCTTGCCCTCGATCCGGCGTCGAGCGAGTTTTACAAAGACGGCAAGTACATTTTCAAAAAGTCAGATAAGCGCGAGTTGTCATCCGATGAGATGGCAGCCTATTGGGCCGGTTGGTGCGACAAATATCCCATCATCTCGATCGAGGATGGCATAGCCGAAAACGATTGGGATGGCTGGAAAAACCTGACGCAGCGCGTCGGCGACCGTGTCCAGCTCGTTGGCGACGACCTGTTTGTAACGAACGTCAAATTCCTGCAAAAGGGAATTGATGAGGGAGCGGCAAACTCGATCCTCATCAAGGTGAACCAGATCGGCACGCTCACGGAAACTCTTGATGCCATTGAGCTTGCACGCACGCACAACATGACCGCCGTCATCTCGCACCGCAGCGGTGAGACCGAGGATTCGTTCATCGCCGACCTCGCGGTCGCGACCAACGCCGGCCAGATCAAGACCGGCAGCCTGTGCCGCTCGGATCGCATCGCGAAATACAATCAGCTTCTCCGGATCGAGGAAGACCTCGGCGACTCGGCGCGCTATCCGGGACGCAAGGCGTTTTATCAACTCAACTGACGTTTTATCAACTCAACTGACAATGAAGAAAGTTTGTCATTGGCTTTTAACGGTACTCATCTGCATAGGTTCGCTTGGAGCTTTGTATGTATTCTCTGCCTTGATGATTGGGTCCGGTTTTGTTTTCGGGGACATCGATCAGACAGAAGCTCAGCTTCAGACGTCCGAAATGAGGCGAACAATACTAGTAATAGTATCTATGGCCGGCTTCGGCTTATCCTTATCCGCGCTCATACTGAGTTCAAAAATCGCGACGCTCATAATCGGAGGTACGGATTCGTCGCTCAAATGAACATTCGCGACGCACTCCTCGAGGTCCATTCCAAGGCTCAAGCCGAGAAGATCGTCGAATATGTTGCTGACGACACGAAAAAGTTCGCTGAGTTGATGCGGTTGTTTCTCGGTTCGGTATATCGCATAACTCAGCGTGCCGGCTGGCCGGTGAGCTAATGCATCGAGCGGCATCCCGAGCTGGTCAAACCCTACTTTGGACAACTCCTGAAACAGCTCGAGCGCGACGACGTGCATGTAGCAGTAAGGAGAAACGTGGCTAGACTGCTGCAATTTGTCGAGATCCCAAAACGTTATGAGGGCCGCGTTTTTGATGCATGTTACCGGCTGTTCGACGATCCGAATGAACCGGTTGCTGTTCGCGTTTTCTCGATGACCGTCGCTGCCAAGATCGCCAAAGATTCGCCGGAGCTAATGGACGAGCTGCGGCTGGTCGCGGCGAAGTATCCGCAGCTCGCTACGCCTGGATTCCGCGCTCGCTCTCGCCGTGTACTCGGTGTGTGAGGTGAAATGAAACAGCGAAAAGGCGAATACGAGATCGACACCGACAAGCGCCGGCTCGACCTTGCCGCCATCCATCGTTTTCTCTCGCAGGAAGCTTATTGGGCCAAAGGCCGGACACTTGAGCAGACGCTGACGGCGATCGAGAACTCGCTTTGTTTCGGAGTTTACCGCGGCCGCGAGCAGGTCGGATTTGCCCGCGTCGTCACCGATAAGGCGACATTTGCCTATGTTGGCGACGTCTACATAGTTCAGGATCATCGCGGGCACGGCTTGAGCAAATGGCTGATGCAGACGATCGTTGAGCAGCCTGATACACAGAACCTGCGGCGATGGCTGCTCGCTACCAAAGACGTGCACGGCCTATATGAACAGTTCGGGTTCGGGTCTCTCGTCCACCCCGATCGATGGATGGAGCGGACGGCGCCGGACGCTTATTAGGCTCGAAAACCCCTATATACGCGAACCCGCCGATTCGTTTATAATTGAATTGCATTTCCTGGTTCGCCCTCGCCAATGGGTCTTGATCTGACATCTCAACAACGGCCGGTCGCCCTGGTCATTCTCGACGGATGGGGCTATGCGCCGCGCACCGAGGGCAACGCGATCGCCATCGCGCACACGCCGAATTACGACGCCATCTGCCGGGATTTTCCGATGACTACGCTCGCTGCCGCCGGCGAAAGCGTCGGCGAAGTCGCCGGCGCGCCTGGCAGCGCCGAGGTCGGTCATCTCGCTCTGGGCACGGGCCGCATCGCCACGACCGAGGTCTCACGGATAAAGAATGCGATCGCCTCGGGCGCATTTCTCGAAAACCAGGTTTTGAATGATGCGTTGGGAAAGGCTGCCGAAAACGGATCGGACGTTCATCTTGTCGGCCTTGTCAGCGACGGCGAGATACATTCTTCGACCGAGAATCTATTTGCGCTGCTGCGCATGGCAAAGAAGCACGGCCTGGGCAACGTTTATGTCCACTGCATACTCGACGGCCTCGACGTCGCTCCGCGCACGGCCGACATCTACATCGAGGCGTTGGAGATCAAGCTTGCCGACATCGGGATCGGGCAGATCGCCACGCTTTGCGGCCGGTTTTTTGCGATGGATGCCAGCGAGAATTGGGAACGCACGGCACGCGCATATACAATGCTCGTTCACGCCGAGGGCGAAAGAGCGACGGACGCCGTTACGGCTATCCGTAACTCTTTCCTGCGTGGCATATCGGATGAATTCATTTCGCCGATCGTTCTCGAACGGTCGCCCGACGTGCCGGTTACAAAGATAAAGAACGGCGATCTCGTCATTTTTTTCAATCATCGCGGCGACACTATGCGGCAACTGGTGCGGTCGGTGTCGGTGCCGGACCAGTCGGCCGGCGCAAAGCCGATCGTCGATACGGTCTGCATGACCGAATACGACGCCGCCTTTAACCTGCCCGTCGCGTTTGCGGCGGAACCCGAAAAGAACACGCTGACAGAGGTTTTGTCGGGATCTGAGGTGCCAAATGTCAAGATCACCGAGACCGAGCGGTTCAGGCATCTGACCTATTTCTTTGACGGCGGCGCGGAAACCCAGCGCCAATTCGAGCAGCAGGTCCTGGTGCCTGCATCGAAGGATGGGCTGCGTTACGGTCAGCCGGAATCGGAAAGCTTTAAGATCACGGACAAGATCCTGCGTGCGATCGAGTCCGCCGGCCGCGGCGTTTTTGTAATTAACTTGCCGGCCGCCGACCTGATGGCCGACACCGGCGATCTCGGCAGGACCATCGCCGCCGTTCAATTCATCGACACGTGCCTGGGCGGCATTTGCGAGAAGGTGCGAAAGTCGGACGGCGTTGTTTTGATCACGTCGACCCACGGGAACTGTGAGGAAGTGGCGGGGGCGGAAACGGGCGAGACGAGGAACGTGGCCACAGCCAATCCCGTGCCATTCCACCTTGTCGATCCATACGGAAACGGCACTCGGCTGAGGGAAAACGGAACGCTGGCCGACGTCGCCCCGACGATCCTTGGCGTTCTGGGCATAGAAAAACCTGCCGAGATGACCGGCTCGGACCTTCGTCTCGGGTAGAACTTTTTTGCGGCATCGATCTTAATTTTCAAAACATTCTTGTCATCGATTTCGGGCAGCTTGGCGATGTTGTCTTAAGCTTGCCTGCGCTAGGCGCTATTCGGGAGAGATTTCCTAACGCTAAGATCACGGTTCTCGCAGGAAAGGTCGCCGGCGAGGTGGTCCGCATGGCGAACGTGTCGGACGAGCAGATCTTGGTCGATCGGGTGGCCTTGCGCGACGGGAACAAAGCCTTATCGATCGCGGCGATCCTTCGTCTGGTAGCTGATGTCAGGAGCCGTAAGTTCGATTTTGTAATCGATCTGCACAGCCTTTATGAGACCAACCTGCTCGGTTATCTTTCGGGCGCCAAGTATCGCCTATTTGCCAACCGCGAGAACCGCTCGTTCGACCGGCTGGCCAGCTTTCCGGTAAAGCCTCCACGTGAGGACAAGGGCCTGCACCATACAGATCGTTATTTTCAGGTGCTCGAACCGCTGGGGATAGAAAGACCGAAAGAGGAGTTTCGATTTGGGCCGCCGGCGAATGAGCGTCAGGAGATCGAGCGTCTATTCGAGCGCCTCGATCTGACGAAGGAACACCGTGTCGGCCTTTTTCTCGGTGCCGGTCATGTAGGGCGGCGTTGGGGCATCGGCAAATTCAAGGACCTCGCCGGGCGACTGTCGGTGCAGGCTGACGTCGATGTAATGGTTTTCCTCGGGCCTGAGGAATCCGACCTTTGGATCGAGGCGAAAGAAAATCTTTCGCCGTATGCCGCTGTTATGGACGAAATGTCACTGCCGCTTTTTGTCGCCGCACTTTCGAAACTCGACACATTCGTCAGCACCGACACGGGCCCCATGCATCTTGCCTCGGTCGCGGGCGCATCGATCGTCCTCATCTCGCAAAAGGGAGCACCGACGATCTTCCTGCCGCTGACGGAGCGGCTCGAGGTCATCGACAGCGGAACTGTGGACGAGATCGGCGTGGACGAGGTTTACGCAGCCGTACTGAGATCGCTCGGCACCTGAAATGACTTTTGGGACTCGCCGTGGTAACCTCATCTTCTTCAGGACAAGCCACGCTCGGACAATCCTGTTAGTTTATGGTTGAAGAATTTGCGTTCGACAATGCCGAAGAACGCCGCAAAGTGCGCCAGAACGGCACCGGTTGGATCGAGGTGATCGCCGGCTCGATGTTCTCGGGAAAAAGCGAGGAGCTGATCCGACGCCTGACACGTGCGCGCATAGCGCGCCAGAAAGTGCAGGTATTTAAGCCAGGTATCGACGCCCGCTATTCGGACGAAGAGATCGCTTCGCACTCCGGCCAAAAGCATCTTTCGGTGCCGGTCGCGACGACAGCCGAAATGATGTCACAGATCGAAGACGAAACGCAGGTTGTTGGTATAGACGAGGCGCAGTTCTTCGACAATGAGCTGATCGATGCGGTCAACATCCTTGCCGAGACTGGCAAACGCGTGATCATCGCCGGCCTCGATCAGGATTATACCGGCAAGCCGTTCGAACCGATGCCGCAGCTGCTCTCGATCGCCGAGTTCATTACCAAAACCCACGCCATCTGCGTCAAATGCGGTGCGACGGCCAACTATTCGCAGCGAACGGTCGAATCCGATGCTCTTGTGGAAGTTGGTGCAAGCGACAAATATGAAGCTCGCTGCCGTAAATGTTTTGTTCCGCACGCCGACGCCCCGACCGCTCCTTAGTCTTTTTCAATTACTTCTGCAAGAAATGTTCTACTTCTGCAAGAAATGTTCGGCCTCGTCGTTCCTCTATCAAAAGCGACGCTCTCCCGAGACCAAAACTAAAGGAGTGAATATGAAAATTCAGCATATTACGCGTGTATTCGCGGCATTTTTGATGGTTGTGGCGGGTGTCGACTTGGCGGCGGCGCAGACCGCCGATTATCGTATCTCGACGCCCTACACTTACAAGAATCTTTCCATTTTCCTTATCCACGGCAAGGATGAATCAAAGAAGAGCAACGTCCTAACATTGCAGGAAGCGATGGAACGGAAGCTGTTTGTTGTTTACGAGACGTCGGAGGTAAACGAGCTCGAGGTCGAGAATTTGTCTAAGGAATTAGACGTTTTCATCCAATCGGGCGACATCGTCAAGGGCGGCAAGCAGGACCGGATCCTGGCGGTGAGCATCATCATCCCGGCCCGGTCGGGCCGTGTGTCGATCCAGGCATTTTGCGTCGAATCGGGCCGTTGGACAAAACGCGGGAACGAAGAAGCGGGCAAATTCACCAGCTCGAACGACCGTATTGTGACGAAGGACCTCAAGATGGCGGCCAACGGAGCGCGGTCACAGTCCGAGGTTTGGAACCAGGTCAGCGAGGCTCAGGCGCGGCTGAGCAAGAATCTCGGCACGACGGTAAACGATGGCGTATCCGGTTCAAGTTTGCAGCTAAGTCTTGAAAACAGACGTGTTGTGGCTACGGTTGACGATTACGTCAAGAATCTGAGCGGAGTTATCAACGGCAAATCGGACGTCATCGGCTATGCGATGGCTATCAATGGCAAGATAAACAGCGCCGACGTCTATGTGTCGAACGCCCTTTTCAAAAAACTCTGGTTGAAGATGCTGAAAGCGTCCGCGACCGAGGCAGTCTCAGAATCGCGCGGTGTTCGCCTCGCCGATCCAGTCAAGCAAGACGACGTAAAAACCTTCATTGCCGACTCCGACAAGGCAGCTGCGAAGGACCAGAAACTCTCGGCTGGTGCCACGCTGCGAACCCGTGAGGATAAAGAGAATGTGATGTACGAGGCACGCGATGAAAAGACGAAAACAATCGTGCATCGAAGCTATGTAAAGAAGGACTAACGTTTTGGAGGCGGGCCTGCCCGCCTCCTGATGGACGATCGGCGGGTAAGCCCGCCTCAAAACATCGGGCCCTTTGATCCGACGACTGGCGGCTTCGTCGCTGTGCCGCAGCCGGACGATCGAGCGGCCCGATCTGTCGTCTATTGCACAAGCGCAAACGTGACCGGCGTCGTTGCGACGATCCGCTTGATCTTGTTTCTTGCTTCGAGATCAAGCTTGACCCATTCCATATGCCATTCGACCGAACCTTCAAACTTTGTTCCGTTCATATCGAAGTCTTCGACGATCGCTCGCAGGATCTCTCGGTGAGTCGATCCGCCGTTTGTCTTAAGGCGGTTCAGCAGAGGTCGTTTGACCGCATCATATTTGCCTTTGTCCATGGTGACGGCCTGCTTGCCGGCTGGATGTGTTAATTGAATTGTCTGTTTCATTGTTATTGCTCCTTTTGTCCAAGTGAAAACCAATTGCCCGAGTCGTCCTTAAAGAGAGCTTCGTATCCGTAAAACTCTTTTGTGGGCGGTTTAGTGAATTCGACGCCCTTCGCCGAAAGCTCTTCGTACGTCGCGTTGAGGTCGTTGCATTCAAAGACGCCGAAGCCGAACGTGCCTTTCTTGACGAGCTCACGCATCTGCTCGGCGGCTTCCTTTTTGAACATCATTCCCTCATCGATCGCCATCAGGCTGATCTCGATATCGGGCTGTTCGGGCGGCGTGACCGTCAGCCACCGCTTGCCCGGCCCCATCGAGGCGTCGGTGTGCACGGCGAAGCCGAGCTTGTTAACGTAAAAATCGTGAGCGCTGTCCTGGTCGAGGACAAAAATTGAGACGTGGTTAAGTTTAGTTATCATAGTGAGACCATTGTCGCGGCATACGATGCGCGGCGTCTATAGTCTTCACTTCTCGAAAATTGCTATTCGTTCCAGCCGCGTTTTTCGATGAAACAATTGGGGACGAATTTGGAAGGACGCTCAACAACTTCGGCTTGTTTTTGTAGTTGTGTCTGCTGAAATGCGGCCGGCGTCACGCCTACTCGCCGCTTGAAGAGGCCTGTGAATGAACTAATGCTGTCAAAGCCGACCGAGTAACACGCCCGTGCAACGGTCGCACCGTCTTTTAGCAGATCTTTCGCATGACGGACCCGGACATCGGTGAGATATTGATGGGGCGTGCGGCCGTAGATGGAACGGAACAGCCGCACGAAGTGGAATTTGGAAAAACAGGCTTCGTCCGCGATGTTGTCGAGGTCGATCGCGGACGAAAATTGCGCGTCGATAAAAAGCTTTGCCCTTACGACGCGCCTGTAGAGATATTGCCGCGGGTAGGTGTCCACGACCGCTAGTATAGCCTCCTAGCTCTTTTTCATCATGCCGAGCACCTGGCCGATCACGCCGCCCGAAAGGGCGCCGAATACGGTGGCTGCAATGACGTCTACGATGAGCGGAACATAGGGCGAGCCAACGTGCATGTCCTTAAAGAACGCCGACATCTGCAAGTCCCAACCGAGTGACAACGCGAACATTAGAGTTGCTCCGCCTATCGCACCGCCCACAAATGTGCTTATCGACGCCCATTTGTCGAAGATGTAGGCGAACAGAAGGCCAAAGACGACCTGCGAGATAGCGAGCGGCACAAAATTCGGCTCGGTATTCATCACCGACTTTGCCGTTGCCGACATCGTCGAGTCGAAGTAGCTGTGCAGGGCGAGGCCCCAAATTAAAAATCCCAGAATGAACATCGCGATCGCGCCGACAATGCCGGCAACCAGAATACGAACGAGCATATTGAATTCTCCTTATCGAGTCAGAAAAACCCCAAAAGCCTTGTAGTTAAGTTGTGTGAGCTTTACTGAGGCAAAACTATACGAGTTCGACAGCAATGTCAATTGTGTGAAGCGGCGAGGCTTCGCTGCTTTTCGAAATGAGCGGCGATCTCGGCGGCGGCTTTGGGCCCAACGAACGGCCGCAATTCTTCGACCGGCGCTTTGGCAATACGCTCGATCGAGCCGAACGATTTGAGGAGTTTCATCTTGCGTTTGCTGCCAATCCCCGGAATGTCCGACAGCTCGGACGAGAAGTCGCGTTTTTCGCGCCGCTTGCGGTGAAACTCGACAGCGGTTCGGTGGGTTTCCTCGCGGACCTGCAAAATGAGCCTGAATGCCAATGAATTGCGGTCGAATGGAATGGGTCGGTCCTCGCGGCCGTAGATCAGAAGGTGCGAGATCTGGTTGTGGCGCTTGGGCGGCTTGACGAGGCCGACAAGCATTATCTGTTCAAGGTCGAGCGAGCGCATCGCCGCGGCCGCGGCTGAAAGCTGGCCTTTCCCGCCGTCGATAAAGACGACCTGCGGCAGCGGCTTTTGCTCTTCCTGCTGGCGGCGATAACGGCGAAATACAGCCTCGTGCATCGATGCGAAGTCATTCGACCCCTCAACGCTTCGTATGATAAACCTGCGGTATTGTGAGCGGGCCGGCTTACCGTTCTCAAAAACCACAATGCCGGCAACGTTCTCCGATCCCGAGATGTTCGAGATGTCGAACGACTCGATCCGCTCAGGAAAATACGAGACTTCGAGCAATTCTTGCAGCTCTTCCAATACTTTTTGCGAATCTGGTTTGAGGACACGGAACCGTTGCTCAAAGGCGATCTTGGCATTTGTTTCGACCAGCTCGACGAGATGCCGGTTGCGGCCGCGTTTGGGGTCGATGATCTTCACACGCCGACCACGGCGCTCGGTCAATGCTCGTTCGAGCAGGTCGCGGTCCTCGAAATCCTGCGGCACGTGTATCTCGCGGGGAACGTAATCGGTCGAATAATATTGCGACAGAACCTCACCCAAAAACTCCGACGCGTCGAACGAATTATCCTCGGGCAAGTCTTCCCAAAAAAACTCTCGCCGGCCGACGATGCGCCCCTCGCGCATTGTGAAAAGCTGCAACGCCAGCCGCGGGCCTTCACGGTAAAAACCGATCGTATCGATGTCGCGCTCGGCGGTGGTCGCCATTTTCTGTGTTTCGCTAAGCGCTAGAACGGTGCGGTGCAGATCTCGGTAACGAGCGGCAAGCTCGTACTTTCCTTCCTCCGAAAACTGCCACATTCGCTGCTCGAGCGTGCGGGCGAGTTCCTTATTCTTGCCTTCGAGTAGCGTTCTCACATCCACCGCGGCTTCCTGATATTCATCCTGCGTGCACAGCCCTTTGACGCACGGGCCGAGACAGCGTTTGAGGTGATATTCGAGGCAGGGCCGCGGCAGCTTGCCGTCGATCTCGATCTCGCACGTGCGAAGCTGGAACGCGCGGTTGACGAGATTCAGCGTGTTGCGCGCCAGCACCGCCGGCAGGAACGGGCCGTAATACGACGATCCGTCCCGGACGATCTTGCGAGTGATGACGACCTTTGGAAACGGCTCGTTGGTCAGTTTTAGGTGCGGATAAGATTTGTCGTCCTTGAGAAAAACATTGAACCGCGGCTTGTGCTTTTTGATGAGGTTAGACTCCAGCACCAACGCCTCAACTTCATTATCTACAACAATAAACTCAAAATCGGCGATCGCCCTGACGAGCTGCCGCGTCTTAGGGTCATGATTGCGGCTCGATTGGAAATACGACCGCACACGGTTGCGCAGATTCTTTGCCTTGCCGACATAGACGATCTTGCCGGCCGCATTTTTATGAATATAAATGCCGGCCTTTGCGGGCAAAGTTTTGAGCTTTTCGGCGATCGTCACGATTCTATATTACGAAAATCGGCCGCCCTTTGCGTTCTTTGCTTTTTCGGGTGAAACTTTCTGTCGTGGATACGGTCCTGACGAAAGATCCAAGCGAGGCTGCCGCTTTTATCAAAAACGGCGGCATAGCTGCGTTTCCTACCGAGACCGTCTACGGCCTCGGCGCGAATGTGTTTGATGAGACCGCCATTACTCGGGTTTTCGAGGCAAAGCAGCGGCCGCCCGACAATCCGCTGATCGCTCACATCGCGAGCCCGGAGCAGATCGAGGAACTAGCGACCGATGTCAATGAGCACGCGAGGAAATTCATTGATGAATTCTTTCCCGGCCCGCTGACAGTGGTGTTGAACAAGACCGATACGGTACCTGATATTGCGACGGCGGGACTAAAAACCATCGGCATACGAATGCCGTCTAATGAGCTTGCACACACCTTTATCAAGGCCTGCCGCGTACCGCTTGTCGCACCCTCGGCCAATCTTTCCGGCCGCCCGAGCCCGACGACGTGGCAGGCCGTTCTCGAGGATCTCGACGGCCGCATCAACTGCATACTTCAAGGCGAACCGACAAGCATCGGTTTGGAATCAACTGTGGTTGACTGTTCAGGGGGCACACCCGCATTGCTTCGTCCAGGTGCAATATCGCTTCGGCAGCTGCAAGCCGTTGTTCCCGAAACCCACCCAGCCGAAGATCTTTCTGACGTTCCCGCCAAGAGTCCCGGTTTGCGGCATCAACATTATGCGCCCCGGGCGAAAGTTCACGTAATCGATCCAAGATCTGATCTCAAATTTGAAATCTCAGATTTGAGATTCGCGGCCTATATAGGACTCGACCGGCCGAAGGAGCAGTTTAAAATGGAACGACTTTGCCCGACGGTGGAGAATTACGGACATTCTCTCTTTGAGTTCTTCCGTGAGTGTGACCGACGGGGCATCGAGACCATATATTGCCAGGCCGTTGGAGATTCGGGCATTGGCGCCGCATTGATGGACCGCATTCGTCGTGCCGCCGCGAAGTAGTTCTATTTGGCGTTCACGACAACTATTGCGATCTCGCCGTTGTCCTCGATTAACTCTGTTTTTACCTTGTCATACTCCGTCAGCTGCGACATATATTTGAGGGGCACGAGGACGAGGACCGGCTTGCCGCCGTCCTTGTTGATCTCATCGAGCACAAGCCGGGCTCCGTCTAACGTCTGTTGGACACCCTTGTCGTCGCGGAGAAGCCGGCCGGCGGCATAGTATTCGACGCTCTGCGTGTTGACATGCAAAGTCAGAACGCGGCTCGATGCATAGCCCTTTTCGTCCGCCGCCTGGATAAATGTTTTGACCGAGTCATGTTCAGCGAATCCGGGAAGGAAAAAGATAAGGCCAACGCCGCTGATCACTAGGGTCGTCGCTGCGATCGCCAAAAGGATCATTCGCCACTTGCGGCTTTTGTGCACGAGCTCGAATAGCAAGAACCCGGTGACGACAATGGCGGCGGGAACAGCCGGTAAGACGTAGCCGGGCAGTTTTGATCCCGAGAATGTGAAGAAAACAAGAGGCACCGCGAGCCACGAAATTGCGAACAGACTGATCGGCGAAACAACCCGATCAAGAACGTTTCGCCCCGCACGCCACATTGCGGCAAGAAAAAACGGCATCCACGGAAGCGTCATCATCGGCAGCACCCAAAAAAAGAAATAGAACGGCTGTGGGTGCAGGTATTTGTTTGTCGTAAAGCGCTGGAAGTGATTTTGGAGAAAATAGACATCGATGAACTCGCTGCCGTACCGGCGATACATCGCAACGTGCCATGGAGCCGCGATGAGAAACACTAGCGGCAGCCCCCATATGAGGCTGATCAGAAAAGTGCGAACCGGCCAACGACGTGAGAGCAAGCAATATAATCCAATGATCGCGAACGGAAAAATGAGCCCGATCAGGCCTTTTGCCAGGATCGCCAGTCCGACAAACAAATAGAAAAAGATCAGCGGCCGCACGCCGGCCTTGGCCGAATCAGTATCACCGCGGCGATCGAACACATAAAACGCGGTGAGGGCGGCCGTGAGCGTGAAGGTTAGGACGATGTCGAAACCGGCAGCGTGCGAAAACACGATGATGCCAAGTGTTGACGCGGCGATGAGTGCCAGGTGCCTTGCGAGATCGGCCCTTGAACTTCGTTCTTCTGTCTTGCCTATCAGCCAAATAGCTGCGACAGTGCCGAGCCCGCACAAAACGGGCCCGAGCCGTGCCGCAAATTCACTCACGCCGAAAATGCTGAAGGCTGCTATTTCAAACCAATACAAAAGCGGCGGTTTTTCGAACCACGGGTGGCCGCCGAGCGTCGGCGTCAGCCAATCGCCGCTTTGCCACATCTCACGTGCGACCTCGGCGTATCGCGGTTCGTCCGGGCCCATGAGCGGGACGTTTAGGCCAGAAAAATAGACCAAAAGCACCAACACGCCGAAGGTGATGCAAGCCCACGAGGGCACCGCGAACGGCGGGCTGGCGGCGTCGGTCTTTGTAATTTCGGGCATCTTAAATGAGAATGTAAAGTATTGCCGAAAAGCAGTTTGCAATCAAACTATGGCCGAAAACGGGAAAATTCGAGTCGCCGCGATAGGTGTGGGCAGCCTCGGCCGGCATCACGCGCGCAACTATGCCGAGTTAGCTGCTGAGGAACGCGTCGAGTTTGCCGGGATCTGCGATATCGACCCCGCAACATCAACGCAGGTGTCGGCCGAGCACGGCTGTGCCAGTTTTGCAGATTGGCATGATCTGCTCGGCAAAGTCGACGCCGTTTCGATCGCCACGCCGACCGAAACACATTGCGAGATCGCCTGCCCGTTTCTTGAGGCGGGCGTTAATGTCTTGGTCGAAAAGCCTATCGCATTGACCCTGGATGAGGCTGACAAGATGACGGCCGCCGCCGAGAAAACGGACGCACAGTTCATGGTCGGTCAACTCGAGCGGTTTAATCCTGCAATGGTCGCCCTAAAGCCGCACGTGACGACGCCGCTCTATTTCGAGATACATCGCGTATCGCCATTTCCGAACCGTTCGCTCGATGTCGATGTCGTGCTCGATGTGATGATCCACGACCTCGACGCCGTGCAATGGCTCGTGGGCGAGGATGTCGAAGTGTCGGAGATCCGTGCGGTCGGTATTCCCGTGATCTCGGACTATGTCGACGCCGCAAACGCGCGGATAGAATTTGCCAATGGTGCGGTCGCGAACATCACCGCGTCGCGTATCGGCACCGAAAAAATACGCAAGACGCGGTTCTTTCAGACGAACGCATATGTTGTGCTCGATTATGCGACCAAATTCGCCTCGCTGACGTCACTCAATCCCGAGGCCGCGCATCCGCTCGCCGGTATCTCGATAAACCGGTTGGAAATAAACGACATCGAGCCGCTGCGGGCCGAGATCACTGCGTTTTTAGATTGTATTGAAAACAAAACGCCGCCGCCCGTTACTGGTGCAGACGGCCGGCGGGCGTTGGCTTTAGCGGTCGGTGTGCTCGAGCGGATCGACGCGCATCGGGCGAGACTTGATGTATAAAAAGGGCGGCCGATATCGGCCACCCAAAAAAATCGCAGCAGCTAGCTCCGAATTGTTATGCCGACGCGGCCTTGTCGCCGCCTTGGGCACCGGCCATTTTTTCCTGGATCATCTTCATGAACTCGCGGTTCTTGGCGATCTTTTCGGCGCCGTCGGGACGGTCGAGGATGACCTTTTCCAGATTCTGGAATGCTTCCGGCGTTTGCCATCTCTCCCGCAGTTCAGGGATGAACGGCTCGATCTTGGCAAAAACGCCAATATGCTCGCCAACCGTCTCGTTGAAGATGTCGGCGTCGATCGCCCCGTGATTGACCAGTGCGCCGGCCATGTCCCAATAAGATAAGACCATACGCAGATAGCCGCCGACCTCGGGATCCATCATTGTCTTCTCGATGTCGTCGACGCTCGTCGGATTAAAGCCGAAAAACCAGTTGCGGGCCTTTCTCATCGTTTCCTCACGGCGAAGGTCGTACAGTTTCAGGATCAGTTCGGCTGATTCATATTTGCTCATATTATTTACCTCCGGAGATATTAGATAGATCTACATGCATATCAAAAGGGAATCTTTGATGGCATGCCTTAAGTCTATTTCGCCGTGATGAGGCTGTCAATTTGTGGGCTAGATACTTAAGCGAGATGTAACAATGACCGCGATTTCGCGATAAACTTATTGCTGATAATGAACGAGATATCGCAATTTTTGAGCGAACACATCGACGCCGGCGATTTTCCATCGGCGGTCTATCTTGTCGCCGAAAAGGGCGAGATCGTTTTGCAGGACGCTCTCGGGCTTTCTGTAGTCGAGCCCGAACGCATCGAGGCACGAGCAGATGCTATCTACGACGTTGCCAGCCTGACCAAAGTGCTTGTTACAGGTCTGTTAGCTGCACAGATGGTCGAACGTGGCGATCTCGAGTTGGAGCGGCCCGCAGCGGCTTATTTGGGTGAGTTCGACTCCGAAGAGAAACGGCATATCACGGTTAAAAACCTCGTCGCCCACGATTCAGGCCTTCGTGGATGGCTGCCGCTCTACCTCCTGACGAATGGTCCGTCACAGGCCCTTGCGGTCATCGCCGAAGGGCCGCTCGATTGTCCGACGCGGGCGAAGGTGGTCTATAGCGACTTGAATTTTCTGATTCTGCAAGGGCTGGTTGAAAGACACGTCGGCCAAATACTGGACACTCTGGCCAAAGACAAGATATTCGTCCCGTTGGGGCTCGAGGATACGAGCTTTAACCCAGGGCCGAGCGTGCGACCGAGGATCGCCGCGAGTGAGAATGGGAATGCGTTTGAGCGACAGAGTTGTATCGAACAAGGCTATCTGCAACCATCCGCTATTCCGACAGGTCGGGATTCTGACTCCGCACTCCGCACTGAACAGATCTGGGGCGAGGTTCACGACGGAAATGCATACTTTATGGGCGGCATAGCGGGGCATGCTGGGCTTTTTTCGACCGCTGAAGGGGTTTTCAGGATCGCTCAGCAGTTTTTACCCAATTACACCCAATTGCTCAAGCCCGAAACGTGTGACCTTTTCCGTACGAATTTCACTCCCGGAATGAACGAGCATCGCTCATTCGCGTTCCAACTAGCCTCGACGCCGGATTCGACAGCCGGAACGAGGATGCCGCCGGAAAGCTTTGGGCATACAGGCTTTACGGGCACGAGCCTTTGGATCGATCCGGTCAACGAGCGGATTCTTGTCTTGCTTACCAACCGCACCCACAACCACGGCCTGCCTTTTGTCAATATCAACTCGGTCCGCCGGCGCTTTCACGACATTGCGATCGAGCAGCTCGAAAGAAATTAGTAGCAAACGAAAATTCCCGGCGTATAATCAAAGCATTCACTTTCCCCAAAGTATTTTTTCGTTCGGAGTACCGCTTTAAATGAAAACTCTCGCCGCTGTCATACCGGCCTTATTTTTGGCCAGCCTGGGCGTTTTTGCGCAGGGCAACCAGTCGACGCGTCCCCGTGTCGCACCGACGGTGGCTCCGCCGGCTATACAGAATGACCCGTACAAACCGACAACCCCCGAACGTGCGCCGGTATTGATCGGCGGCACAAAACGTCCGGGAGCGGCGCCCGCGCCCACGCCGCCGGCCGGCGACGATGACAACGGCGTAATTCGCATCGAGACGAATATCGTCACGATGCCGGTTTCGGTGCTTGACCGCGACGGGCGGTTCATTTCGGGCTTGCAGAAGAATGATTTCAAGATATTTGAGGACGGCGTTGAGCAGAAGGTGGATTACTTTCAGTCGGTCGAACAGCCATTCACCGTGGTGCTGCTTATAGACGTCAGCCCTTCCACGCAGTTCAAGATAGAAGAAATACAGAATGCGGCGATAGCGTTCATAAATCAGTTGAGGCCGGGCGACCGCGTCATGGTCATCTCTTTTGACGAGGATGTTCACGTGCTCTGCTCGCCGACCAACGATCGATACACGCTGAGGAATGCCATTCGCGAGGCGGAATTCGGTGACGGGACCAGCCTTTATGAGGCGGTCGATTTCGTAATAAATCAGCAGCTGCGGCAAATACAAGGGCGCAAGGCAGTTGTGCTGTTCACGGACGGCGTAGACACGACATCGCGACGGGCCAGCTTTGAGAGCACGCTCGCCCAGACTGACGAGATAGATTCGCTCTTTTACACAGTCCGCTATGACACTTCGCGGGACGTCAACGGAGGCTACAGCCAGTGGCCAAGCGGCGGCGGTAGACGCGGAGGCCGCGGAGGCGGTACTTGGCCCGATATTTTTGGGCAGATCCTTGGCGGCAGCGGCGGTTCGTGGGGACGCGGCGGAATGGGGAGCCAGGGCGATTACGCGAAGGGCAAGCAGTATCTCGAGATGCTCGCCCAGAACAGCGGCGGCCGCGAATTCGAAGCGCAGTCAATTTACAATATCGACTCCGCATTTTCAGGCATCGCCGAGGAGCTGCGCCGGCAATACTCGCTCGGCTACTATCCTGAGAAAGTAGGCAATCCAGGCGATCGGAAACAGATCAGGATCCGCGTGATGCGGCCGGGCGTCGTCGTCAGGGCAAAGAATTACTATGTCGTCGGCCAAACGGCCGGAAGATAACGGGTCGCGGCATCTTTTCAATAGCGACGGTGCATCGTAGAATCTGACTTGTTCCTTCGGACAGCATGAAGCTGCGTTTCCTCGGATCTGCGTTGGCCGTTATTGCCGTGTTTGCGGCGTGTTCTTTCGCGCAGTCCGGCCGCGGCGGGCAGCCCGCCGGCAAGGCAAACCCGCGAAACACGCGTCCCGAGGCGTCTCCGTCACCCACGCCGTCACCCGTCGCAGCCGAGCCCACGCCTTCCACCGATACCGCCGCGTCAAATGACGACAGCGAGATCATCAAGGTCAACACACAGCTCGTCTCGATCCCGGTCCGCGTGATGGACAAAAAGGGCCGCTTCGTCGGTGGGCTTGCCAAGGAGAATTTCAGTGTTTACGAGGACGGCGCCGAGCAGGAGATCGCGATGTTCGCGAACGAGCATCAGCCGTTCACGGTCGCGCTCGTGCTCGACATGAGCTACTCGACGACATTTAAGATCGGCGAGATCCAATCGGCGGCGATAGCATTTATCGATCAACTGCGGCCGCAGGACAAAGTGATGGTCGTCTCGTTCGACGAAGAGGTCCACATGCTCTGCGAGCCGACGAGCGATCGCAAGGAGATCTATCGAGCGATCCGCAGCACAAAGATCGCGACCGGAACGAGCCTTTATGAGGCGGTCGATCTCGTGATGAACCACCGGCTGCGATCGATCGAGGGCCGTAAGGCGATAATTCTCTTTACTGACGGCGTCGATACGACCAGCAGGCGGGCAAGCGATCTCTCGAACATCCGCGACGCCATGGAGATCGATTCGCTGATCTATCCCGTCCGCTACGACACATTTGCGGACGTTCAGGCGATGAAGAATCGCCAGACGCCGTTGCCAATTCCGCCTGTGGGCACCAGTCGGCCCCCGAGCAGCAGCCCATTCCCGTTCCCGCTGCCGACGATCCCCGTCGGACAGCCGAGCAGCCAGGGAACAACGCCCGAGGAATACCAACGCGCCGAGGAATACCTCGATAAACTCGCCACCTTCACCGGCGGGCGAATGTATCTGGCCAGCTCGGTAGGTAATCTCGGCGATGCATTCACCCGCATCGCGAGCGAGCTTCGCGAATTCTACAGCCTCGGCTACTATCCCAAAAATGACCGCGTCCCCGGCAAGAACACCACCATCCGCGTCAAGACCGACCAACCCGGCATGGTCGTCCGCACCCGCGACGGCTATATCGTGCCAAAAAAGACAAAAATAAAAACGAATTAACCCGAGACGCCTCGCCGCACTGCATTTGTGGCAAGCCGCTAATACCTAAACGCCGCCGGCGTCGGCCGGTCGCCATTAACACCAAACTGCACGGCGACGAACGCGCCGTTTGACGAATTCAGCCGGTACCAGATACCGCTCGACGGCCGGAAGACGCAAATATCAGCCCGGCCGTCGCCGTCGTAATCGGCAGCCGAAGGAATATCTTCCGCAACGCCGAACTGCGAAGCGTTGAACGCCCCGTTCGACGAATTGAGCCAGTACCAAACACCGCTCGACGGACGGTAAACAGCGATGTCCGTCTTCCCGTCACCATCAAGGTCCGCTGGCGTGACCAAATCGGTCGCCAATCCAAACGTAGCAGCGACAAACTGCCCGTTCGACGAATTCAACCTATACCACGCACCATTGGAAGGCCGCCAGACAGCGATGTCCGCCCTTCCGTCACCGTCAAAATCACCGATCGTCGGCTTGTCCTCGCTCACGCCGAAGTGAGCGCCAGAGAATGAACCATCAGATGAATTTAGCCGGTACCAATTCCCATTCGACGGCCTGAACACCGAAAGGTCCGCCCGTCCATCCCCATCATAATCCGCCGGCGTCGGCAGATCTTCCGCCACCCCGAACTGTGCGGCATTGAATGTGCCGTTCAACGAGTTCAACCAGTACCACGTCCCCGATGCTGGCCGATAAACCGCAACATCAGTCTTACCATCACCGTCAAAATCCGCGGGCGCGATCTTGTCGGTAGGAAGCCCGAACGACAACGCCCACAATCCCGCCGTCGATTGCTGCAAATGCCAAGCCCCGGTTTGAGGACGAAAAACTGAAACATCAGCGCGGCCATCGCCGTCGTAATCGAAGGGAACGTGAGGAAACGTACTGCACGGGGCGCCGTTATAGCGAACGACCGCGAAGTCATAACTGAAACCTGGCACAAAGACCCACCCCGCAGCCACTATACCGCCATCGGGCTGTATTGCGACTGCATGGGCTTCCTCAAAGGTATTCGCACTGATCGGCGTAATAACCTTGCCGGTGCCGCCGAACGTCGTGTCGAGACTGCCGTCCGGGTTATAACGTACAACGGAAAAGTGACTATTCGCGGAACCTGCCACGATGACCTTGCCGTCCGACTGGACTGCCACGGAATAGGCATAACTGCTCGAGCCAACCGAAGTCGTCACCTTGCCGTCGCCATCGAATGTGGTGTCGAGGTTGCCGTCGGGGTTGTAGCGGACAACGCCAAAGTCATAGCGTGAAGCGGCATTATTCTGGATGTAGCCCGCCAAAACGATCTTGCCATCAGGCTGCAGAACCATTGATTGGCCAGAATCCTGCTGGTCGAGAACCGGCGTCGTCACCTTTCCGTCCCCACTAAATGTCGTGTCGAGACTGCCGTTCGTGTTGTAACGGACAGCGGCAAATTCGTCGCGTGAAATAAAGCCCCCATAGCTTAAACCTGCCGCGACAATACGGCCGTTAGGCTGTATCGCTACGGAATAGGCAACATCGTTGTCGCCGAGTATGGGAGTCGTAACCTTACCGTCGCCGTGGAATGTCGTGTCGAGGCTCCCGTCGGGGTTGTAACGGACAAGGGCAAAGTCAAAATTCTGACCACTATGGCTTGTCCCCGCCGCGACCATCCGCCCATCCGGCTGGATCGCAACGGAGTAAGCACGGTCGTCGAATCCAATATGCGTTGTCACCTTGCCGTCTCCGTTAAAGGTTGTGTCGAGGCTGCCGTCTGTGTTGTAACGCACTAGCGCAAATTCAATACCTGGTCCCGGAACATAGGCGGTACCTGCGGCGACAATCTTTCCGTCGGCCTGAAGCGCTATTGCCTCGCAGGCGCCGCCGCTTGCGACCCGCGTCATCACCTTTCCGCCACTGCCAAACGTTGTGTCTAGGCTGCCGTCCCTGTTATAACGGACCAAGGCGAAACCACCGCCTGTAGCGTCTTCGCTATGACCCGCTACTACAATCTTGCCGTCTGCCTGGATCGCTATTGATTCGGACTGATCAAGAGTCTGGATGGGCGTCGTCACTATGCCGTCGCCGTCAAATGTCGTATCGAGACTCCCGGCTGAACACGGGGTCACCGTGGGTTCCGGTGTTGGCGTCGGCGATGGTGTTCGTGTTGGCGTCGGAGTCGGCGTGAAAGGCGTGGGCGTCGGAGTCGGCGTTGGTGATAGTATTGGTGTCGGACTGCAGGCTGGTGTACCCGCCTGACACATGTCGAGAAAGGTGATGGTCCAGCCGTTGGGCAGACTGCTTAGATTACCGGTCTCATCATCCACTACATAAAGGCGCCATATGCCATGAACATATCCACCCGAAAGTACTGAAAAGTCAAAGACCCGGGGATAATTTGCCAGTCCATTCACGCCCGGAAAGTTATCCATGCCATTCGGCTCAGGGCCGGCAAGGCCCGGGTAGTCGGCTTGAAAATAATAGCCAACGGGCGGCGCGCTTTCGTCCGGGAAAGGCGGGAATTGACTTGTCCCAAAGAGATATTCCCTTTGAACGACCGGATCGCTGCCGCCCGCATCCGATAGTATGATAGAACGCGTGCCAGAGATCCCGCCCGGGCCTTCCAAAAGGATATCCAGGTCATCTAGCCGCTCGGACGTGACGGCAAAACTTACCGTGACGCTCGTCACGATACACGTCTCGGGAACGTTGGGTTCATCCGGAAACCCTGTGTCAATGACCGAAGGGTAATTTACCGGCAGCCCAGGGTCGGTTCTCGGATCGTTGCTAACGCGATCAGCCGGGACGATAGGAGCAGGATTACTGAAAACCCAATTTGTGAACGTTTGCTGACACCCCGGTGTCGGCGACGGCAGCGGGCTCAACGACGGCGTTGGTGAAGGCGTCGGTGTCGGAGTCGGTGTCGGCACAGGGGTTAGAAAGCACGGTGTGGGAGTTATCATTGGCGTCGGCGTCGGCGTCGGGATCCCACAGCCAGAGGCTCTGAAGATCCAATCGCCAAATGCCGGGCCGCCACTGCCGTTGCAAAAGTGTTGGGTAAAGTGGTCGGGATCGTGTTGGACTCCCGACATTGCACCGTTGTTGCCGAGATCGATGGGGTTGCCGTAAAACACGTGGAAAACGGGGTGCCCCGAATAGAGGCTTAGCTCAAAATTTGCACGCCGGGAGTTATCTGAGAAATAAACGGTCCGCCATTCGATCGTGAAGGTGTCTCCGCTGACCCTCGTGAAAATTCCGCACTGGCCACCGGGGTACTGCGAGCAGGCTCCGAGTGTGGCATCGGTCCGCAGATCAGTCGAATAGGGGTAGATGGTATAAGTCACCCCTAAATTCGGCAGGCAGACATCGGGCGACATGTCAGGGCCGATCGCGAAGTATGCGGCTCCATTGGAATCAAGCGTCACCTGTGTGAAGAATTGATCATATAGCCTAACCGGGAAAGGAAGTGTGATCGTGGTTGTGCAGTCGTCGCAATGGTTACCGATGTCGGTAACCCCGGGTACGAAAGCACCGCCGCAATAGGGGCTAATTCCATATGATATTGAGAACGGTGAGCAACTTGGCGACGGTGTTGGTGTAGGAGTCGAAATTCCAGCAGCACTCGTATCGAGGGGCTCGGTACTCCCCGCTGAAGAACGGTCGTGCCAGAGGGCCGCGGAAATGAAAAGCGCGGCCACGATCAGTGCGAGTGCCGAGTTCCGGTTCATTGTAGGATGTACCGTTACAAGTGTAGCACCCATTGCCAGGCTTCAAGCCATAGCCAGAAGGTCCGGGTCACAGCGAGATCGCGATTCTAGTCGCTGGAAGAAAAAAATCGGCATTTTCCGCAAAATGGCATTTAAATCGGTTCGGGAAAAGTGTAGGATGCTCGCTCGGCGAAAGCCTGATCTTTGATAATTTGGATCGGCGCTGGTTGATCGTTGATCTTTGCGTTAAGGACGAGTTTGGACACGCTCGGACACGCCCGGACACGCTCGGACAAGCCGGACGAAAAAATACTCCGGACACCCGGACACCGGACAGCCTCAGAACGAGGACGATTCGACAGGGATTGTTTATGAATCTCGGTTGTTTGGACGATAAATGGCTGTAAATGTGAGCAGCACAGGCGTTTGCGTGTCCCAGCGCGATCGTGGGACCGCTTTGGGACAGCGGGACAGTTGAGACAGTGGAATTTCGATTTACAAATTTCGCTTTTCTTGTTTCAATTGTCCTAGACAGAGGTTTTAGGTCTTAGGCTTTAGGACTTTGGTCTTTGGAAATTTTGAATCCAGAAATGCCTTCCACGCATTCGGGCGGGTTAGCGTCCTCGTCCTGACACAAAATCGACGCATTTGACACATGCCGCGAAGAAGATTTCGTCACACGCCTCGTCTCGAATCTGCCGCCGATCAATCCTTTCAGGAATACTTAGCCAACGCATCCGCACCGACGACGACGCGGACCGAGCTTTTGCGGCTCATCCGCGGCGGCGAGGACACTTATCTCGAGCTGAAAGTAAAGCTTTCGAACAGCGAGCGGATCGCGCAGGGAATTGTCGCCCTGGCAAATACCGACGGCGGAACGATCATTTTTGGCGTCAACGACCAGCTCCGCATCGAGGGCGTCAGCAACCCCGAATGGGTGCAGCAGGAACTCGGGCGCATTTGCCGCGAGGACATCCTGCCGCCGGTCATTCCACTTATCGACACGATCGCGTTCGACAGCGGCAAACGCATTGTCGCCCTCGATATCAATGGCAAGCACCGGCCTTACCGGACGCGCGACGGGCGGTTTTACCTGCGTTTTGGCGCCGAGAAGCGTGAAGTCGCACGCGAAGAGCTCGGGCTTTGGCTCGACGAAGTTCGCCCCTTAGGCTTTGAGAACATTCCTCTGCAAACCGTCACGGAGAACGACATCGACGACGCTTTGCTTTGGAGCTTTGC
>Ga0163161_10000232_pt1 | contig 51372 bp, 45 predicted proteins | sample S45metaG_FD_129847 | JGI IMG/M metagenome (GOLD analysis project Ga0163161, IMG submission 129847) | Switchgrass rhizosphere microbial communities from Kellogg Biological Station, Michigan, USA - S4-5 metaG | ecosystem: Host-associated > Plants > Roots > Rhizosphere > Soil | place: USA... | reverse complement strand
CGCTCTGGTGTTTTACGTAGATTTTTGTTTTCTAAATAAGCCTCAAAAATCTTGCGAACGAGCTCATTTGTTTTTTGTTCAGACATAGTTTTTAAACTCCATTCAAAGGTAGGTAAATTGTTTTGAAAAATGATTACACTGGTTAAATCATTACACAGATTTGTATTTAGTGAAAGGCTCAGGTGGCAGAAATTTAAATTGCAATATCTTGCGGCTTAGCAATCGAAATCCATACTTCGGACCCCGGTCTCCCGACTTTCGGACTAACTAAGCGTCAAACCTGGTTACCCCGGTAACGCCTCTAACCTTTAATAAATTTTTAATCAGGTTTTCCAGATGTTCGGTATCGTTTACAAAAATCATAATTGAACCATCAAAAATCCCCTCATTGGTATCTACAGTAATCGACCGCATATTTACTTTAAAGTCGGTAGAAATCACCCTGGTGATATTATTGATCAAACCTACATCATCAATACCAACAATACGTAATCCTGTAAGGAAGGTCAGTTCCTGCTGTTTGTTCCATTTGGCTTTCACTATCCGGTAGCCATAGTTCGACATTAACTGAGCAGCATTCGGACAATTCGTTCTGTGAATCTTGATGCCTTCACTTACTGTCACAAAACCAAAAACATCATCGCCTGGGATTGGATTACAGCAAGCTGCTAAAGTATAATCTATTTTTTGTAAATCTTCCCCAATCAATAAAATGTCGTTTTCCGAGCCTTTCATTTTAGTCTTTACCATATCAACCGTCAGGTTTTCAGGGCGTTCCGGGGCTCGGTTTTCAATTTCTTTTTCGCTCGATAGATACTCTTTAATATCTTTCAATTCGATTTTTCCGAGCGCAACATTAACAAAAAGCTCTTGTGTAGAAGGCAGTTTAAAGAAATAACTGAGCTTTTGTAAATTATCAGTATTGTAGGTGATTTTTAATGATTTAAGCTTTCTTTCTAAGATTTCCTTACCATTTTCGGCAATCTTCCGCTTTTCTTCCTTTAGAGATGATTTAATCTTTGATTTCGCTTTTGCCGTAACCACCACATTGAGCCAGTCTTCTTTTGGAGTTTGCTTGCTCGAGGTGATAATCTCAACCTGATCGCCATTTTGGAGCTTGTAAGAGATCGGAACCAGTTTGTGGTTTACTTTGGCTCCGATACAGGTTGCCCCCACATCGGTGTGGATTTCGAAAGCAAAATCCAATGCGGTGGCACCTAAAGGCAACTGGATTAAAGCACCCTTTGGTGTAAAAATGAAAATCTCATCAGAGAAAAGGTTCATTTTAAAATCATCGAGGAAATCTAGGGCATTGGCTTCAGGATTGCTGAGCATTTCGCGCACTTTCTGGATCCATTGATCCAAACCGTTATCGTTGCTCGATTCTTTGTATTTCCAGTGTGCAGCAAAACCTTTTTCTGCAATTTCATTCATGCGCTGTGTACGGATCTGTACCTCAACCCATTGTCCGCGTGGACCCATTACCGTAGTGTGTAGACTTTCATAGCCATTCCCTTTTGGAGAGGAAACCCAGTCGCGTAAACGATCAGGATTGGGGCGATATAAGTCGGTTACAATAGAATAGGCTTTCCAGCAATCTGCCTTTTCATTTTCGGGAGCAGAATCCAGAATAATCCGGATAGCAAAAAGATCATAAACCTCTTCGAAAGGAATATTTTTCTTTTTCATCTTGTTCCAGATGGAGTGGATTGATTTTGGCCGTCCGTAAACGTCAGCCACTAAACCCTGTTCGTGAACGATTTCATCAATCGGTTCGACGAATTTTTTGATAAAAAGGGCACGCTCCGCTTTTTTCTCGTTTAATTTTTTTGCGATGAATTTGTATGTGTCAGGGTCAAGATATTTCATCGAAAGATCTTCCAACTCTGATTTTATGGCATATAAACCCAACCGATGGGCCAGTGGTGCATATAAATAAATGGTTTCTGAGGCGATTTTAAGCTGTTTATGGCGTGGCATAAAATCCATCGTGCGCATATTATGCAAACGGTCGGCAAGTTTGATCAGGATTACCCGAACATCATCTGCCAAAGTAAGTAGCATTTTACGGAAATTCTCAGCCTGTAATGAGCTATTGGTATCAAAAACGCCCGAAATCTTGGTTAAACCGTCGATGATTTTGGCGGTTTTTTTTCCGAATTCGCGTTCAATATCTTCCAGCGTGATATCGGTATCTTCTACTACATCATGCAATAGCGCACATACAATTGAAGTTGTTCCCAGCCCGATTTCTTCGGCAGCAATCTGCGCTACCGCAATAGGATGGTAGATATAAGGTTCGCCAGATTTACGCCGCATATCTTTATGGCTTTCCAGCGCCATATCAAAAGCTTTCCTGATTTCTTTCTTATCGCCCTTTTGTAAAGTAGATTTGCTTGCCCTTAATAATGCCCTATATCTTTTTAGAATCTCTTGCTTTTCCGCCTCTAAATCAATCACTAACTCTGTTTTCATTTGTATTTTTTGCGTAAAAATTGCGTCTTATTTATGAATAAAACTTATATTAGATTTGTGAAACAACTAATATATGAAATAACACCTAACTTTGTAAAAGTATAAATTTATGAAATTTAAAGGGCTCTTTTTTCTTTGTATTGTAATGATTTGTAGCATTTCGCTGCGGGCTCAGGATGCTGGTACCCCGGTATTCCCTAAAATGGGTAAGAGCGATACAATAAGAGTAGCCTCAACAAACGATAACGGTGTAATGATTCCATGGATGCAACTTAATGATGTCTCTATTTATGCCGCCAGGATCTGGAAATCGCCTGCTGAACAGGCCGCATATAACCGTTTGAGGTATAATGTATTGAAAGTAATGCCTTATGCCTTATTTGCAAAACGCAGATACGAGCAGCTGGAGCAGGATATTGCAAAAACACCAGAGAAAAAAGAACAAAAACAATTGGTTAAACAATGTGATAAAGAAATCAAAGACATGTTTAACCGTGAGATAAAAGATTTAACGATCACCCAGGGTCAGATTTTAACGAAACTGATCGACCGTGAAGTGGGCCGAACAACCTACGAAATTGTAAAGCAGACCAAAGGTGGTTTTGCGGCATTTTCTTATCAGATTGTTGCCCGTGTGGTGGGACATAATTTAAAAAGCACTTACGATCCGACTGAGGATAGGGATATCGAATCTATTATCCGTACCTCGGGATTTTATCAATAACATATAATGCAGGAAAGCATTCCGAATATTTATTCTTTCAAGGTTAAGAAAATTAATGGCGAAGAACAGCTGTTATCAGCCTACCGAAATAAAGTTGTTCTAATTGTAAATACAGCCTCCGAGTGCGGGTTTACACCCCAGCTAAAAGAATTACAGCAGCTTAAAGATGAGATCAATAATCCTGATTTTGAAATTTTAGGCTTTCCAACCAACGATTTTGGAAAACAGGAACCGTTAAATGGTTCTGATATCGCCTCTTTTTGTGAAATCAACCATGGGGTAAAATTCCCTGTTTTTGATAAGATTATGGTGCGTGGGGTTCATGCCCATCCCCTTTATCAGTTTTTGAGCGATAAAAAACAAAACGCAAAATTAAGTTCGAAACCCCGTTGGAACTTTCATAAATATATATTGAACAAAAATGGTGAACTGGAGGATTATTTTTTACCGTTTACCAAGCCATTAAGTTCGAAGATTAAAAAGAAAATTCAGCAGCTGCTGAATCAAAATGCCAAATAAATAATGAAATTAGATATTTTAGTGATAGCCGTACATCCTGATGATGCGGAACTTTGTTGCTCTGGAACCATTTTAAAACACATTGCACTTGGTAAAAAAGTTGGAATTGTTGACTTGACCCGTGGCGAGCTGGGTACACGCGGTACTGCCGAAACCAGAGATGAAGAGGCGGCTGAATCTGCAAAAATTTTGGGCTTGCATGCCCGTGAGAATTTAAGAATGCGTGATGGATTTTTTCAAAATGATGAATTTCACCGTTTGGAAGTAATTAAAGCGATCAGAAAATATCAACCTGAAATTATTTTAAGCAATGCGCTGGAAGACCGTCACCCCGATCATGGAAGAGCCGGCGATTTGGTTTACGATTCGGTGTTTTTGTCGGGTTTACCAAAAATAGAAACTTCGATAGAAGGCGTTGATCAGCAGGCACACCGCCCAAGATTATTGTTGCAATATATTCAAGACAGGTACTTAAAACCTGATGTTATTGTGGACATCACAGAACATATCGATAAAAAAATTGAATCCATCAAAGCATTTAAAACCCAGTTTTATAATCCTGATATGGATGGATTGGAAACCTATATTTCTTCACCTGAGTTTTTTGAAAGCATGATCGGCCGTTCCAGGGAATTTGGCAAAAGCATTGGCGCTACCTTTGGTGAGGGGTTTACTTCGAGGAAGCTGTTAGGCGTTGATAATTTATTTGATTTGAGGTAAGAAAATTATCATTCTGAGCGTAGCGAAGAATCTTTATCGTAAAATCCACCAACGCTGATATAGCACTTTTTTTATACCCTTATCCTGCTGAGGCACGAAGCATCTTTTTCATTGGTTAAAGATTCTTCGTTCCTTAGAATGACAAAGCCCATAGTCCAACAAAAACGCCCTTCATTTGTTATTCTCAAAACGAATAATAATGGCGAATATATTCTCTTCTCTCAAAAACGCATATAATCTTTTTAAACACGTAGATTTCGATAAGTTAGAAGCTTTATCAAAAAAAGTCGACTTGCCCAAAATGGTCGAAACAATATCAAACCTAGATGATAAACAGATTCAGGGCATGATGAAAATGATGGGGGGACCGGGTAAAAAGAGAGCGCTGCCTCCAATTGAAGGCGATTTCTATCATTTAGGTGATGAAGCCCTGAAAGATGAAGACCGCGAACTTCAATTAAAAGTACGTGCCTTTTTAGAAAAGGAAGTAAAACCCATTGTAAACCATTATTGGAACAAAGCTGAATTTCCTTTCGAAATCATTCCAAAACTGGCCGAACTCAATATTTGTGGTTTAACCTATAAAGGTTATGGCTGTCCGGGGAAATCGAATTTAATGGAAGGCATATTGGCAATGGAAATGGCACGGATTGATACCTCAATCTCTACGTTTTTTGGTGTTCAAAGTGGCCTGGCCATGGGATCAATTTATTTATGCGGATCGGAAGAACAGAAGAAGCAATGGCTGCCGTTAATGCAGCAATTTAAAATTATTGGTGCATTTGGTTTAACAGAGCCCGAAGTTGGTTCTGCAGCTGCCGGCGGTTTAACCACCACCTGTAAAAAAGTAAATGGGAAATGGGTGTTGAACGGACAGAAAAAATGGATCGGTAATGCCACATTTGCCGATATTTTAATTATCTGGGCGCGTGATGAAGAAAGTGGAGAGGTTAAAGGCTTTATTGTAAAAAAGGACAATCCGGGTTTTGCAGTAGAGAAAATGCAGGATAAAATGGCCCTGCGGATTGTGCAAAACGGGATTATTACCTTAACGAACTGTGAGGTTGAAGAAGCCGACCGCCTGCAAAATGCAAATTCTTTTAAAGATACGGCAAAGGTATTACAGATGACAAGGGCAGGAGTGGCCTGGCAGGCTGTAGGTTGTGCCCGCGGAGCCTATGAGAATGCCCTGGAATATACCCGCACCCGAAAACAATTTGGTAAACCGATTGCCTCTTTTCAATTGATCCAGAACCATCTGGTAGAAATGTTGTCGAATTTAACGGCCATGCAAACACTATGTTTCCGTTTGTCGCAATTACAAGATCAAGGATTGCTGAAGGATGAACATGCTTCTTTAGCTAAGGTATTCTGTTCGTTAAGGACACGTGATGTGGTGAGTAAAGCAAGAGAAGTGATGGGCGGAAATGGTATTTTATTGGAATATAATGTTGCCCGGTTTGTGGCTGATGCTGAAGCGATTTATTCGTATGAAGGCACAAAGGAAATCAATACATTAATTGTAGGTAGGGCCATAACTGGTTTTTCTGCTTTTGTTTAATAGAGTAACTCATGGAGTTTAAGGGGAGGAGTGCAATAGGAAAACTTCGTGAGTTTAGCATAGGAAAAAGAAAAATATTTTTTAGAGTTGGGAAATGAATGTTCATATTGAAATGGCTGCTGTAGCCTGCCATTCGCTGTAGCCCCGACGAAAAGTTGGGAGCTGCCGCTGTTGTCGGGTTTACGGACAAAGGTAGGTGCATCCTGCAACCCCAAAAATGAAATACTGTTTCAGCCAATTTAGCCCCGGTTGAAGCAATACCCTGCAGCAACGAGGTATGAGGCAGCGAAGCGTAAAAGCGTAAAACGGGAAGAACTTGGTTTTTTGAACAGGCCTTGCGCTTCAAAAGAAAATTTGCATTTTGGAAATGAAGGTTAGTAACCTTGCTTTAATCATTAAATTGCCTTTAATACCCAGGTTTCGCGGATTCTGCCTATTTTATTCGCCTGTTCTTTCATTTTTTTTAATAGCTCGGCATCAATGTATTTTAAGGAAGAAAGTTGATGCCAAACTGAAGTGGCTTTGGTGATCAGTTTAAAACCTTGTGCTAAAAAGAAGTGTTCTGCTTGTTCAAAACTGTCAAACTTATTGTCTTCTACATGATGCGCCTCCAGAAACTGGGAAAAATGATCGTTAGTGTCATTTTTAAGCGCTGGACGCTTCACATAAACATCAGCAGTGATCCAATAGCCGCCTCTTTGTTTTAAGGACTTATGAATGGTTTTACATAACGATACCTTTTCATCCGTATTTAAATACACCAATAAACCTTCGTTTATAATACTAATCGGCCCAAGCGGCATCTGATTTATCGCATTTAAAAAGGCATCCTCATTCAACGCGTTTAAAGCTTCGGTTTTGAGCTTACCTTTTAAGTTTAATTTCTCGTCAACAATTAGCCGTTCAACCAAATCTTTCTTGATATCGATCACGCCTGGCAGATCGGTATCCAGGTAATAAATGGTTGGATGCCTTAAAACCAGATCCAGCCCCCTAAAGGAATAACCTGAAGAAATCTCTAAAATATTTAAAGAGCCCGAGGCAAAAAGTAAACTATCCAGTGATAAATACCTGCTCTCGAAATGTACCAACCGTTTTAAAAATACCTCATCAAAATCTCTATTTGATAAATGTTCAAGCGCGTTATTACCATAAATTAATTTTACAGCATCAGCAACAAAGGGAATATCCGTTAAGCTTTTAGCCAGCAATAGCGATTTTGCTGATGGACTTATCGAACTGTAATCACGATTCATGCGTAATTATACCAAAAAAAAATCTGCGTTTAAAATGGATGCTTATTAAACGCTACCTGGCTCATTGCGCTTTTTTCGAATAGCGCTATACAAGATTTATTATATTGAGGATCAAAGTTCACTTCTCCTGGTGCTAATATTTTAGGGATATTAGTATTTTCCATAAAGAAGTAAACTTTTGTATTTCCATATTTGGTATGGGGCATTAAATTACCATAGTCTTCCATTTCTTTCCATACCGAATCTTTAACTGTAACCACATAAATCCGTTGTACCGGACCAGTGTTATTGGCATTTCGGTATTTCACGATTTCTTTGAAACCAGCTTTCATATCTTCAACCCCCGGCTGGTCAAAAACATCTTTGACCATGAAAAATATCAATATTAAAACGCCGATTGGGATGATATAAACTAACGATTTCCTGTTCATGCCTACAATAAAGGCAATATTTTCTCCATAACCGTCAATCCTTCGTCAATATGCTTTTGTTCGATACAAAGTGCTGGGCGGAAACGGATGGTTTTTTCGCCACATCCCAAAAACATAACATTGTTTTCCAGTCCTTTAGAAATAAAAGTGTTCCGCATTTCTTTGGTTGGGAAATCGAAAGAACACAATAGGCCTCTTCCGCGCACATTGCTCATCTGATCAAATTGATGCGATAAATTCTCCAGGTGATCCTTTAAATATGCACCAACTTTTGTGGCATTTTCACAAAGCTGGTCTTCTTCAACGATCTGTAAAATCTGGGTAGAACGCACCATGTCTACCAGGTTTCCTCCCCAGGTAGAATTGATCCGGCTTGGCACTTTAAACACATTGGTCTCAATTTCATCTACCTTATTACCAACAAGGATACCACAAACCTGCATTTTTTTTCCAAAAGCAATGATGTCTGGTCGGGCTTTTTCGCTAAAATGTTGATGGCACCAGAATTTACCTGTTAAACCAACGCCAGTTTGTACTTCATCATAGATTAAAAAAGCATCATTTTCATCGGCCAAAGCCTTAAGCTGGATCAGAAATTCTTCACGTAAGTGGTTATCACCACCCTCCGATTGGATCGGCTCCACAATGATCGCACAGATATCATCTTTATGGTCCGCAAAAGCTTTTTTGATCTGCGCCAATGAACTTTCTTCGGTTTGGATGGCATGACTTAAATGATCTCCCGAAAGCGGAAATCTGACTTCAGGAACAGAGACCCTTGGCCAATCAAATTTGGCAAACCATTTGGTTTTATCAGGTAGGGTATTGGTCAGGCTTAAAGTATAACCGGTTCTACCATGAAAAGCCCTTTCGAAATGTAAAACTTTAAAGCCTCTTTCTTCTGTATATCCTTTTGCGAAGTTTTTCTGAACTTTCCAGTCCATGGCTACTTTAATCGCGTTTTCTACCGCCAGACCACCACCTGCAATAAAAAAAGCATGCGGTAGGTAATCGGGAATACCAACTTTGGAAAATGTTTCTACAAACTGTGCGTATTGCTGGGTGTATACATCCGAATTAGAAGGATTTGCCAGAGCAGCCTGAAAAAGATTTTTTTTAAATTCTTCGTCGTTGATCATTTTAGGATGGTTATAACCCAAAGGAACGGAAGCAAAACAGGTGAAAAAATCGAGTAAAGTTCTGTTGTATTTTGAATCATAAATATAGGCACCGTGACTTTTTTCCATATCGTAGGTCAGGTCGAAACCATCAGCCAAAATGTGCTTACTTAACGATTCGTTAACGCGATTTGCAGCTACTGTTAATTGATACATAAACTTGGTTTTGGTACATTTCAAATTTAGTTAAATGTGCCTGAAATCAAAATTTAAGCACTTTTTGCACCCAAAGGGTAAAAAATAGGTTTAAACAGTTTAAAGTATGATTATAGACAAAATCGGGTTTTGGACTTCACCGATGTGGAAAACTTTTTTAGGAAATCTCGTTAAGTAGAAATGATTTTTCTGTTGATTCTCTGGATCTATTCCGAAAATTATAATCCAGACATAGGGATGTAATTTAATTCGTTTTCAATTATCCTAAATGGCTAAAATTTTTACCAGTATAGCTACTTTTTTGATTTAACATAAACTGACTTTTGTATCCTACTAAAACGATAGGATATGAAAAATGAAATTAAAGGAAAAGTTGTTATCATTACTGGTGCAAGTAGTGGAATAGGCAGGGCAACTGCTAAAACATTGGCTGGATTGGGCGCAAAAGTTGTGTTGGCTGCAAGGCGAACAGAAGAATTGAGCAGTTTGGCAGATGAAATCGAAAAAGACGGCGGAGAATCTTCTCATATGGAAACTGATGTAAGAAATAGGATTGATATGATTGCTTTGGTGAATAAAGCTGTCGAAAATTATGGTAGGTTAGATGTGATGATCAATAACGCAGGTATAAGTCAACTCAGCAGGATAGACGAACTTGATGTAAATGGCTGGGAAGAAATGATTGATATTAACCTTAAAGGTGTATTATATGGAATGGCGGCAGCTCTGCCTGTTTTTAAACAGCAAAATTTAGGGCATATCGTTAATATTATTTCTACTTCTGGAATAAAAATTGTGCCTGAACAAGGTGTATATGCCGGGACGAAAAATGCAGTACGTACAATTGCAGAGGCTTTTAGGCAGGAATCGGATGGAAGTATCCGCATTACCGGAATTTCTCCGGGAGTAGTAAAAACCGATCTGGCAAAGGGGATGAAAAATGAAACCATGAAAAATACAATTAGTGAAAGCATGGAGAAACTGGCTATAAAGCCCGAAGCAATTGCTGCTGCAGTAGTGTATGCCATAAGTCAGCCCAGTGATGTGGAAGTGGGAGATATCGTTATCCGTCCATCAGCGCAGCACTAAAATTCTTTATGAATATGAAAACCGATCCAGAGCATTATCATTTCAAAAGTATATCACAACTGATGCAGGCTTTGAGTTATCCCGCTCCCTCTCATCCTTTGTTAGCCTTGGTTAATTATAACCATTTGCCTCCTGTGTTTTTTGAGGCGGGAAAAAAGATCAGTCTCGATTTTTATAAAATTTCGTTTAAGGATAAATTTAGCGGAAGCGTACGATACGGACAGGGTTACTATGATTTTGAAGAAGGGGGTATGGCATTTTTGAAACCCAAACAGCTGGTTGTTTCATCCGATCGTTCTGAAGGCTATGAAGGTTATGTTTTATATTTTCATCCCGATCTGATCAGGAGTTATCCGTTGGGGAGTTTAATAGATCAGTATGGCTTTTTTTCGTATGATGTTTCTGAAGCATTATACCTGTCTGCAAAGGAAAAGGAAATCGTTTCAGGCCTGTTTGCTGGGATTGCTACAGAGCTTGAAAATAATATTGACCAGTTTAGTCAGGATGTTCTTGTGTCACAGCTTGCGCTGATCCTGAATTTTAGCAATCGGTTTTACAACAGGCAGTTCATTACCAGGAAAAACATCAATAACCAAACAGTAGCCGCTTTGGATAGGTTGCTTGAAAACTACTTTAATGAGTATGTCGGACTCAGAAAAGGGCTGCCGAATGTGCAATATGTTTCCAGTCAGCTTAATTTATCGCCGCGTTACTTAAGTGATATGCTGCGTTCGTTAACAGGTTTAAATACGCAACAGTACATTCAGGATAAAATAATTGAACGGTCTAAATCTTTGCTTAGTTCAACACCACTTTCAATATCAGAAATTGCCTACCAGCTTGGTTTTGGCCATCCGCAATCTTTTAGCAAATTTTTCAAGATCAAAACAAACCTATCGCCTTTGGCCTTCCGGCAACCGTTTAGTTGATTAAAAGGATTTTTGTTCATTAGAAACTTCCTTTTTTTGTTTGAAATCGATTTTTTCTTTGTTTTCGGATACCTCGAAGGGTTTATAATAATTCTCTGATATCACCCTAATTGAGGGGATAAAAAGCAATGCTTAATTGTTTTACTTAACATTAACTTCATACGAATCGTGTTCTTTTGTTAAAGATTGAAATGATGATGCATAATTAACATGATAAAATACCTTTTCCTTCTTCTAATCCTGTTTAATTTTATTTCCGGTACTCATGCCCAGGATGAAAAATTTGAGGCAATAATTTCCGTTAATCAAAAAAATCCAACTCAGGCCTTAGTTGAACTAAAGAAAATTTATGCACGGGCCATAGACGGAAATGATGAACTTTTAGAGGGAAAGTGTTTGCAGCAAATGGGCAAGGTTTGTTATACCCAGGGGCACTTTAGCCAGTCGTTAGAGTTTTTTTTAAAAGCCGATCATATATTTTACAGCGAAGCAAAACCCTTGCTTTTGGCGGCCAATTTAGCCGATGTGGGCATTCTGTATTATTATATGAAACAGCATGATAAGGCCATGAACGCATATGGGAAAGCTCTTATTATCTATAAAAAACACGATGATTTAAAAGGGCAGGCGGACGTTTTTGGGAATATCGGGCAACTTTACGAGAAGCGGCAAAATTATGATAGTGCATTTTATTATCAGAAACTGGCCTTAAAAATAAATGAGCGGATCAATGATAAAAGTGGTGCCGCAAAAATATATGAGAATTTAGGCAGTATATATGAAGATCAGGGGAAATACGACCTGGCCTATGTAAATTTCAAACAATCGCTTGATCTTTATAAGCGCGATCATAACAATTTAGGGAGCATTGAGGTGATTAATAATTTGGGCGATATTTTGCGTAAAACCGGCCGCTATAAAGAGAGCATTAAAGAAACTGCTGCGGCAATGAAACTGGCCAGCGATTTAGGGAGTATTTATCAACTGGCATCTTGCTGCAGGGATCTGGGCAAAGCCTACGAACTATTGAATCAGATGGACAGTGCCTATTATTATGTTAAACTCGGCTATAAACATACTATTGATCTTTACTCTCAGGATGGAGCCAGGCAGGTAGCCTTTTTACAGGTATTATACGATATCAATAAAAAGACCACTGAAATCAATAAACTGGAAAACGATAAAAAAGTGAATAGGATCATTGCTTTCGCCTCAACCATAGTAGTTATCTTGTTAATTGTGCTGGGCTTTGTAGTTTTCAGCAGGCAACGCCTCAAACTTAAAGATCAGCAAACATTGGCACGGCAGAAGGATATTGAACATGATATGACGAGTTTGGCGCTAAAGAATCTCCAGCTCGAAGAACACAACCTGAAGCAATTGCTTGAGGTTAAAAGTAGAGAACTGTCTACCCATACCCTAAACCTGATCAAACACAACCAGTTTTTGGAAAACCTTCGTACTACCTTACAGGCCATGGTAAAGGAAGATAAGCGTGATCAGAAAAAGCAGATGAACCAGATCCTGACAGAGATTAACCAAAGTTTTAATCATGAGCGTAACTGGAAGGAATTTACTGTTGCTTTTGAACAGGTACACCATCAATTTCTTGAAAGCCTGAAAAAATATAGCCATGAACTTACTTCGGCCGATATGCGCTTAATTGCATTACTCAAAATGAATCTCGATTCAGGAGATATCGCAACATTGCTCGGGATTTCTACCGACAGCCTAAGGGTATCTCGTTACAGACTTCGGAAAAAGCTCAATCTGGCGCAAGGGGATAATTTATCAGCTTTTATCCAGGCATTATAAGCGTTACATCAGCTATAATATAGCTGTTCTTTTTACCCTCTTTTGGGTGCTTAACAATTTGTTAATGTAACGGTAATAAAAGCATAACGGAGTTTTAATTTGTATGTAATTTATTGATAATCAATATTTTGTATTTTTGTGTTGCTTTTTGGTATATGGCATATGTAACGCTGTTGCCTTTATGTAACCCCAATAATTTCTTTGTGTAAACTGGTGTATACACCTTTGCCCCGTCGATAAATAAAAAAGACATTACCAAACACAATGAATAAACGATTACAAATTCTGTTTTTACTTCTTTTTTGTGCAGGCACAGCCAATGCCACAAAACTGAAAGGGCACGTTTACGATAAGCAGACCGGAGAAGCAATAGTAGGTGCTACGGTGGTTTTAGAAAACCCAAAGCGCATCACCAATACCGGATTGGATGGGACTTTTGAGTTTAAGGATGTAAAAGTAGGTACCGCCACCATCAGTGTAAGTTATATTACCTATAAAACAATCAGCAAAACCGTAACTGTGCTGAAGGAGGATAATGATCACTTAAAGTTTTATATGGAGAGTGATTCGAAAAGCCTTGATGATATTACGATTAAAACCAATGCGGTGAGTTCTACCGATCAGGGGGCAAGGCGCTTAGAAAAAAATGCCACCCAACTGATGAATATCGTATCGGGGAAGTCGATTGAGATCTCACCAGATTTAACTGTAGCCAATGTTATGCAACGCATTTCAGGAGTTTCTATCGAGCGCAACAGCAATGGCGATGGGCAATATGCCATATTAAGAGGTATGGATAAACGTTACAATTACACGCTGGTAAATGGCGTGAAAATCCCGAGTCCGGATAATAAATATCGCTACGTTCCACTTGATCTTTTTCCTTCCGATCTGCTCGACCGCCTAGAGGTGTATAAAACACTCACACCAAATTTAGAGGGCGATGCCATAGGGGGGGGCATTAACATGGTGATGAAAAATGCACCCCGTCAGTTACAGATAAACGCGAATATCTCAACCGGTTACAGCCAGTTGTTTTTGGACCGTAAGTTTGCCAGTTACGATGCTTCAGGTATCAATTATAAGTCGCCTTACGAATTAAATGGAAAAACCTATAACGCTGCGCAGAACGATTTTACAAAAGGCACAATCGATTATAAATATAAAAGTCCGGCGCCTAATTTAATCGGAAGTTTATCTATTGGTAAACGCTTCCTGGATGAAAAACTAGGGGTAATTTTGGCCGGGAGCTATCAAAACACTTATCGCGGCAGCAACAGTACTTTTTATAACAATGCTGTTGTTGGAACCAATACTTTTGCTTCCATTACCAGTAAAAGTTATCGTGAGTTTTCCGAACAACAGCAACGTACAGGTTTACACGGAAAAATTGATTACGTTTTTAACAAAGATCACCAGATCAGCCTCTATAACGTGTATGTTAACCTGAAAAATCAACAGGTTAGAGACGCGGTAACCACTACCTATAACGGAGTATATAATCCTGCTGCTGGAAATGCAGAACTGGTTTACGATACCCGTAGCCGCCTAACTGAACAACAGATTTACAATAGCACACTTCATGGCGATCATAAATTCTTCGACAGTAAATTTAAGGTACAATGGTCGGCTGTTTATTCTTCAGCTAAAAACGATGTGCCAGAAAATACAAGCATCAGCCTAAATGGAGTAGAGCAAAATTTTCAAAGTAAACGTACAAGCTTAGTGAATACCAATCCGGTAACACGCAGATGGGAGCGCAATACCGATGAGGATTTAGCAGGATATCTGGATCTGACCTATCGTGTTTTGGATGGAGCACATAAGTTAGATATCATGGCAGGAGGTTTATACCGTGATAAACAAAGAAGCAGTTTTTTTAACAACTACAATATGGCCCCGAGTGCTGCAAATGCATTTGATGTTTATGGTGTAAATTTCCAGGATTATACCGATCTGAACCTGGTGGTGAGCAATCCTACGGGAGCGGTAGCCAACTCTCTTACCTACGATGCAACTGAAAAAATCGGTGCCGGTTACGGAATGTTTAAATATGCTTCTGCTAATTTGGAAATCATCGGAGGAGCAAGGGTAGAACACACGAATCAAGGCTATAATCTGCTTTTTCCTGCAGGCGAATCGTTTCCAAGAGGAAACCAGATCTATACGGATGTATTGCCGAGTTTAACCGCAAAATATTTTCTAACAGAAAAAGCACAGCTGCACGCTTCTTATTACAAAGCATTAAACCGCCCAGGATTTTATGAAATTGTGCCGGGGAAAGTAGTGAACGAGGAATTTCAGGAGCGAGGTAATCCAAATCTGCAGCGTGCCCTGGCCGATAACTTCGATTTGCGGTACGAACTTTTTCCCGGGGCTTCTGAGCAATTGTTAGTTGGTACTTTCTATAAAAAGATCAAAAACCCGATTGAATATACTTTTCAGGCTGATGCCACCCGCGGACAGGATATTTATTATACGCCAGGAAACTTTGGTACTGCTCATAATTACGGTGCAGAGGTAGATTATATCAAGTATTTTAATAAAATCGGCGTAAAAGCGAACTATACCTATACACATTCCCGTATTGTTACCCCTAAAACGACCAGAAGTATTAACAGTACAACGGGTGATATCCAGGCACTTTCTGTTGATCAGGGACGACCACTTTATGGTCAGTCGGCGCATATTGCCAACCTGTCGTTATTATTTAAAGACACGAAAAAAGGATGGGATGCTCAAATTGCAGGTGCCTATACAGGTCCCCGTATCAATACGGTATCTCAATTTTTAAACAACGATTTGTGGCAGGAAGGTTTCATCCAGATGGATGCATCTGCCGAAAAACGTTTCAAAGGTGGCATTAGTGTTTTTGTGAAAGCGAATAACATTTTAAATACACCAACAAAATTATTTATAAAAGGGACCAATCCGGAAAACGAAAAGATCAATGAAGATTTGGTTAAAAACGGAAACACCCTGATCAGAAGTGATTATTATGGCCAAAACTACCTTGTTGGCTTCAGATATAAATTTAATTAAGTAGAATTTAAAGATACAAAGACATGAAATCGAATCAGATTTATAAATTATTGATCCTTGTTGTGCTGGCCTTGGCGGGATGTGAAAAAGCGAATGTGGATGTAGATACGACTGTTGTTGATGGTTCAGCGATTGGAGAAATTTCGGGTGTTTGGGCGAAGGGCAGCACTCAGGTGATTAAAGGCGATGTGGTGATCCCGGAAGGTAAATCCTTAACCATTGAAGAAGGTGTTACGATTTTAATGGATACATTGGCAAAACCCGAATTTATCGTAAAGGGTAATCTTTATGCGCTCGGAACGACAGAAAATCCAATCAGGTTTACCGTTAACGAATTTTATAAAACTTCAGCTACTAAATTTGGTAAACTGTGGGGCGGTATTTTGGCCGGTCCAACCTGCGAGGAACTCGTGCTCGATCATGTGGTGCTCGAGTATGGTGGTGCCAAAACTTCGGATGCTTCTACCTCAGTGAAAATGGGGCTTTACAAGGCTGTAGCCGGAGAAAGTTTACCTGCACTTTGGTTTGCGAATGCAAAAGGTAGATTGGTTGTTCAGAATAGTACCATCAGGAACTTTCAGGAAGATTGTACTTATATTGAAGGTGGTCGGATTATTTTTGCCAATAACGTTTTTTATACCACCGGGGTTACAGGCGGAGAAGCGATGAACTTTAAATCGGGTTGTTTGGCAGATGTGGCTTATAATCTGGTTTACAGTACCAATACCAATGCCTTGAAATTATCAAATACTGGAGATAAAATCCCTCAGGCTTATATCATTGTGTACAACAATACCATGGTAAATACAGGCTGGAGACGGCCTACAGCAAAAGGTGGGTCAGTTTGGCTGGAAAGTACAGTGCGTGCAGATCTTTATAATAACTTTTTCGCAAACACCCGTTTTGGCGTAAAAAGAGATCCGAAAAAGCCAGAAGATAGCCGCTCTGCTTATAGCAACAACTGGTATTATGGCTACGATCAAACCACGGTAAATCAGTTTCAGCCAACTGGTGATATCGTGGGCGGTAAAGATGATATGATTAGTAATGTAGCTGGGGCAAATGATCCTAAATTTGTAAATTATCCTTTAAATACCCCTGTAAATAATGCCGATTTTAACACTGCCTGGGACTTCCACCTACAGGGAAATTCTCCTGCACTAGGCAAGGGGATTACGAACTTTACCCGTCATCATCAGACGGGAATTGTGATGAAAAACGGAATTACTTACACCTCACCACAGCCATCAACTTTTGTTGGCGCTTATGGAACTAAATTATAAAATGAAGAAAAATAATATTTTAAACCTTGCCATACTTGCTGTTTTAAGCTTAACCGTAGCATGTAATAATAGTACAGAAAAAGGTAAAGCCAATACTGCTGAAGTTAAACCGCTGTACGTTTCAGATCCTGTTGATTTTGATACAGATGACCCCGCAATTTGGGTAAACCCTGCAGATGCGGCCCAATCGCTTGTAGTTGGAACTGATAAGGATGAAAATGGCGGGCTGTATGTTTTCGACCTTAAAGGCAAAATCATCAAAACAAAAACCGTTAAAGGCTTAAAAAGACCAGATAACGTGGATATCGCTTATGGTTTAATCTTAAACGGAAAACCAACTGATATCGCGGTTACCACCGAGCGATTAAGCCACAAACTCAGGATATTTTCTCTTCCGGATATGAAACCTGTAGACAATGGAGGGATTGAGGTTTTTGTTGGGGAAACTGGCCCTGAATTTCGCGACCTGATGGGGATTTCGATGTATAAAAACAAAGCCGGACAAATTTATGCGATTGTTGGACGTAAAAGCGGGCCAAAAGAGGGATCTTATCTTTGGCAATATCTGTTAACTGATAATGGAAATGGCTGTGTAAAAGCAGATTTGGTACGGAAATTTGGTCAGTACAGCGGAAAAAAAGAAATAGAAGCCATTGCTGTTGATAACGAACTGGGTTATGTTTATTACTGTGATGAGCAGGTAGGGCTGCGCAAATATTATGCGGATCCGGAGAAAGGGAACCAGGAACTTTCATTCTTTGGTCAGGGCGACTTTGCCGTAGATAATGAAGGAATTGCGATATACAACACCGTTGCAGACAAAGGTTATATTCTCGTTTCTGATCAGGGCGCTAAACAGCTTAAGGTGTACAACAGGGTAGCTGATCAAAAAGGTGGAGTGGTTACACATCCTTTATTAGCCACCATAAAGTATTCGGCAAACCAGACGGATGGAATTGATGTGGTATCTGTACCCTTAAATGCAGATTTTAAACATGGTTTGTTAGTAGCAATGAGTGACGATAAAACCTTTCATTATTATAGATGGGAAGATATTGCTGGTAAAAAACTAACTGTAAATTAAATAAATGATGCAAGCTGTCTTAGCTGATCATATTTTCAGGTAATCAAGATTTGTTGATAAGATAACATAATTGTACACTTGGGTTAAAATGCTTTCTCTTGTTTTGCAATTAAAGAAAAGACGATATCAACATGGAAAAACAAGAGCTAGATATAAAATCAGATTTGCAGCAGTTTATTGATAAGTTTGAGCCTATAAAGTTTAAAATAATGGCTAAAGGAGTAGAAATAAGGGGAATAAACGATATACACAGAAATATTACCCAAGCCAGGGAAATTATTGAAAGAATGAAACTTAAGCTGGTGGTATCGCACAATGCCGAAATGCTCAGTTATCGCGGTTTTGAAGTGAATATCCTGTAATTATATTTGAAGGCCTCGTGTTAACATGAGGCCTTCTTTTATTAACTTGTGAATACCGGAAGATTAATGAGTGTATTTTTTAAAAACGTTAACCAAACTTCCCGCAATTACCTTATTTCCTTTATCCGATGGATGTAGTCCATCGTAAGTCATACCCATTGCTTCAACCGGATAAGGGTAATCATCACCTTTTGGGTGGAATGGTATTGCCGCTGATGAAGGATATTTATAGTTTTGGTAGCTGCCCGTTGTTGGATTTTTTAATCTTTTAAATTTGACCAGTTTTTCGAGTTTAAGTTTTTGATTGTGGTAAAGATCAACCACGGCGAAATTTTCATGCTTACCGATTTCGGCTATGGCTTTCGCAAACATTTCTAAAGTTTGTCCGTTTTTTTCTTTGTACGATCCGTAAGCGTTGTTATTGGCATCGGCTATATACACAAAATCATTTCGCTGCATGGGTGTAATCACCACGATCTTGGCATCAGGGTTAAGGCTGCGGATTTTATCAATAATCTTACGATAAGCACCACAAGTGGTGCCTGTTCCTGTATTGTTGATATAATCATCGATTGATCCGACAGGAACTCCTGCCCACCAATCGTTAGTGCCAAGGAAAATAGAGTAGAGGTCTGACTGCTCGATGCCCAGCTGATCTATTGCCTTCGCAATGCCAACGGTTGTCCAGCCGTTATGTCCCTGATTGATATAATTAATATCAGGCAACCGTTCCTTAACCATGTCCAGATAGCCTTTTTGCGTTCTGTTACCGGTTTCATTCAGATGATTATTCAGGTAGGTAATCGAATCGCCGATAGCTGTCCATTTGATTTCTTTTGCAGGGATAAATGAAAAATTAACTATGGCAATGAATAAAAGTGATGTTAATAATTTTTTAAAGGATTTTCTGCTCATTTGCTGGATTCATCTATGGATAGGATCAGCGATGAATTTAGGGAGAATATTTTAAGTTTTAGCGTGTTTTATCTCTTAAAAAAATTAGCTGTACGGATATAACCGGAAAAATCTATTTTTTTGGTGCCTTGATCGATTTTTGTTTCTTCTTATTTCGATACAATATACATTTACATTAAGCAACATATCATTACAGGTTAAATAATTTATAGGGGTTCCTCAATAATGCGGAACCTTTTTTATTGCCCACTTAATATATTCCCCAAAAAATTAAGTGCATCGGCAGAGTGAAGTGCTTTTGTTGATTGCATGGTCATATCTGCCGTTTCTGCCGCCCTTTTTAACATCTGTTTTTCGTAAGCCGAAATGGCTTCTTGACTATTTTGGAAATCTTTATCCTTAAAACAACGGCTCAGTTCCAAAGCATCAAGCATGGCCATGTTTACGCCTTCGCCGGCATAAGGAGGCATTAAATGTGCCGCATCGCCAAGCATGGTTAAATTTGGTACCGTTTCCCAGCTTTGATCAAAAGGCATGCAATATTGTGGGCGGGGAACAAAAGCGGTTGATGCATTTTCAAATAATTCTAGCCAAATAGGATCCCAATCCGCAAACTCATTTTTGAACCAGTGGGTTACCTGAGATTTGTCGGAAAAGTTGATGCCAGATTCTTTTGCCCAATTTTCAGCTGTATTACACCCCGTATAAAATACCAAACTATCATCGCCTTTCGAACTTACAATCAGGGATTTTTCACTGCCCATCGCAAAAATCTTTCCCCCGTTTAACAAAGCATGCATTTTCGGACTCGCAGTTGCCGATGCATAAACAGCTCCTTCAACAACGGTAACTCCTGAATAAAATGGTTTAATGGGAGTGATGTAAGGGCGGATTTTGGAGTTAGCACCATCTGCAGCGATTACAATATCGGCTTGTACAGTGGTTCCATTTTTAAACGCAATAAGCCACGAATCTCCGTTTGGCTTTAATGTCTCAAAATGGCTATCCCAAATCACGGTATCTTTGGCCAGTGAATCTAAAAGTATCTTTTGTAATGGGCCGCGGTCTATTTCCGGACGGAAGGCTTCTCTGTTTTGTGTATCGTTATCCTCAAAAACGATATGGCCATATTGGTCAACAATCCGCGTCCGGTCTGCACCAGGACGATAATTCGCCATAAAAGCATCCATAAGTTTAGCTTCTTGTAACGCTGCCAATCCTGATTCCTCGTGTAAATCCAAAGTAGCTCCTTTTGGACGTGCATTTTCGTTAATGTCGCGCTCGAATACATTTACATTAAAACCAGCCATTTGCAAAAGTCTGGCTAAGGTCAATCCACCGGGACCGGCCCCTATGATGGCAATTTTTTTATTTTTAATGTTGTTCATTGTTTTTCTTATTTTTTTATTCCTTTAATTACGATTTCACAACAGGTTAAAATCACTTCCTCGTTTATTATCTGTACCGGTCGGTCTAAATGATCAAAATATTCTGCTACCAAATCCTGGATGGGCGAAAAGAGTAATGCCCTGAGTACATCATGTGGTAAATCTGGTATCAGTCTGGCCTTAATATTTGCTTTTAAGAAGGCGTGGATGGGCGCAAAGAATTCACCCTGCTGAATATTTTTTTCCTGAAAAGCCTTATTTAAAAGGGGAGAAGATTTTCCGTATTGGATTAAAGAGAACGATGGTTTATTATTTTTAAGGTAATGAAAAGTATTTAACCATAACTTTTTCATGCCTTCCATAAAATTCATTTCGGAATCAAAATTTTCCAATACCGCTTTTTCATAAGTACCGAGAACTTCCTCAATAAAAAGTTTTACCAGGAGATCCTCTTTGTTTTCATACTTAATGTAAATGGTGCGTGGCGATATATGGGCTGCTTTGGCCAGTTTCTGCATGCTTAGGTTTTCCAATCCTTCATCAGAGATCATCTGTAGCGCAATCGATCGGATTGCTTCTTCTTTCACTAAATTTTTTGGCCGCATATATTCATCATCATTAATACGAATCAAAAGTAAGTAAACGTTTGTTTACTTTTAAATTTTTAATAAAAATGTTAATCAATTCTGACAAATAGGTGGTATGATATTGGAAATTACTGGTTTATAAGTTCATGTACCATATTAAACTTAGGTAATACTAAAACTTATCTTTCATCCCAAATAGGCCCATCAACCCACCGGTATGGACGGCCAGCACATTTTCATCTGTACCGATTATTCCTTTTTGGTGAAGATCCAGAATAGCGTAGAACATTTTTGCGGTATAAACGGGATCCAGAAGCAAGCCTGTTTGCGCGGTAAAGGTTTTAATAAATTCAATCAATTCGGGGGTGGTTTTCGCATAACCCCCGAAATGATAGTTGTGGTGAAGTTCCAGGTGGCTGGAAAGGGGAGTATATTTCGTTATTTCATCTTTGATAAACGAAGCACCTTTTAATACTGGAATGATATGTAGTTTAGTCTTTAAATTGTGTCGCTGAATTCCCTGCAATAAACCCGCTGCAGTAGTTCCAGTTCCTGCTGCACAGAAAATATGATCGTAGGTTTCGGTTAATTCTCCAATTATTTCTGAACAGCCGATAGTAGCCTCGGCAGATGCGCCGCCTTCATCGATAAAATAAGCCTGGGTATCATTAGCGAAATGTTGTTGAAACAGCTTTTGTTTGTCCCGGTAGCTTTCACGGTCGGTAAAAATGAGTTTCATACCGAATAAACTGCACAGCAACAACATTTCATTTTTCACTTCTTCTCCACGAACAAAGGCGGTTGCAGTTAAGCCCGATCTTGATGCTGCGGCAGCAGTGGCCACCAGATGATTGGAATACGCACCACCAAAGGTAACCAGGTGCGTTTTGTTTTCCTCTTTAGCCCTTGCTAAAATATATTTGAGTTTGCGCCATTTGTTGCCCGAAATATAAGGATCGATGAGATCATCACGTTTAACAAAGAGCTTGTTAAAGGACCCAAATGCTATTTTTTGTACAGGGCTATAGATTTCTTCGAACACGTGTAAAAATAAAGAATATATTAGGAAATGGAATTCTTATCAGAATATATCAACATTCAGGATGCTGTACTATACGGTGTACAAATACAAAATAAATGACTTAGGATGTTTTAATTGTGGATAAAAAAGGCTGTTTTTTCGAAAACTGCAATCATTAAAAAAATCTTGAAGTTAAAAGTTTATTTTTGCGCCATGGAAAATGTGGTCGAATTGCAGGAATCAGAAGAGCAGGAATTATATGAACATCTCAAAATCATTGTAGATAAAGGGCAGTCTTTGCTGCGTATCGATAAATTTTTGATGGTGCGCGTAGAAAATGCCTCGCGAAACCGTATTCAGAATGCAATTGATGCAGGCAATGTATTGGTTAATCAAAAGCAGATCAAAGCGAGTTATAAGGTTAAACCTCATGATGAGATATCTATTGTTTTGCCCCATCCTCCACGCGATACCGAAGTTTATCCGGAAGATTTACCGCTTGATATTATTTATGAGGATAGCGATCTTTTAGTGGTCAATAAAGCTGCCGGTATGGTCGTTCACCCGGGTTTTAACAATTATACAGGTACATTGGTTAATGCTTTGGCATTCCACTTTGAGCAGCTTCCACAATTGCCGGGCAACGATGGCCGCCCGGGTTTGGTACACCGTATTGATAAGGATACCTCAGGCTTATTGCTGATCAGTAAAAATGAAAAATCGATTACGCATTTGGCGCGTCAGTTTTTTGATCACAGCATTACCCGTAGATATATAGCCCTGGTTTGGGGTGATATTGAAAATGATGGAACAGTAACAGGTTACATTGGCCGAAGCGTGAAAGACCGCCGTGTAATGGATATTTACGATGATGAAGAAAAAGGTAAATGGTCGGTAACGCACTATAAAGTATTAAAACGTTTGGGATATGTAACCTTGATTAGTTGTGAGCTCGAAACCGGTCGTACACACCAGATCAGGGCACATATGCAGCACATCGGACATCCCTTATTTAACGATGCCATGTATGGTGGCGATAAAATTTTAAAGGGAACCACCTTTAACAAGTACAAACAGTTTGTCGATAATTGTTTCGAACTATTGCCCCGTCAGGCTTTACATGCACAGAGTTTAGGTTTTATTCACCCGACTACAAAAGAATATATGTATTTCGAATCGCCATTGCCGCCCGATTTTAAAGCTGGCCTAACCAAATGGGAAAATTACATCGTTACATCATAAATATGCTTCAGGAGTACCTTTTATTTAATGATGAGTTTCACGCGGTAGACGTTCCGGTTTTAATGGCTTCGAACAGAAGTTTCAAATTTGGCGACGGGCTGTTTGAAAGTATGCGGATGATTAACAATAAGCTGCAATTTGCCGATTTACATGCCGATAGGCTTACAGCGGGTATGAAAGCGCTAAAAATAGATGGCCATGCTTTAATGGACGATTATTTTTTGCGTCAAAAAACTGCCGATCTGGCCAAACGGAACAAGTGGAATGGCAATGTACGTTTCCGTCTTTCGGTTTACAGGGGAGGGGCGGGAGTTTACACACCTGAAATTAATAAAGCAGGTTATGTTTTGGAGGGTATTCCGTTAAAAGCTTCCACGTACGAATTAAACAGCAAAGGTTTAATTATTGATGTGTTCGACGAAATAACCAAACCTGTTAATAAACTATCTAATTTTAAAACGTCCAATGCCCTGCTTTATGTAATGGCCGGAATTTTTAAAAGTCAGAACCGCTTAGATGAGGCGATGATCCTGAACCAATATGGTTTTCTTTGCGAAAGCATCAGTGCCAACGTTTTTGTGGTGTATAATAAACAAATTTATACCCCTTCTTTGGCTGAAGGCTGCGTAAGTGGAGTGATGCGTACGGCGATTATGCAATTGTGCAAAATGAACGATATGCCTTTAACCGAAGCGCAGATCAATCCCGAAATCTTAAAAGAAGCTGAAGAAGTTTTTATCACCAACGCTACACAAGGAATTCAATGGGTAATGGGGTATGGTAGGAAACGTTATTTTAACGAGGTATCGAAATTTTTGATCGAGAAGTTGAACGCTATGTAGTTCAATGGTTCATTTATCATTAGTTCATTGGGTTAACCGGTTAACTGACGCCAAACCCCGCGCGCTCAACGCCAAACTTAACCTGGTTCATTTGGGTGAATTGACTTCGGACTCCAGACTCAGGACTTCGGACTGCTGGTCACCGTATCTTTTATGTTATAGCCGCATTTATCAGCACTATAGGTATTTTTAATTTTATAGAATTTTAGTATTATTGGTTACACACAAATTTAACCGAAATGAAAAAACTACTCATTCTCGTGATGGCTTGCTATGGCCTGAACGCCCGTTCGCAGGAGAACGGATCCAGAAATTTTCTGTACCTCAATTCTGATTCAATCATTTATGCCCAAAAGATCAGGTTGCGCCCCGATTTTTCCGGTTCATGGTCAATTAGGGCCGATTCAAGAAAGGTACTAACCAGCCAGATCAAATTCTTTAATAACGAAGATGGTTTCTTTGCCAATACAAGGAAACTCAATTTTTTAAGGCAGTCATCCTTTGCGGAGCGAATTATCGAAGGTAAGATCAACCTCTACCAGGAGGTGGTTTATGATGATGTTCCTTTTGAAGGGGATTATTACAGGTTTAGAGATTATAGGCGGCAGGTTGCAAATACAAGAATGTTCTTTAACAAGGGGCTTTCTGATCTGAAAAAGGTGGGTTATAACAATCTGAATGAGGCAATGGCCGATAATCCTAAAAGTTTAGCCTACCTAAAACGCTATAGAAATACCAAAATTACTGGCATTGTAATGTATGTAGCAGCAGGAGCGGCAATTATTGCAAGTGGAGTAACACTGATGTCGGGCCCAGGAATTACACGCAATGGGAATATCCCAAGTCTCGAACATCGCAATTACACCGGTAGTTTTGTTTTACTGGGGCTCGGTGCGGGTTTAAGTTTAGGAGGTTTCCTTGTAGGCGAATCCGGTAAAAAGAATATAGAAAGAGCTATCGATCATTATAACCGGTAGTTTTTAGATTAAGCAGGCAGGTGATCTCACTTGCCTGTTCTTTTGCATATTAATTTTCAATTATTGCGGTGTCTAAGCCGTTTAAACCCGATCAAAGCGGGATGCCAATTTCTTTCAAATTGGCAGAAGCGGGAGCGGGGCTGGATGAAGCCAAAAGCTACTGTAACTGCTTTCCAAAAAAACAATGATTTATTAATTCTATTGAGTCAAGGTAACGGCCGCTTATGGAACCGACTAAAAGAATTGTCAACTCTATTGCAAACGGCTATTAGAGTTAATAAATCAAAATTATAAACGCATACCCCTTAAAAAGTCTTCGATCAACATGCGTTTTTTTCCTTCGTATTGGATATCTAAAAGTTTGATGAAACCATCTTTTGCAGCAAACTTTAGATAGGTTTTACCATCGGTTAAAAAGCTCCCGGCGTCAATTTCAGGCGCTTTATCTTCTATTTCTGCTTTAAATACCTTTAAATTTTTCTCGTTAAGCAACGTAAAAGCGGTTGGGTAAGGACTTAAACCACGGATTAAATTATGGATGGTCTGTGCTGGCCTGTTCCAGTCGATTTTACAATCTTCCTTGAAAATCTTTGGTGCATGTTTTAAATCAATATTTTGCGGCTGTGGTTGCTCGGTTATGCTGCCTGCTTCGACGGCATGAAGCGTTTTTACCAAAAGATTTGCGCCAACAAGCATGAGTTTATCATGCAATTCGCCGGCAGTTTCATCATCGGCAATAGTTACACTATCGCTCAGGATAATATCTCCTGTATCAATTTCTTCTTTAAGGAAAAAGGTAGTTACTCCGCTTTCTTTTTCTCCATTAATAATGGCGTGGTTGATTGGTGCCGCACCCCGGTACTGCGGGAGTAATGAACCATGTAAATTTATGGTTCCTTTTACGGGCATGCTCCAAACTACTACCGGTAACATCCTAAAGGCTACTACCGCTTGTAAATCAGCATGGTACGACCTTAACTCCTCAATAAATTCAGGGTTTTTTAATTTTTCGGGTTGTAAAACAGGGATTCCTTTTTCTACAGCATATTTTTTTACGGCACTTTCATTTAGTTTTTGTCCACGGCCAGCAGGTTTATCCGGTGCAGTAACTACCGCAACTACATCGAAATTGGCTTTGACTAAGGCATCTAAAGAAGCTACGGCGAAATCGGGCGTACCCATAAAAACTATTTTCATATGAAAGTGTTGTGTTTCTAAAAATAACGTGGCTACCCCGCGTTAAAGTTTTGCAAAATAACTAAAAATAAACCCATACTTATAGGCAAAAATGGTACAAGGTAAAGAAGTTGTAAAAGCAAGTGGATTGGTGTACGTAACTGATACCATGCCTGGGATTTACCGTAAAGGCAAACCGGGTAAATTTCATTATGAAGATAAGGATGGGAATAAAATCACTGAAGAAAAACACCTCGACAGGATAAAAGCATTGGTGATTCCTCCCGCATGGCAAAATGTTTGGATAGCCAATAAACCGAATGCGTATTTACAAGTTACGGGTATAGATGCGGCAGGAAGGAAACAATATAAATACCATGCAAAATGGACCAGCCGCCGGTCGGAAGATAAATATTTCCGTTTGTTGGAGTTTGGAAAAGCACTACCCAATGCCCGGAAAAATCTGGAGAAAGACTTGCGCAGAAAGGATTTTGATGAGCGTAAAGTGTTGGCCATCTCGGTAGACGTGCTTCAAAAAACATTGATTCGTGTAGGTAATGAGAGCTACAAACAACTTTATGGTTCATTCGGACTCACTACCCTTCGAGATAAACATGTCAAAATTGAGGGCAGCAAAATTACCATGGATTTTATAGGTAAAAAAGGTGTTCAGCAAAAAGTTGAGCTAAACGATCGGTCGCTGGCTAAACTGGTAAAAAAATGCAGGGATATCCCCGGGCAGGAACTGTTTCAGTTTTACTCGAATGGCAAAGAGCATAAAAGCATCGATTCTGGTAAAATAAATGCATATATAAAAGAAATTACGGGTGATGATTTTACTGCAAAAGATTTTAGGACCTGGGGCGGAACGCTCGAGGCACTACGTCAGTTTTCGAAATGCAGTACGGATGAAAGCTTAAATTTAAACTCGAAAAAGGCCATTGTATCTGTTTTGGATTGTGTAGCGAAAAAATTAGGCAATACGAGAGCCGTTTGTAAGAGTTCTTACGTATATCCCTTATTGCTTAGCGCCTACGAAAACGATGCGCTTGGCAAATACATGAAGAAAATGAACAACAATAAAGTTTCTGGTAAATTGGGTTTGGCACATGATGAGAAAGTATTATTGTCGTTTTTAAAATCGGGTAGTAAGTAGAAAACCCATTATATTTGTTTTTTTAACCCCCTATATGCATATTAACCTTGATGATAACGCTGCTGTTTTTTATACCTTGATTGAAGAATCTCCAATGCCAATTGCCTTATATGTTGGAGAAAAAATGATCATCAAGGTGGCCAATAAAGCGATCCTAAAGGCTTGGGGACGAGATAGTACGGTTGTTGGGCAGGAACTTGCCAATGCTTTGCCCGAATTGAAGGACCAACCTTTTTTAGCGATTCTTCAGAAAGTTCGCGAGAGCGGCATTGCTTACGAAGCAAAGGAGGATCAGGTAATGCTCGTTAACGATGGCGTACTGCAGACTTTCTATTTCGATTTTATCTATAAACCTTTAAAAGGAGAGGATGGAAATGTTTGGGGCATTCTGAACAATGCTACTGATGTGACCGAATTGGTTAATGCCAGGTTGAAAGTTAAGGCAAGTGAGGAACTTTTTCGAAAAATGATCCAGGATGCACCCGTGGCGATTGGTATTTTGAGGGGACCGGATTTTATTATAGAACAGGCAAACGAAGATTTATTAAAGATATGGGGAAAAACAGATGAGGTTATTGGCTTAAAACTGATAGACGGTTTACCTGAAATAAAAGACCAGCCTTTTCCAGAATTATTAGCTCAGGTTTATAAAACAGGGGAGGCGCATTTTGGGTATGAAACCATGGCGACATTGGAAAGAGATGGCGTACTGCAAGATTATTATTTCAATTTCGTTTACGATCCTATCCGCGATCAGCACGATACGGTTACGGGGATAATGGTTGTAGCGAATGAAATTACCGTGTCGGTGCATTCCCGTATGGAAGTGGCCAAAAGCGAGGAACGTTTCAGGAATTTATTGCTAGACACCCCAATGGCCACGGGCTATTATGAAACTGAGGATATCGTAATTTCTCTGGCAAATGATGAAATGTTGCGGTTTTGGGGCAAAGATAAAAGTGTGATCGGAAAACCGATGGAAGATGCCATTCCGGAGTTAAAAGGACAGCCCTTTATCGGTATTTTAAAAGAAGTTTATCGTACAGGTATTCCATATCATGCCGATCAGCAGGAAGCTTTATTACCCGTAAACGGTAAATTGGAAAAGGTATGGTTTAATTTTACCTATAAACCTTTAAGGAATGCTGATGGTGACGTTTATGCCATTTTACATGCTGCAATGGATGTAAGTAAACAGGTGCAGCTTCAGCAGCAAAAAGACGAATTTTTGGGCATTGCAAGTCACGAACTGAAAACACCCGTTACGAGTATCAAAGCTTATGCGCAGGTGCTGGAAAAAATGATCAGAAATGAAGGGGACGAGAAAAAAGCTGGTATGGTGCGTAAAATGGATCTCCAGTTAAACCGTTTAACAGGATTGATAGGCGACTTGCTTGATGTAACGAAAATTCAGTCTGGTAAAATGACTTTTAACCCGACAAAGTTCGATTTTGACCATGCTGTTGGCGAAATAGTTGATGAAATGCAGCATATTACCTCCAAGCACCATATTAAGGCCGATTTAAATAGCAACAGTGTGGTTTATTTCGATCGGGAGCGCATTGGACAAGTGATTACCAATTTTTTATCTAATGCCATTAAATATTCTACAGATGCCAATCAGATTGATGTGAATACCTACGTAGAGCATAATGAGGTGGTTTTAAGCGTACGCGATTACGGCATCGGGATTTCTAAGGAACTGCAGCACCTCGTTTTTGATCAGTTTTATCGCGTTGGAGGCAACTTACAGCATACCTATCCCGGTTTAGGTCTCGGACTCTATATTTCTTCAGAAATTATAAAAAATGAAGGCGGTAGAATCTGGGTCGAAAGTGAACCCGGCCTGGGATCCACATTCTGTTTTGCCTTAAAAATCTGATTCCACCGATTGGATTAAAATCAGTGGAATCATTTATTATTCTTTTGGCGCCTTTTTGATGGGATGTACAGGCTGCTCATCAAGTTCTCTTTGTTTAGCCGGATTATTGGTTTTAGGCGCTTTATTCGGCGTGCTTTCGTCGTCGTTTCTAACCGTTTTATGGTCAAGAGGTTCTCTGCCTTTTGGCACCTCTTCCTGGTAATTGCTTCCAGGTTTATCGCTTTTAACTTTTGGACCGCTCATGATTATAATAATTAAATTTTGAATGATTGAATGTTAGACGGGGATAATCCCTTGATCTTCGTTTCAGTTAGTAATAACAAATCTATATTGGTTAAGTTTGAAAAATTACTTGTTTAACTCACTCAATCTATCATGTACTCATTTAATCAATCTCACATTAAGTCATTCTCTCATTAATCATAAAGCAAATATTTTTTCCGCATGGTTTTATAAGCACTTAAACCGGGTTCCCAGCTTGCCCTGATTTCTGCTTCGCTTTTTCCGTCAATTACCTGTTGCCTAAAGTCGGCCACACCCACCAGTCTTTCAATGGTTCCCATTTCTTTACTTAATTTGCTGTTAAAGAAATCTTCTTTTTGGGGCGATGCATTATAAAGCTCGATTAACCAGCTGATATTTACCTGTTTTGATTTTACAAGTTTTGATGTATCATAATTTCTTAAATCCAGTCCATAACATACCTGATCCTGAAATAACGGTGTTTCCGACATGCCTTTTATGCTCTTTGGTGTAAAACTGAAATCGAATTTTCCTTTAAGATAGGGCGCACCCACCACGGTAAAAGGAAACATGGTTCCGCGGCCATGGTTTAAATAAGTGCCCTCGAATAAACAGGTAGATGGATATAGTAAAATGGATTGTTGCGTATTTAAATTTGGGGATGGCTTAACCGGTAAAGTATATTCCATATCGTGGTTGTAATTGGCGTTTTTGATAATCGTGATTTTACATTTCACCTTATCCTTTAACCAACCTTCACCATTTAACATCTGCGCGTACTCGCCAACCGTTAAACCGTGTGCAATAGGAATGGGCTGTACACCAATACCCGATTTAAATTTAGGGTCTAAGATCGGTCCGTCGATTAAATACCCGTTTGGATTTGGGCGGTCTAAAATCAACAATGTTTTATTATTTACCGCACAGGCTTCCATTACATGCTGCAAGGTATTAATATAGGTGTAAAAGCGCACGCCAACATCCTGGATATCAAAAACCATAATATCGATATCGGCCAAATCCTCAGTTGTAGGCGTACTGTGCTTGCCATAAAGCGAAATGGCTTTGATGCCTGTTTTAGTATCTACATCATCATTAACCGTAACTCCTGCACTGGCGTTTCCCCTAAAACCATGCTCCGGACCAAATATTTTCTGGATTTTAACACCAAGTTTCAACAGGCTATCAACGGAGGTTTGTGTGCCAATAACTGAGGTTGGGTTAACTACCATGCCCACACGCTTCCCTTTTAAAATAGGGAGATATTTTTCGGTTTGCTCGGCACCGGTTTTAAATGTGGATGGCAATTTAATGCTCCTGATCATCAGTTTTCTGTTTTCAGGACTTTTTTTGCCAAGCACTTCTTGTTCGAGTGGTTTTGGCTGTCCGCAGGCTGATAATGCAATTAAACTGGTTAAAGCAAAGCTGATGTAGTTTTTCATTTTCAATAATTCTAATCTTCCGGTATGATAACAAAACAATTTACCGCATATTTTGATTTATGCTATAGGTATTTGCCCGTTATAACTAATTGATTGATCTTTAAAGTTGGTTATTTATTTTCGAAAATGCCATTTTTAAAAAGGAATTGAGCATTTTTGTTACTTAACAAATTGATTAAATTGAATTTCGAATATTTCATTGCCGGGCGGATAGCCATTAAATCTGAACGTACTTTTTCAAAGCTGATCGTCCGTATCGCAATAGCAGGCGTGATGCTGAGTTTGGCTGTTATGATTCTTTCTATAGCCATTATAAAAGGTTTCAAAACTGAGATTCAGGATAAGGTAAGGGGCTATTTGGGCGATGTTCAGATAACCCGTTACGATCTGAACAATTCCTTTGAGCATTCTCCTTTTGTATTGGATGCGGAAACCCAAAAAATGCTCAAGACGAATAATGATATAGAATATTATTATCCCTTTGCAACCAAACCCGCCATCCTGTCGGCCAATAATGAAATTGAAGGCATTAATTTCAAGGGGGTAGATAAAAATTACAAGTGGGATTATATCAAACAGCACATTATTAGCGGAACAATTATCGATTTTGCTGATAGCACTGCTGCCATGCAGGAACTTTTGATTTCGAATTATACAGCCAACAGGTTAAAGCTCAAAACGGGTGATGATTTTATCATGTATTTTGTTCAGAACCAGTTGCGGCCGCGTAAATTTAAAATTGTAGGGATTTATGACATCGGGGTAGAGGATATTGATAAAGGTTTTGTTTTAGGTAACCTGAATATCATCAAACGTTTAAATAACTGGAAAGCTGATGAAATTGGTGGCATAGAGATCAGGATCAAAGATTTTAACAGGCTTAAGCCTATTGCCGGGCAAATTTACGAAGGACTTCCACGTAACCTGCGTTCGTATTCCATTGAAGAAAATTTCCCTAATATTTTTACCTGGTTAGGGTTGCTTGATGTAAATACGAATGTGCTGCTAATCCTGATGCTTATCGTGGGCGTAATCAATATGGTTACCGCACTATTGATTATGATTTTAGAAAAAACGAATATGATTGGGATGCTAAAATCTTTTGGGGCCACCAACTGGAGCATCATGAAGATTTTTTTATACAATGCAGCGTATCTGATTGGTATTGGTTTATTACTGGGTAATATTTTAGGCCTCGGACTTGGTTTCTTACAGCAATCGACACATATATTCAAGCTGAACCAGGCCTCTTACTTTCTCGCTTATGCACCGATCGAATTTCATTTTATCGATGTGCTGTTGCTCAATGTGGTTACGGTGGTGGTATGTTTAACGGTTTTAATTATCCCTTCATTATTGATTAGCAAGGTATCTCCATTGAAGGCCATTAGATTTAAGTAAAAAAACTTGGGTCACCGAACAGATCAATTTCCGGTGCCCAAGCAAACCTAAACCTAAGTCCTTATAATTAAATATTAATTGGTTCTCTTTAAAATGTATTCATATTCCAGCGTAGCATAAGAGGTAGCCGGAGGAAAATCTGTTTTTGTGTTGGTTCTTCTTCTCAGTGTTAAATCTATACCGCTGCTTCTGATATCGTATTCGCCATTTAAAATCATATTCCAGTCGAAATCTGCCGTCCAAATACCTTCGTCGGTAAAATAGCCAATTCCATTTTTGAAAGTATAGGTTCCCTTGCCTCCCGAGGGTTTTAAATTCGCATTCGCATTGGGTTTGATATTAAATCTGCCATCTTTTAATGTAATCGAAATCGGACGGGTTTCAGGTACAGATTTTACACTATTGGTAATTACCAAAACGCCTGTATAAGTGCCATCCAGTAAAACATCAACGTTTGTTGCTTTTTTACAGCCTAACGATAATACAAAGACAAATAAAAGAATGCAGATTTGAACTTTCATACCCCTTAAACGGAGCTCAAAACCAAAACGCTACAGCTAAACCGAAATCCATTCTGTGCCTTGTGCACTATGGATAAATTCGGTGCGCGGCTCGAGGTTTAAATAAGGATAGGTCACCTTAGAAAGATATAAGCCTGTTGGATGGGCCGGCAATGAAAGCTTGGCAGGTTTTAGGGTAATGAGCTCGCTTTCAAATTCATCAAAACTCAATTCTCCTTTACCCACCATTAATAATTTACCCATAATAATGCGGATCATTTTGCCCAGAAAGCGGTTGCTGACAATATGGAACCTAAATCTGTCGCCTTTTGCATTTACAAACAGATCAGCTTCCATTACGTTACAGATGGTATGTTCGTATTTATCCGGATGTGTACAAAAAGCCCTGTAATCTTTGTATTTGGGCAATAATGCTACAACGGCTTTCATTTGATCAAAATCGAGATCGTTTAACTGATAAAATGAACTTTGTGTACTGAGAAAAGGGTCTTTATAGGTATGCACAAAGTAATCGTATTTCCGTTGTACAGCATCGAACCGTGCATGGGGTTTCCCCTCCATTTTAATAATGTCGAATACCGCAATGTTATAGGGCAAAGCTTTATTCAGGATATAGAGCAGGTCGAAATCAATTTCTTTTTCGATATCGGCATGGAAGAAAAACTGACTGGCATGTACATGCGCATCTGTGCGTCCACAACCGTTAATGGCAACCGGTGATTTTAGAATTTTAGAAAGCGTTTGCTCAATAACTTCCTGAACGCTTTTCACCCCGGGCTGTTTTTGCCACCCACTAAAATACTGGCCTTGATATGCAATATGGAAGAAGTATCTCATGATTTCGCTGCAATTTTACGGAAATTTTAGCAGCAGGAATATTAAATCCTATTTTTGCCCAGTAAATTTTAATCATGGATGTCATAAACTGTCCCTGCGGAAGCGGAAACACCTTTCAGAACTGTTGCCAGCCTTACCACCTAAAAGTGAAAACAGCGCCAACTGCTGAGGCTTTAATGCGCTCCAGATATTCGGCTTTTGTAGTGGCCAATGCCGATTATCTTTACTATACCACTCACATCAGCAAAAGAAAAGGTCACTCCAAAAGTGCTTACTTAAGCAGTGCAAAAAACACTAAATGGCTCAAGCTCGAAATTGTTTTTGCGGATTTTGATGTGGTGGAGTTTAAAGCTTTTTATCTGAACAAGAAATTTCAAACAGAAGTGCTGCATGAAAAATCTAATTTCAAATTAGAAGATGGCAGGTGGTATTATGTGGATGGTGATTTTTATAAATAACTTTAATTTGGTGTCGTCACCCTGTCCCGATTTTACATGGGGATCAAGGCCTTTTTAACCAGAAAGTTGCTGAAATAAATTCAGCATGACGAAAAGCTATAATTTCTTTGCCTCGTTCCAATAGATATCCATCTCTGAAAGTGTCATATCAGCAAGTGCTTTTCCATTTTCTTTAGCTTTGGTTTCGAGATATTGAAAACGTTTGATGAACTTTTTATTGGTTTTTTCAAGGGCATTTTCGGGGTTGATGTTGATGAAACGTGCATAATTGATCAAAGAGAACAAAACATCGCCAAATTCGGACTCGGCTTTTTCAATATCAATAGCCGTATTGTCGGTAACATTAAATTCCGCTTTAAATTCCTGCAATTCTTCTTCTACCTTTTCCCAAACCTGATTTTTATCCTCCCAATCGAATCCTACCCCACGGGCTTTTTCCTGAATGCGGGCCGCCTTAACCAAAGCAGGTAACGATGATGGAACACCAGCTAAAACCGATTTATTGCCTTCTTTCAGTTTAATCTGCTCCCAGTTGCGTTTTACATCTTCCTCATTCTGCACTTCAACATCACCATAAATATGTGGATGCCGGTTTACCAGTTTATCACAAACCCCGTTTAAAACATCAGTGATGTTAAAATCGTTGGTTTCTGAGGCAATTCGCGAATAAAATACCAAATGCATCATCACATCGCCAAGTTCCTTTTTAATTTCATTTAAATCACCTTCCAGAATAGCATCACTCAGCTCATAAGTTTCCTCAATGGTTAAGTGGCGCAGGGTTTCCATCGTCTGTTTTTTATCCCATGGACATTGTGTACGCAGGGTATCTAAAACAGTGAGTAAACGTGTAAAAGCATCGGCAGGGTTATTGGCGCTGGCTGGAATCGGGTTATTGGGCATGTTGTATGATTAAGCTAAAATTATCGGATGCTAAAGTACCAAACCCAGGCGATTAAGAAAAGCTGAAAAGGTATTCTGAACCATAAATATTTTGGTCCCGGCCCTGGTTTATACAGATCTTCGTAATTGATGCGATGTTTGGCCGCGTAAATATTGGTGGGTAAAATGGCAATGTAGAAAACAATAAGCGCTATACCAGTATAATATCTGGTGGCCGCCACTGCTAAACCAACCGCAAATAAGATTTCAAGGACACCTGTTAGCAAAACAATTTCTACCTTTTTAGGGATAAACAAAGGGATCATTGCAGCCATGCTCGTTTTAAACTTGAAATGCCCGATGGCCGTAAAAAGTAACATTACCCCCATGGCAATATTGCCTGCAAAAATATTTCCTTTATCAAATGTAGTATGACCGCCAAAGGCTAATAAAGCCACATACACGATGATTAATACCAATAGGGGTTTCATGCGCTATCTTTAATCTATTTTATCAAATTAAAAGCAATTAAGATGGTGGCTACAAACAAGATCACCAGTCCGGAAAGAAACACAAAGTCGGCCACTTTTTCCAATCTTTGACTTCCTGTGTTTACTCTTCTCATCGAGATAAAAGATAAGATGCAGCTCGTCATAAAAAACATCACTGCAGCAACTGCAAATTCATCAATTAAAGAACCATCAGTAAGGGCGAGTTTTTTTAATGAGGTAAGCACAACAAAGCAGATGCCCAACAGGTTGGCAGAAGTGCTTAAAATGTGTGGCGATCTGTTTTCGGCCATTTTAATCTTTTTCTTCTAATTTAATCTTTTTTGTGATGCGGTAAACACGTTTCTTTTTGTCGGGTTTATGTTCTTCACCCATTAAAATCCCCCAGGGTTTCAGGGTATCCACCCGATCAAAGATGATTTTCAGCATGGCAAGATAAGGGATACATAAAAACATACCCGAAATGCCCCAGATCATTTCGCCAACAACTATACCAATAAAAGCGAACAGCGCGTTGATTTTAACCTTTGAACCCACAACAAGTGGCATTAATACATTTCCATCAATAGCATGAACGCCAACAAAAGCAATTAATACCAAAAGCACCTTGCCTGCACCTGCTGTCGCAAACGTGATCAGGCTGCTCACCAGCAAAGCAAAGAATATCCCCAAATATGGCACCACATTGAAAATACCGGCTACCAAACCCAATAAAACCGCATACTTAACACCCAATAAACTCAGTATGGTAATCATTAATACCGTAACAATCAACATCTGTAAGAACAGGCCAATGATGTATTTTTTAATGATATACTGGATCTGGCTCACGATTTCGGTTACCTTTGCCTTGTGCTCTTCGCTAAAAACAGATGTCAAAAAAGTAAATAATATCCTGCGATAGTTTAAAATAAAGAAAGTAAACAATAAGGTAAAGCCTAAAAACAATAGGGTAGAAGATAAGGTAGCCAAAGTTGTAGCCACAATTGCAGCACTCGTGGCCAGCGCTTTTTCGGTACTATCGTTTAAATAATCGAGTTGTTTCTGCGAATTTACACCAAAAGTATGAGAAATCCATTTTTGTAACTCATGATACGAAACGTTGGCTTTTTCTTTTAATAAAGGCCAATCGGCCCACAAATCGCTCAATTGGTTCCCAAAAAAATAGATAATGCCACCAATTACGGCAATCATCAGGATAACCGAAGCCAGTGTGGATAAGCCTCGTTTAAATTTAAATTTTCGCTCCAGAAAGTTGCCCACAGGCAACAATAAGATGGCCATCAGAAAGGAGAAAAGCAATGGTGCCAGTAACGATTGCCCTAAAATGGCAATGTAGGTTAGGCTTATTAAACAGAAAAGAACCAGTGCAAGCTTGGGCAGAAAAGATAATTTGTCTTTCATATATTTTAAATCCTGTTTAATACAAAATGCCCGGTTAATTGTTTCATTAATCGGGCATTTAAATATAAGGGATTATTTTTAATAGCTGCTCGCTTTGTCTAAAAGAGAAATATCTTCAGGAGATAATTTTAAGTTTGCAGCTTCTGTGAACGATTTCAGCTGACTTAAATCAGTAACACTCGCAATCGGTGCTGTAATAGAGGGATGATGAATTAGCCAGGCCAAAGCCACTGAAGCCTGCTCTACATGATGCTTGTCGGCCACCTGATCCAATGCACCTAAAATTCTGAAACCGCGATCATTCAGGAATTTTTTAATACCACCCCCACGCTGGCTTTTATTCAGGTCATCTTCGCTGCGGTATTTTCCGGTCAAAAATCCACTCGCTAAAGAATAGTAGGTCACTACGCCCAAACCATAATCTACACAGATCTTCTCATGTTCTTGCTCAAATTCGGCTCTATCGTACAGGTTATATCCTGGCTGGTAAACTTCGTAACGCGGTAAGTTATGTGCTGTTGAATAAATCAATGATTCTTTTAACCGTTCGGCAGAAAAATTCGAAGCGCCAATCCAGCGTACCTTTCCGTCCCTGATTAAGGTTTCGTAAGCACTTAATGTTTCTTCTACGGGTGTACTTTCGTCGTCAAAATGCGAAAAGTAAAGATCGATATAATCGGTTTGAAGACGCGATAAAGAATGTTCAACCTGGTTGATGATATAATCTTTTTTGAGCGATTTGCCCTGGCCCATATCCGAACCTACCTTGGTTGCGATAATTACATCGTGGCGCTTATCATGCTGTTTGAGCCAGTTGCCAATAATGGTTTCCGATTCTCCACCCTTGTTTCCCGGTACCCAGCGTGAGTATACATCGGCGGTATCGATAAAATTAAATCCGTTATCTACAAATTGATCTAATATCTCAAACGACTTCTTTTCGTCAATCGTCCAGCCAAAAACGTTTCCTCCAAATACAATGGGCGCAATATTTAAATCGGTCTTTCCTAAAGTTCTTTTTTCCATGATATGAATGTTAATGTAATGCTAACAAATTATAAGCCCTGAGGTTTTGTAAGGAGGTCTGAATTGTGTCAGGAGTTTTTTGAAAAGCAGTCTACTATTTCATTTTGTCGTTAGTCCTGTTTTCCGCTATAGCTCCGTAGAAAAAACGGAGGCTGCCGCTGCACCCAGGTTTAAGTACTTTGGCTGCTGCTACTATTGAGGTTTTACTGCAAATTGTTTAAAAACCCTATACCTTCTAACCTTCTGCCTTAATTGCTCTTAACATTTCCCTTTTTCCGGGTGCTCCGGGTAATTTTTCGATGGTAAATCCGCAGGCCTTAACCGCTCTTTTGAGTTTCCCCGTAATGGCATAGGTTACAAAGGTTCCACCTGGTTTTAAGAAACTGCAGGCATGGGCGATGATTTCGTCAGTCCACATTTCCGCTTGATGCTGAACAGAGAATGCATCGTAATAGATTATATCAAACTTTTGGTCAGTATGGTATTCGGCAAGCGTGGTATGTGGAATTTCCAGTGTGCATAGTGAAGATAGCTTTTGAGGCGCCTTTAATGCATTAGGGTAATTGGAAATAAAATCAGCCCATATCCTTTCTGGAACATAAGCCGAATAACCCGTCTGCTCAATTACATCACTGCTAAGTGGAAAAGCTTCTATACTGGTATAATTAAGGTTAATGTTGTTTGCTTCGCAATATTCGAAACTTAAAATAAAGTTTAATCCGGTACCAAAACCAACTTCTAAAATCGAGGTTTCGGCCTGGCCGGCAGAAGCAAATTTTAATCCTGCATCGATAAATACATGTTTACTTTCCTGTAATGCGCCATGTTTACTGTGGTAATGTTCGCCTATTGTTTCGTTGTAAAGTGTATTTGAACCATCGGCAGTAGGGGTAATGATATTCATGGGCTAGGATTAATAATGATGATCGAGTTTCAAGATCGTGGTGCAAATATAGATATAGGATGAATAGGATTTTTGGATTTCAGGATAAATGTGCTTTTAGACTTCCCGATTATCACCACCTTAGCCACCTAATTGCACCTCAGTTTTGCATGGCCGTTTAATCCCCCCGACTTTGGACTCCCGACCTCTGACTTTTATTACCATCTTAGCCAGCTAATTGCAACTCAGTTTTGCATGGCCGTTTAATCCCCCGACTTCGGACTCCCGACCTCTGACTTTTATTACATCTTAGCCAGCTAATTGCACCTAAGTTTTTATATGGCCGTTTAATCCCCAGACTTCGGACTCCCGTTCTCGGACTTTTATCACCACCTTAGCCACCTAAGTGCACTTAAGTTTTATATGGCCGTTTAATCCTCGGACTTCGGACTCCCGACCCCGGACTTTCATTACCACCTTAGCCACCTAAGTGCACCTCAGTTTTGCATGGCCGTTTAATCCCCCGACTTCGGACTCCCGACTCTGACTTTTTTTACCATCTAAGCCAGCTAAGTGCACCTCAGTTTTATATGGCCGTTTAATCCCCGGACTTCGGACTCCCGACCCTGGACTTTTTTCTTTAATCTTTTGTTGCTAGCTTTGGTCTTACCCTAAACCCTAAATATGGATATCGAATCTTTCAGAGAATATTGTTTGAGTTTGCCTGGTACAACCGAAGGCATGAAATGGGAACATCTGTGTTTTATGATTGAGGAAAAAATCTATGTGATCATTGCTATTGATGAAGGGAACAGCTTTTCTATTAAATGTAATCCGGATGAATTTGATGAACTTGCTGCCAGAGATGGCATTGCGCAGGCTTATCACATGGCAAAAAGACAATGGATTCAGATCGAAAATTTAGATGTTTTAAACGATAAAGAACTCAAGAGTAGAGTAGCCGACTCAAGAGCAATGGTTTTGGCAAAACTACCAAAGAAAACGCAGGCAAAATATGCTTAAAAATCTGCAGGCATATTCATGATTTTTAGGGGCAATGAACCAAATATTTATTGTTCTTTCCTGGCTTCTTCTTTTTTAGAATCATCTTTTTTTATACCCTTATCAGCATTTAATTCTTTAGATTTCATGATGTTGAACCTGTACATGTCTTCAATGCCAACAAATTTTCTTGTACATTTTTCAATATCTGTTCCTTCAGCCCACAAATAAGGGCGAAAGCTATAGGTTTTATTGCCGTCTAGATTGGCAATATATTGGTTCCAGCTGCTCCAGCGCAAACCTTTGTAAAATTTAGAAAGATCGCTATCGAAACAAAAAACAAGAAACTCCCCATAACCAGCACCAAGTGGCTGCCAGGTTAGCGTATTTGGCTCCAGATAGTAGACATTTTTAATGTCTTTACCCAAACCACCATAGTTAATGGCAAAAAATCCACCTACGGCATCATCTGCAATTAACAGGTAAGGAATGTTATCCCCATATTCTTTAATTGTTTTTCCTTTGTTCCACTCGGCTATGTTTCTCGTTAATCTTTCACTGCCCGAACCTAAAATTCTGATCCAGCCATTATCTATTAGGATACCACCTGTATTGTAAATTACGGAGCCAAGGGTGGCATAAGTTGTCATTTGGGCATTATACAATACCTCTTTTGCTTTGGCAGAATCGACAGGCAAAACTTCTACTTTATTTTTTGCAGAATCGATCCATTTTTTGACCAATGGCCATGCCGGATCTGTTTTATTTACCAATGCATCAAGGCTTATTAATTTATTGTCTTGTGCTATGGCTGCCGAAGAAAATAAAGTTAAACTGAGGATAAAGAGGGTCTTGAATACGCTTTTCATGAAATGGATGTTATGTTTTCCAAAGATAGAATGATAATTAAGAATTGTTGAAGGGAGTGAGATAATTTTTGATTCAGTAAGGATTATTAGGATGTCCTTTGACAACTTGTCCCGATTTATAGGGAAGCCAGGATAACAAATAATGAATGAGAATACCAGTGTCAGATGCTAACATCTGACACCACATTTACACCTCACCTGTAAAAACAAAACGCCCCGAATAATCCGGAGCGTTTGCAATATAGGGATGATATTAATGTTTGAAATTCGGTTATCTGGGAAAAAACTTTAACCCCTCCACCTTCTGATCTTTCACCTCAACTTACCACATTCTAATTCTGTCTTCTGGTTTTTTATATAATTTATCACCAGGTTTAACATCAAAAGCGGTGTACCAGGCGTCCATGTTTACCGGAGCGCCAATTGTACGGTACGGACCCGGTGAATGTGGATCGGTTTTAATTAACTGCGCAGCGCTTTCTGGTAAGATATTCCCTCTCCAAACCTGTGCCCAGGCTAAAAAGAAGCGTTGATCTGGGGTAAAACCATCTATTTTTTCATTGCTTTGACCTTGTTTGGTCATTTTGAAAGCGGTGTAAGCTGCATTTAATCCGCCTAAATCGCCAATGTTTTCACCCATAGTCAATTTTCCGATTACGTGAACAGTATCCAATACCGTGTAAGCATCAAACTGCTCACCTAAAGCTTTGGTTTTGGCATCAAATTTAGCTTTGTCCTCGGCTGTCCACCAGTTTTTTAAGTTACCCGAAGCGTCGTATTGACTTCCGCTATCATCAAAACCATGGCTCATTTCATGACCGATTACCGCACCAATACCGCCATAATTTAAGGCGTCATCAGCATTTGGATCGAAGAAAGGAAACTGTAAAATCCCAGCAGGGAAAGTAATTTCATTCATGGTTGGGCTGTACGATGCATTAACCGTTGGCGGCGTCATGCCGAAACGGGTGCGGTCTAAAGGTTTGCCCAATCTGTTTACATTCTCATTGTAACCCCAAACCCCGGCATTACGCAAATTCTGGAAATAAGTGTTTCTGTTAATTTCTAAGCCTGTATAGGTTTCCCATTTTGTAGTGTAACCCACTTTTGGTCTAAATGCTGCCAATTTCTCCAGTGCTTTTTTCTTGGTTTCGGCGCTCATCCATTCTAAACCGTTAATTCTGATTTCGAAAGCTTTACGCAGGTTCACAATCATAGCATCCATACGGGCTTTTGCCTCTGGTTTGAAATATTTAGCCACATAAAGCTGACCTAATAATTCGCCGATAGTGCCATCTGTTAAAGATGACATACGTTGCCAGCGTGGTGTTTGAACTTTCTGCCCGGTTTGTGCCTGTGTAAAAGCAAAACTTGCTTTAACAAATGGAGAACTTAGGCTGGATGCAGAACCTTTTAAAATATTCCATTCCAGATAAGTTTTCCAATCAGCTACCGAAACTGATTTCAACATCCCGTCTAAACTGGTCATAAACTTAGGCGACGAAACCAACAAAGTATCCTGACCTTTAATTTTGAATTTAGGCAAATAGGTTGCCCAGTTAATATCGGGTGTTTTTGCATTCAGCTCTGCAACAGTAAGTTTATTGTAAGTGGCATAAGGATCGCGCATTTCTAAACGGCTCATTTGCGCTTCCGCAAATTGCTTTTCGATTTTAAAAACCGTCGCTGACTTTTGTTTGGCATCTTCAGCACTACTTCCGGTTAAGCTAAATAAAGTAGTCATGAAAGTGTTGTAAGCCTCGCGGATTTTAACACTGCGTGTATCATCTTTTAAATAGTAATCACGATCGGGCAAGGTGGTTCCACCCTGACCGATGTTCACCATGTATTTATTTACATTTTTACGGTCCTGGCCCACTCCAACACCAAACATGGCGCCGCCTAAGCCATTTACACGCATGTAAGCCACCTGATCTAAAACGCCCTGAATATCTTTGATCTGTTTGATTTTTTCTAAATCTGCCTTAATTGGCGTGTAACCCAGTTTTTCGATGGTTACCGTATCCATAGCTGCAGCAAAAAAATCACCAACTCTACGTTTTACCGAGCCTGCCGGGGCAGATTTATCAGCAGCTGCATCTTCAACCAACGATTTTACTGCATTGATATTGAAGTCGCGAAGCTCATTAAAAGAGCCCCAACGTGTTTCTTTAGCAGGAACAGGATTGTTTTTTACCCATGTACCACTTGCATAGGTGTAGAAATCGTCGCCAGGTTTAACGGATAAATCCATATTGGCGGGGTCGATAAATTTTTTGGTTGTTTGTGCATTTGCAGAAAAGCCAGCAGCGACTATACCCAGTGCCGCAAAATATCTTTTCAAATTTTGGTATTTCATTCGCTTAATAAGTTAGTATTTAAAGCGAAATTTATGAAATACAAATTAATACTGAAACAATATACTAAGAATATTACTTGTTAAACCAGTAGTAAATTTTTGCCAGTCCCAATCTTCTAATAAATTCAGCAGGCGAGAATAAGGTTTTAATAGATTTCATGATTTTAAATCTTTTATACAGTATTAACATTTTTTAACAAAATTTATTGTGTGCTTGTAAAAATTATTGCTATTAAGAATGATTCGGGATAAAGCATTTTATTTTCCATAAATTTGAAATACTTATCCAAACCACACCCGTTTTCGACATTTGCGTGGTTTGGGGATAAATAAAAAATAATATTTTAGCATAATATATAATGAGCCACCCTCAAGATAAAGAAGATAGCTGTTGCAGCAGTAAAGTGCATTCTGCGCCAAAACATAACCACGATCACGAGCATTCGCATGAAGAGGGCGATGAACACGAGCACGACCATGGTGGAGATCCATCGGCCTTTAAAACTTACCTGCCGGCCATTGTAACATTGGTAATGTTATTAATTGGAATTGCCTTCGATAATCTCTTTACGGTTCCTGCTTTTCAGATCATCCGACCATACTGGTACATTATGGCTTATTTGCCAGTTGGTATTCCGGTTTTGCGCGAGGTTTGGGAGACTTTTAAAGCAAAAGATTTCTTTACCGAATTTTCTTTAATGTCTATCGCTACCATTGGTGCTTTTGGCATTGGCCAATATCCGGAAGGTGTAACCGTGATGCTTTTTTATACCATTGGTGAGCTGTTTCAAATGGCGGCGGTAAACCGTGCGAAAAGAAATATCAAAGCCTTGCTTGATGTCCGCGCAGATGTTGCGCATGTTTTCCGCAATGGAAAATATGAAGATATCGATCCCGGAAAGGTAGAAATTGGCGAAACCATTCAAGTCAAGGCAGGTGAAAAAATCCCATTAGACGGCGAACTCATTAGTGATAAAAGCAGTTTTAATACCGCTGCGTTAACGGGCGAAAGTAAACCCCGTACGATTAATAAGGGCGAGCCGATTTTAGCAGGGATGCTTAATTTGGATAAAGTAATTGAAGTAAAAGTAAGCAAGGCTTTTGCCGATAGTGCATTGTCGCGCATATTGGAAATGGTTCAAAAAGCCACTACACGCAAAGCCAAAACAGAGTTGTTTATCCGCAAGTTTGCTAAAGTATATACACCGATTGTTTTCTTTTTAGCACTTGCATTGGTTACTATCCCGATTTTGGTTTTAGGCAGCGAATACCATTTTCAAACCTGGTTGTACCGATCGTTGGTTTTTCTGGTGATATCTTGCCCTTGTGCCCTGGTTATTTCTATTCCATTGGGCTATTTTGGTGGAATTGGGGCAGCATCAGCCAATGGAATTCTTTTTAAAGGGTCGAATTTTCTTGATCTGATTACCAAATTGAACACTGTGGTGATGGACAAAACAGGAACCTTAACAAAGGGTGTTTTCAAAGTACAGAAAGTAGAAAGCAGTATTGATGAAAAGGAATTTTTAAACTTATTAACCGCTGTTGAAGCCAAATCAACCCATCCCATTGCGAAAGCGATAGTGGAATATGCTGGCGAAAAAGAAATTCATCCGGCCGAAAATATTGAAGAAATTGCCGGGATGGGTCTAAAGGGAATGGTAAATGGAAAAGAAGTTTTAGCAGGTAATACCAAGCTTTTAGAAAAATTCAAAATTGAATTCGATACGAAAATAAAGGATATCGAAGAAAGTATTGTGGTGTTGGCTGTTGATCAGAAATATGTGGGTTATGTGTTAATTGCCGATGAAATAAAAGAAGATTCGGCAGAAGCCATTAAACTGCTCCATGAAAGTGGAATAAAACAAGTGGTGATGTTAAGTGGCGACAAAACCTCCATTGTTAAGAAGGTAGCACTAGGTTTGGGCATCGATACTTACTTTGGTGATTTATTACCCGAGGATAAAGTGGCTAAACTGGAAGAAATTAAAAGTGATAAAACTAAAGTGGTGGCTTTTGTTGGCGATGGGATTAACGATACACCTGTTTTGGCGATCAGTGACATTGGTATCGCCATGGGCGCAATGGGTAGTGATGCCGCCATTGAAACTGCTGATGTGGTAATCCAGACTGATCAGCCTTCTAAAATTGCAACCGCGATTAAAATCGGTAAGGCAACCAAGAATGTGGTGATCCAGAATATGGTATTGGCCTTTGCGGTAAAAGCATTGGTATTGATTTTAGGTGCAGGTGGTATTGCCACGATGTGGGAAGCCGTTTTTGCCGATGTGGGCGTGGCGCTTTTGGCCATTTTAAATGCGGTAAGGATTCAGAAAATGAAGTTTTAATAAGATCTTGTTGAGAAACATCTTTTACGGCTTCTACTTAGATATAAATTAGTGAATTGACTAATAACATTCTCATCCTTAGAGGTCAGTTTTTTAAAAAAAAATATTGTAGTAACCATTGCAGGCCACATGGAATCGTCCTCTCGACTGTAGCGCAGCGAAATGGAGAGATCTATTCTAACAGATTTAGCTTGGCTGAGCATCTTCGTGGTTTTCGACTACTTAGGACTCCGCCCCCAAAAATGACCGATTTTCTAAATCAGTTATTGGTAATTGATTTTAGAGGCTATTTATAACAAAAAGATGCTGAAATAAATTCAGCATGACGATTGCTTTATCTATTGCAATTTGTTATTTTTATTAACAGTTTCAGCGCTATGAATACAAATCAACGTTCAAATTCAAAAAACGATTCAACATTGCAATTAAAAGATTTAGATAGGTCTTTAAGATATAGTTATGAGGATTATTATTCTTGGAAATTTACTGATAAAGTAGAATTGATTGATGGCCAAATTTTCAGTTATAATAAAGAAATAGTTTTACTTTCACATCAGGAAATTCTTGGAAACATCTTTATTCAAATTGCAAGCTTTTTAAAAGGTAAGACTGCCAAAGTAATTGTTGGTCCATTGGATGTTCATTTCAAAAATAAAGAAACCTATACTGTTTTACAACCCGATATCTGTGTTATCTGCGATAAAAGCAAACTTGATGCCCGTGGTTGTATCGGTGCACCCGATCTCGTTATCGAAATTTTATCTCCCGGCAATAGTAAAATGGAACTGCTTCATAAATACCGTGTTTACGAAGAATTCGGTGTGAAAGAATATTGGATAGTGAGCCAAAGTGATCAGAATATTTTAATTTACACTTTAAATAAGGAAGGTAAATTCCAGCCCTCTAAAATATTCACCCTTAGCGAAAAAATCACCTCATCCGTATTACCAGGTTTCGAACTGGTATTGGATGATGTTTTTGAGGATATTGATTAACTCATTTCTCCATTTTTGGGTTATTCCCGTTTGAATCCGAATTAAAAAATACAATCGCGGTTAATACACATATGAGTACAAAATTGTACTCTACACCGTTTCTTCCGCCTCCTACTACAAACCAGCCTTCTTTAAAGTGGACCATAATAATGCCCATAATCAATACGAATATGGTTGCGAAACAGGCCAGTCGGATATATTTATTCATCACTAAAAGTATTGCACAAACCACATGTGAAAGTTTAATGGTCCAGGCAATGGCTACTCCAAAAGGAGCAAATCCTATTTTGTTCAGGTAAAAGTTTCCAAAATCATTAATTCCGCCATCAAATATGCCTAAAACACTGTGCGACAGTAAAATTATAGCAATGGTTACACGTAATATGGCATAAGCAATGTTGGAATTTTTAGTATTCATGGCCCTTCGAAGGTTAATTCTATACTAAAATACAATTATGAACGAAAAGTCGGATTAAATCCTGCGTGTTTAAACTATAATATTTCATTTATACGCCTACTTTTCAATCGATTTCTACTTTAAAATTCGCCCTTAAAAACGTATTTTTGCCAATTAAATTGATATTTGAATAATTTTTCATGAGCATATCCACCAAGTACAATCCTGCAGAAACAGAAGATAAATGGTATAGCTATTGGCTATCGAAGAAATTTTTTCACTCAGAACCCGATGAGCGCGAACCTTACACTATCGTTATTCCGCCGCCAAACGTTACAGGGGTGCTGCACATGGGGCATATGCTTAACAATACCATACAGGATGTTTTAATCCGTAAAGCCCGTATGCAAGGCAAAAATGCATGCTGGGTTCCGGGTACCGACCATGCTTCCATTGCTACAGAAGCAAAAGTAGTAGCCATGTTAAAGGAGCAGGGGATCGATAAAAAAGATCTTTCGCGTGAAGAGTTCCTGAAATATGCCTGGGAATGGAAAGAGAAATATGGCGGCATTATTTTAGAACAGTTAAAGAAATTGGGTGCAAGCTGCGATTGGGACCGTACCCGTTTCACCATGGAAGAAGATCTTTCTGAAGCCGTTATCGATTCGTTTATCCATTTATATAAAAAAGGATGGATTTATCGCGGTATCCGTATGGTAAACTGGGATCCGGCTGGTAAAACGGCCGTTTCTGATGAAGAAGTAATCCGTAAGGAAGTTAACCAGAAACTTTATTACATTAAATACCTGATTTCGGGAACGGAAGATCAGTTTTTAACGATCGCGACAACACGTCCGGAAACCATTATGGCCGATGCAGCCATCTGTATCAACCCGAACGACGAACGTTTTACGCACTTAAAAGGCAAAAAAGTTTTTGTGCCTTTGGTTAACCACGAAATTCCGGTTATTGAAGATGAATACGTAGATATCGAATTTGGAACGGGCTGTTTAAAAGTTACACCAGCACACGATTTAAACGATTATGAACTGGGGGTGAAACACCATTTACCAGTTACCGATATTTTAAATGATGATGGAACTTTAAACGAACTGGCCGTTATTTTAGTAGGCGAAGACCGGTTTGTTGCCCGTAAAAAAATTGCCAAAATGCTCGAAGAGGCAGGTCATTTGGATAAAGTAGAAGATTATAAATCACAGGTTGGTTTTTCTGAACGTACTGATGCCGCTATCGAACCAAAACTTTCGATGCAGTGGTTTGTGAAAATGAAAGAAATGGCCCAGCCTGCTTTGGATGATGTGCTGAATGGAGAGGTAAACCTGATTCCGAATAAATTTGAGAATACTTATCGCCACTGGATGGAAAATGTTCGCGATTGGAACATTAGCCGCCAGTTATGGTGGGGACAAAGAATTCCAGCCTGGTACGATGATAAAGGTAACTGGGTGGTTGCCAAAACCAAAGATGAAGCCTTAGAAGAATTCTGGAAGAAAAAACATTTGGATGAAAGCTGCTCAGAAACTGAAAAAGCGGGATTCAAACATCAGTTAGAACCTTTTTTACGACAGGATGATGATGTGATGGATACCTGGTTCTCTTCATGGTTATGGCCGATTTCGGTTTTCGACGGTTTTAAAAATCCTGAAAATAAAGACATCAACTATTATTATCCAACAAACGATCTGGTTACCGCACCTGAGATTTTATTCTTCTGGGTGGCCCGTATGATTATGGCCGGACATGAGTTTATGGGAAAAAAACCATTTACGAATGTGTACTTAACGGGTATTGTACGCGATAAACTAGGTCGTAAAATGTCTAAATCGCTGGGTAACTCGCCCGATCCGATCGGATTGATCGAAAAATATGGTGCCGATGCGGTTCGCGTGGGAATGTTAATGTCGTCGCCTGCCGGAAACGATTTAATGTTCGATGAGAGTTACTGCGAACAAGGGCGTAATTTTGCCAGCAAAATCTGGAATGCTTTCCGTTTGGTAAAGGGATGGGAAGTTGATGAAAATTTAGCAAACCCAAATACCCAGGCCATATTGTGGTTCGAAAACCGCTTTAACGAAGCTTTGGTAGAAATTGAAGCCAATTTTAAACAGTACCGCCTGTCGGAAGCCTTAATGATCACTTACAAATTGGTTTGGGATGATTTCTGTGCCTGGTATTTAGAAATGGTTAAACCCGCTTACCAACAGCCCATCGATGCGGAGAGTTATAAAGCTACAATCGGATTCTTCGAAAATATCATCAAATTGTTGCACCCGAATATGCCATTCTTAACCGAAGAGTTATGGCATGATGATCTGTTCGCCGAACGTGGCGAAATGGATTGCTGTATTGTTGCCGAATTTCCAAAAGGAGGTAATTTTGATGAACAGTTATTGAAGGACGCTGAAGTGATCAAGACTGTAGTAGCCGAAATCAGAAATGTAAGAAATCAAAAACAGATTTCGCCTAAAGAAGCTTTGCCTTTGAGCATCAAGATCAACTCCGATCTGGATTATGAAAAATGGTTAAACATTGTTTTCAAATTGGCCAATGTAGCTGAAGCGGAAATTGTGAACGATAAAATTGTTGGTGCAACTGCTTTTATGGCGGGTAAAGATGAATTCTTTATTCCATTGACCGAAAACGTAGATGTTGAGGCCGAACGCGAGCGTTTAAATGCCGATTTAATCTACCTGCAAGGCTTCTTAAAATCGGTTGATCTGAAATTAAGTAACGAACGCTTCGTACAGAATGCAAAACCCGAAATTATTGCCAATGAGCGCAATAAAAAGGCAGATGCTGAAGCTAAAATTAAAATTATAGAAGAAAGTTTAGCGATACTGAACTAGAAGATATATACTAATCACTAAAAAAGCCTTTCAGATTATTTTCTGAAAGGCTTTTTTATGTAAAAAGGGAACAGGAATTAATTATTTCAAACGTTTTCCTTACATCTATGAAACCAGGTTGTGGCCACAAAAAACTAGCTTTATGAGGGTTTATGTGAGGTTATTGCCCTGGCTATCCATTGCTTTGACATAAGGTTTCAAAAATATTACTTATGAAAATTTAAGGTTTGCTTTTATTAACCATATTTTAGATTTTGTTAAAACGGTTTACCAGGCCGAAAACTATTTAAGTGATAATCTAACCTCATATCCTCAAATGGAAAACTCCAGACGAAAATTTATTAAACAATCAGCAGTATTTGCTGCGGCTACCTATGCAGGTACCATGGGCATGAGTGCCAAAAGTTATGGGCGCATTATTGGCGCAAATGATCGGGTACGTGTTGGTGTTGTCGGATTTTCTGATCGATTTAAAGACACACTCTTACCTTGTTTCCTCAACCACAATAAGGAACTAAACTTCGATATTGTTGGCCTTTCCGATTTATGGAATTACCGTAGAGATTTGGGAATTGCCCATTTAAAAGCAAAATTCGGTCACGATATCAAAGCTTGCCGCAACAACGACGAGCTTTATGCAACCAAAGATCTCGATGCCGTAATTATCAGTACCGCCGATTTTCAACATGCGTTGCACACCATCGAAGCGGTTAAAGCCAGTTGCGATGCCTATGTAGAGAAACCCTTTGCCGAAACCATGGATGATGCAAAAGCAGCCTTTAAAGCGGTAAAAGCGAGCAAACAGATTGTGCAGATCGGTTCGCAGAGAAGGAGTGGAGAAAATTACGCCAATGCGGCAAAATTTATTCAGGAAGGGAAATTTGGACCGATAACCGCTGTAGATCTAGTTTGGAACGTTAATCAGCCAGGCAGGTGGCGCAGACCAGATTTAGTAGCCAAATTAAAAGAAGAAGATATCGATTGGAAACGTTTCTTGCTGAACCGCCCAACAGAAGCCTTCGATCCAAGAAAATATTTAGAATACCGCTTGTTCTGGCCATATTCTTCAGGAATGCCAGGACAGTGGATGTCGCACCAGATTGATACCGTACACTGGTT
>Ga0163161_10000231_pt1 | contig 51443 bp, 47 predicted proteins | sample S45metaG_FD_129847 | JGI IMG/M metagenome (GOLD analysis project Ga0163161, IMG submission 129847) | Switchgrass rhizosphere microbial communities from Kellogg Biological Station, Michigan, USA - S4-5 metaG | ecosystem: Host-associated > Plants > Roots > Rhizosphere > Soil | place: USA... | reverse complement strand
CAATCTCACTAACAATTTGAAGTTTTAGTGACATACTGTAATCTCGTTGACTACGCTTTACATAATTTATTTGATCTTCCATAACGATGGCTTTTTGTGTATCGCTATTTCAGGACGAGACATCTAATAATTAAAAAAGGCTTTCATTTCTGAAAGCCTTTTTTAATTATTTTATTTTAATGCTCTTAAAAGCCCCTCCGGCGCTTTTTCAAGATACATTTGGTTTTTGACACCATTCATAGCTTTAGAATCAGTAAAAGGTTGTAATTCTTTTCCACTGCCTTGTTGAGCTCTTTTTCCGGTTGAACCTGTAATATTAGAAATTGCTACATTTAATAATGGTTCAGATGGATCTCCTAAAACTCCCAAATTACTAATAAGCTCCTTTTGTTCCAAAGTTGGTTTTAAACCATCAGTATATTCTCCAAAGTCAGAAGCATTCACAATTTTTAAAACTAAAGGCTGCATTGCGTATTTATGATTTGGATTTCTGTTTGTTTTTCCAAAAGTTGGAGAATCATACACCGTAATCGAACCTACATTTTTACCAACAGTTGTCTCCCCTACCTGAACTACAGAAATATAAGGTACTAAACCATTTATAACCAATTCACTTGCAGATGCTGTTCCTCCGGTAGTAATAACATAAATTTTACTCAAATTCAGGCTATTAATTGCTGCACCATCCATTTTATCGACAAATCTGTCGTTAAGTGATTCTGCATCTTCACTTTCATAAAAAGCATTTACTTTTGGATTCCATTTTATTTTAGCAAAAATTTTATTGGTAAATTGCCCTGTAATCATACTTGCCAAACGAGTTGCTGTCTGGATAGAACCACCTCCATTGTATCTTAAATCTAAAACAAAATCAGTTATTCCCTGAGCTTTTAAATCGGCAAAAGCTGCATTAAGTTGGGCATCATAATTACCATAAAATCCATTATACATTAAATAACCAATCTTATGACTTCCTGAAACAATTACTTTATTAATAAAAATAGGATTTTCATCTAAAGTAGTTTTTACCAAAGAAACTGACTTACCGTTAGATTCAAAAGTAGTCCCATTATAAGTAACCATATTCAGTGTATAACTATCAGCTGCCAAAAGCGATTGATAATTTGAAACCGTTAATTGAGTTCCGTTAACTCCAGTAAACAGATCGCCACGTTTTATAGTTTTTGTTGAAGCATCAGAATTTGGAATAATATAACGCACAAAACCTACAAGATCTGTTGTGCTTCCTGGTTTATAACTAAGTCTAAAATCTAAACCATCATTTTTTGAAGTCCCCTGAAGTTCTTGCTCCAGAACAGTATAATCATCAACAATCCAACTGAAACGATCAATTGCCTGACCTTTTGGAAATTTACTGATAGGTTTATTCAATAAATCCTGAAATAAACTTTCAGGGCTGGAATATCCTCTTAAAAAAGAATTCAAAGCTTCCTGACTACCAAAGCGATTATCTGCTAAGTTAGGCACATCGGCTTGCCATAAATAATATTGATTCAATCCTTTCCAGACGAAATTATTGATTTGTAAATCGGCAGGAGCTGCAACATCATCCTGATCTTCACAGGATTGCAAAGAAAATGCGAGTAAAAACAGCAGTAATAGGCTCTTTAAAATTGTTTTCATATAGTGGTATCTATGTAATACAAACGTAAAAATAGTATCTTTAGTTTTAACTATTATAAGTTTATTTAATTTTTTCAATAAAAAAAATTAAATATGGCTGTAACAAATAGAATAGTGCCTCGTCTTGACTATATAAGCTAACGAGTAATCTTTCGATTTATAAATGAAAAAGCCCCTAAAATAGTCGAATTCATAAAAGAGATAAATTACAAAACCAACCAAAAAAACAACCACATATGAACCAGATGGTTTTTATAGAATTAGTTAATCCTTTTAAAGACAAAGTTTTTCGTCTGGCAAAACGATTACTCACCAGTACCGAAGAAGCTGAGGACGCAACTCAGGAAGTAATGGTAAAATTATGGAATAAAAAAGACAATTTGGATGCTTACAATAATATCGAAGCAGTCGCAATGACAATGACTAAAAATTATTGTCTGGATCAATTAAAATCAAAAAGGGCAGGAAATCTTAAAATAGTGCATAATAATTTTACAGATCGCGAACCTCAATTAGATAAAAAATTAGAAGACTCGGACAGTTTAGAGTGGGTAGAAAAAATTATAAATCAATTACCTGAGCAACTTCAAATATTGATTCAGCTGCGTGATGTTGAGCAATATGAATTTGATGAGATTGCAAAAATTGTCAATATGAATGAAACAGCTATTCGGGTAGCACTTTCGAGAGCGAGAAAAAAAATACGAGAATCAATGGTTAATACACATAGTTATGGAATTAGATAAAATAGAAAATATATTAGAAAAATACTTTCAGGGAGAAACTTCTATTGCTGAAGAAAAGGAATTAAAAGAATACTTTTCCTCCTCAAATGTTGCGCAGCATTTGGAGCAATATCGACCAATGTTTGGTTATTTCTCTCAGGTGAAAGAACAAAAGTCGACGCAGGAAATACCACTACAAACTAAAAAACGAAATGTGGCGTGGTTATCAATTGCAGCTTCTGTTGTTGTTTTACTAGGAATTGGAACCTTTTATTTTGTAAGCCAAAAAACTACAACTCCGGCTGTAGCGCAATCAGAATTAGGAACCTATGACAATCCTGAAGAAGCGCTTGCTGCAACGCAAAAAGCTTTGGCTCTATTGTCAAACAATGTTAATGTAGGTATTGAAAGTGTACAATACGTTAAAGAATACGAGCAATCAAAAAACAAAATTTTTAAACAATAATTAAAATTCAATCAAAAATGAAAAATTTCATCATAACACTAGTTTTCGCATTCGTTACACAAGCTTTTTATGCACAAGGCGCTTTTGACAAATTTGACGGTCAGGACGATGTAACATCTGTCATTGTAAACAAAAAAATGTTTGATTTAATGAGCAAAGTAAAAGCTGATGGCTCTGATAAAGAAACTCAGCAATACATTAATCTGATTAAAAAATTAGACTACTTAAAAGTATTTACAACTAAAAATCCTAAAATTGAGGCCGACATGAAAGCTTCTGCTGATAAATATGTCAAATCTGCTGGTTTAGAAGAATTAATGCGAGTAAACGATGGCGGAAGAAACGTAAGAATTTCTGTAAAATCAGGAGCAACAGATTCACAAGTAAAAGAATTACTAATGTTTATTGACGGTGCAAAAGGCGACGAAACTGTTTTATTGTCATTAACAGGTAATTTTGATATCAACGAAATCTCGGTTCTAACGGATAAAATGCAGCTTCCAGGTGGTTCTGATCTAAAAAAAGCCTCTAAAGGCAAAAAATAATATGAAAATAAGCGTCTTTACCTCAGCCCTTTTAGTATTACTAACTTTAGTAAGTTGTAATTCTGAACCTTCATTACAAAAGTATTTTGTTGAAAATACCGACAATAAGGATTTTATTGCACTTGATGTTTCACCTAATATCCTGAATGTAGATAAAACAAAATTATCTGCAGAACAGAGTGAAGCTTTGAATTCGTTTGACAAAATGAACATTCTGGCATTCAAAGCCAATGATAAAAACCAGGCTCAATTTGAAACAGAAAGAACTAAAGTCAAAGCAATTCTAAAAAACCCAAAATACCAACAATTAATGAGTGTTGGCTCAGGTAAAGACGGCGCATCTGTAAGTTATGTTGGCGCGGACGACAATATCGAAGAATTTGTAATTTTTGCCAACAGAAAAGAAAATGGTTTTGCAGTGGTTCGCGTTTTAGGAAAAAATATGAATCCTAATAATATTATGACCTTAATGAGCGTTTTAAAACAATCAAATATAGACATGGATCAATTGAAGCCTTTGCAACAATTGATTAATAATAAGTAATTCATCTTACTTTAAATTCAAAAAAAGCTCCAATTATGGAGCTTTTTTTATTTTGACTACTATCAATTTAACTCTATTTATATCACAATAGGATACTTTGGTGTTTCTTTTGTAATTGTTTTGTTACTCACATATCCTACAATAACTTTTAATACAGCATCCGAATTAATTGTTGTGTACTTATAGTGATACATATATGATGGAGTTTGTCCTAATTTTGATTCATAAATTCCATAACTATAAAGTGCAGTGGTTCCCGGTTGTTGAGTAGGAAATAAATACCCAAGAATAACATCGCTAGATGAATTTTGGACTTTATTTAATCTATGATCTTTGATAGACGTACCATTAAGTATTCTATATAGAGGTACAGTTCCAGCAATTTGTGTCGAATATAAGTAACCAGCATCCCCATCAAAAATATAACCATCCTTTCCCGGAGTTATTTCACAAGCATTTGTTGCGTAGAAATAATATTTATTTATTTTGTATCTATATAGTTTTTTTGCACCAACAGCCACGGGATATAGCGTGCTAATTGCAATATTATCATAGACACTAAAGCCTGTCCATTCATGTGTTATCGGAAACATTACAGAATCATAATCTACAAGCGGAGTACATGATATTAAAGTCCCTTTTAATTCATTAGTATGCGTTAGTCCAAAATTGTGACCAAGTTCATGAACCATTGCATTAATTTTTTTAGATGCACTTAAATTATTGAAATAAGTATTTATAAATATAGCTTTTCCAGGCTGGCCAGTAGAAGACGCCATATATGCATTAGCAATACCTTGTGTTGAGTTACCTTCCCATGAATCGATAACTATTGTCAAATTCGATTTGATATTTTGAGTAGTTATATTAATGCTTGAATTTATACCTTGTTCTAATTAGTTATTGCTTCACTTATTGCTATTTTCTAATCCGAAGGTACTCCCGGAGACACATAAACTTGTACTGACGCTGCTATTTCTGGATTCATTATATAACTATCAACTCTTTGACTTGTTTTAGATATATTTTTTGAATTTGAATAATTATAACGACCTCTAGCATTCTCTAAAGTTATTATCATGTCTCCATCAACTATAAAAGCCACCATATCGAAATCATATTTGATTTTTTTTATATCGACAGGCATACTTTTTGAAAGAAAATCTCTTAACATAATAACTTCATCTGTATATTGTTCTGTTATTTTTTTTTCTTCAATTCCTTTCTTGTCATCACTGCTACATTGAATAAAAAACTGTGATAAGCAAAGAGCAATTATTAGCCCTATTCTGTTGACTGGTTTCACAATACTGTAATTTTAAGATTAATCCTATAAATATAAATCAATAACTATCAATAACAAACTATAAATAAAGTTAATTCTTACTTTTAAGTCACTAAGTAAAATAAATATGTAATTACAAAGATTCTATATCAATAACAAAAGCTCCATAATTGGAGCTTTTGTTATTTAACATTTTACAAGATTACCCTTAATAATATTTATCACCATTTACTATTATCAGAATCTTATTTAATTATATTTGTTACTTCACCAAAACATGATTATTAAATTAAAGATTATGGTACAAAAAACATCGAATGCCTTTATAGCGGCATCTTGGGTAGCTCTTGGAGCCGGAATGATTGGATATATTGTTGGACTTGCAAGAGCCGAAATGCTATTGAACGAAAAAGGGTATTATTTTACTGTTTTAATGTTTGGCCTTTTTGCTGTAGTTTCATTACAAAAAAGTGTAAGAGACAGACTTGAAAAACTTCCTGTAACGGATATGTATTACGGAATCTGCTGGTTTGGAACACTTTTATCAATTGTATTATTAACAGTTGGACTTTGGAATGCTACAATTTTACCAAGCGAAAAAGGTTTCTATGCATTTGCCTTTTTATTAGCATTATTTGGTGCTATTTCGGTACAAAAAAATACTAGAGATAATATGTCGTTCTCAAATGAATAACATTTAAAAAAAAAAATTAACTACCAATTTATAAACCACAAAAAGCTCCATTTTCATGGAGCTTTTTGTGGTTTATTACTTTTTAATTTTTTCCTAATTAATTGATATTTCTTTAAAATAGGTCTTTTTATCTTGCTTAAATTAACCTAATTCTACCTACATTTACACCCAATTTAAACCTTAATTTCAATCAATGAAAGCGCCAAAATTTTTATTACTTCTTTTAATTATTATTTTAAACAGCTGCTCAAGCGACAATAGCAACGAAGACAATCCAAAAGACCCTACTGTACCAACTTCAAAATTTGCAATGACTGCAAAAGTTGATGACACTGTGTGGGAAGTAAACAATCCATATAACTCCAATTATGCTACTAAACCATTATTTGATTATTACCCTGCTAGCGAATATATTCAGGTAGTAGGGAGAAGAAATGCAATAGATGAAATTAGACTTTACATTAAAAGAAGTGACCTTAAAATTGGTACTTATGCTATCACATCTACTACTTTTGATGCTTCAAAAACACAAATTGAAGTTTCTCTTAATAGCAAAGGAAAATCTCAATATGTAGTAGCAGGCAGCTTATCTATTACTTCTATTGACTTAACCGCCAAGACAGTAACAGGTACTTTTTCTTTTAATTGTGTCGACGATTACTCAAAACCGGTAAGCGCTTCTAATCCTGTTACAACAAAAGTTACAAATGGAACTTTTAATTATAAATATGATTTTGCTTATTAGAAACCAACAATACTAAACAAAAAAGCTCCATTTTCATGGAGCTTTTTTTATTTATTACTTTTTGCCTTTTCATATCGCATTTTTAACCCTTCTAAATAGGGCGCTTTTTGTTCTTCTGCTAATGCTATTGATTTCTCGAAGTTTGTCAAAGCTAGATTTTTCTTGTCATTTAGTTCAAGCATATCACCATAAGCTAAATAAGTCATTGGAGATTTGGAATATAAAGCAGTATTACTTTTAAATATAGACTCTGCGATAATAGGATTTTTTTTGATGTTTTGAGAACCGAAGAAATTAATCTCACCTTCGCTAAATAAATTCAAATCCTTCCCTTTGGTAAAAATCTGGAGTATTTGTTGGTCTATTTTTGCAATATCACTTTCTGAATAGGATTGAGTTGGTTTATCAAGAATCCCTTCTAATTCATCATATAATTTTTTTGATTCGGATGCTTTCTTATTTCTATATATTTCTGCAGCCTGACTTGCTAATTCAACAGTTTTAGAATAGGCATTTTCCGCCGAGGTTTTAATTTCAGGGATAACGCCAATTCCCTCCCAATTTGTTTTTGTTACCGGATTTGTACCTGTACCAGTTGGAATAAAGATTTCTAAATCTGAATTTACCTTGAAAACATCCCCCGGATTTGCAGCTCCTCCAGTGGTTTCCCCAACTAATGTTGCTCTTTTTTGGGTTTGCATATTATAACTAAATTCCTCAGCTCCTGAAAAAGCTTTTGGGCCAGTAATTATAAATAAAGGAACATCAATCCTTTTCTTTCCATTTATTTCATGAGTGATAACTTCCTCTTTTCGATTTCCTTGTCTAAAATAAAGTGTATTAATCAATAAATTACTCTCCAAAAAATAACTACATAAGTAATTTACTGTTTTAGGATTACCACCTCCATTATTCTGTAAATCAATAATTACAGCATCTGTATTTGCTAAGAGATTCATATAGGCATCAATAGTATTACTCGTTTCTGCAAGAAAAAAATTGATATTTAGATAACCAATATTTCCATCTATTATTTTCACCTCTTTAAAACCGTTTGCTTGTTTACGAGTATCTGTATAATTTTTTAAATAAATCTGATAGTCATCATTTGAAGGTTCATGTTCTTTTGCAGGAGCAAAAACAGACCAAATGCCCAAATGTTTATCATTATTGACAATTCTAATTTCTTTAGTTAAGGCAATTGCAAAAGAATCAAGTAATTCGTCTTTTTTAAATTTTCCTTCCTTTAAACTTTTATTTAAGTGGTTAATTATTAACGCTGCCTGATCTGGAAAAACATAATTTTCCTTTAATAATAAATCAATTTTACTGATAGTTTCTTTTTTAAACTTTTCATTTATTTTTTTCTATCCAAAGACATCAACATTAAAAAAGAGAATAAACAATAAGAGATAGATAAAAAATGATTTCATATTTTTCCTTTAAAATTGGTTACAATAAAAAATAAGAAGTTAAATCGGCACTTAATCAAATATAGGTAAATATTTCATTATCAAATGCAACTTAAAAAAAGGTCATAAAAAAGCTCCATTTTCATGGAGCTTTTTTTATCGTTTCTATGGCAATACACAGATAAAAAATTAAGAGTTTAGCTATATTTGAAAAATAGAAACAAACCATTAACCTTTTTTGTAAGTTAAATTCATGAAACTCAAACTAACTATCTTTTTTCTTTTTTCAGTTCTAACAATATTTGGCCAATCACCAGACGGCTTAAAAGAAATATTGACAATAAAATCAAAAATCTATAACAAGGAAAGAAAAATTGCTGTTTATCTCCCTCCAAATTACCAAGAAGTAAAAAATGAAAAACTTCAAGTAGTCTATGTATTTGATGCACAATGGGAACCAATATTTAATTATGTTTCAAACTCCATAAGTTATTTGTCTGCGATTGGTGAATTAAACAAAATGATTGTGGTCGGGATATATACTGAAAACAGACCAAAAGAATTTGTTCCAATGCCAACCAGTGAAGAAGAAAAAAAGAATTGGAATGAAAAACCTGACTTTGGATTTTCAGCTCTTCTAGATCAGCATTTAATCGAAGAAGTTTTCCCTCTAATCAAGCAAAAGTATAATACTAACGATTACAAATTAGCAATTGGACATTCTTTAGGAGGAACATATCTACTTAATTCTTTTGCAGAAAACAAGCACATCTTCAATTCTTATATCGCAATAAGTCCTAATCTGACTTATGATGAAAATGAAATTCAAAAAAAGATCAAAAGATTAATAAACAGTGCAAATGAGATTAATTCTTTTTTAAATATTTCTGTAGGAGATGCTGATAAAACAGAAAAATCATTTACAGCCGGAATCAGATTATTGGATACCATTTTACAATCTAAAAAAGTAAATGGACTTAAATTTAAATTTGATTATTTAAAAGATGCAACACATATGTCATCGCCCTTTAAAGAAATTCCTTTAGCCTTAATCGAATTTTCAAAAACACTACAACAGCCAAATACTGAAGAAATTTCCACAATGTTAAAAAATAAAAAGATTCTATTCAGTCTTCAATTAAAATCTTATTACCAAAATATATCCAATTGGGTTGGTTATAGCTATTTACCATATGAAGGACAATTGAACAGTCTGGCTTATTCTATACTTGATAAAAATCCAGATGAAGGACTAAGTGTCATAAATTGGGCTTTAGAATTATATCCGGATGGAATTAATTTATATGATAGCAAAGCCGAAATATTAGAGCATTTAAATAGAACACAAGAAGCAAAAGAAACGCTAAAAGTAGGTCTACAAAAGCTAGAAAAACTAAAAATTGATAAATCAGAGTATTCAAATTTTAAAAATATACTTGAAAAGCACTTGAATAAAAATTAACAATACTAAAAGCCATAAAAAAAGCTCCATTTTCATGGAGCTTTTCTTGTATATCAGAATTTGAGATTATTTACTCAAATACATTTTTCTTCTAGAGTACAATTCGTAGAATTGATCATCTTTTAAATCATCAATGAACAAGATACTTTCTCCTGTTGACTTCATTTCAGGTCCTAATGCTTTGTTTACATTGTGGAATTTACTGAAAGAGAAAACCGGTTGTTTGATCGCGTATCCTTTTAATTGTGGATTAAAGGCAAAATCAGTTACTTTATTATGTCCTAACATTACTTTTGTAGCGTAGTTTACATAAGGTTCTCCGTAAGCTTTTGCAATAAACGGTACTGTTCTCGAAGCTCTAGGATTCGCCTCGATAATATAAACCGTATCATCTTTAATCGCAAACTGAATGTTGATTAAACCTACTGTTTTAAGAGCTCTTGCAATTTTATAAGTATGATCTTTTATCTGTTGCATTACGAATTCTCCTAAGTTAAAAGGAGGCAAAGTAGCGTTACTATCTCCAGAGTGAACTCCGCAAGGTTCGATGTGCTCCATAATTCCGATGATGTAAACATTACCGTCAGCATCACAAATCGCATCAGCTTCAGCTTCAATTGCTCCGGCTAAATAGTGATCTAAAAGTAATTTATTCCCTGGAATCGTTTTCAATAAGTTGATAACGTGCTCTTCAAGTTCTTTCTTGTTGATTACGATTTTCATTCCCTGACCTCCTAATACATAAGAAGGACGAATCAATAATGGGAAGTCAAGAGTATCTGCAAGAGCAGAAGCTTCGTCAGCCGTTTCAGCGATTCCGAATTGTGGGAAAGGAATATGTAATTCTCTCAATAAGTCTGAGAAACGTCCTCTATCTTCAGCTAAATCAAGTGCATCAAAACTAGTTCCGATGATTTTCACTCCGTATTTAGATAATTTTTCAGCCAATTTCAAAGCTGTTTGTCCACCTAACTGTACAATAACACCTTCTGGTTTTTCATGCTGAATGATATCGTAAATATGCTCCCAAAAAACTGGCTCGAAGTATAGTTTATCAGCTGTATCAAAATCTGTAGAAACCGTTTCAGGATTACAGTTAATCATGATCGTTTCGTAACCACACTCTTTAGCAGCCAGAACTCCGTGCACACAAGAATAATCAAACTCAATTCCTTGTCCAATTCTATTTGGTCCAGATCCGAGAACGATGATTTTCTTTTTCTCAGTCACAATGCTTTCGTTATCTACATAACGCTCGCCGTTTGCTTTTTCGATTTCAGCCTCAAAAGTTGAGTAATAATAAGGTGTTTTTGCTTTAAACTCTGCCGCACAAGTATCAACCAGTTTAAACACGCGGTTAATATTTTTGTCCATACGCAAAGTATGCACTTCGCTTTCCAGACAATTCATCATGTGAGCGATTTGTCTGTCAGCAAAACCTTTTTGTTTCGCTTCAAGCAAAAGTTCTTTAGGAAGATTATCGATTTTATAGTTCGAAATTTCTTTTTCTAAAGTATAAAGCTCTTCGTATTGTTTCAAGAACCACATATCAATTTTTGTGATTTCATGAATACGGCTCAACGGAATTCCCATTGCGATTGCATCATAAATTACAAAAACACGATCCCAACTTGCAAAAGTTAGTTTCTCAATAATTTGTTCGTAGTTTTTATATCCTTTTCCGTCAGCTCCCAACCCATTTCTCTTAATCTCAAGAGATTGAGTTGCTTTGTGTAACGCTTCCTGGAACGAACGTCCAATTCCCATTACTTCACCAACAGATTTCATCTGAAGACCTAAAGTTCTGTCAGCACCTTCGAATTTATCAAAGTTCCAACGTGGTATTTTTACGATTACATAATCTAACGTTGGTTCAAAAAGAGCCGAAGTAGATTTTGTAATTTGGTTTTGCAATTCATCTAAGTTATATCCTAAAGCCAGTTTAGAAGCAATTTTAGCAATTGGATAACCCGTTGCTTTAGACGCTAAAGCTGAGGAACGAGATACACGAGGATTAATCTCTATTGCTACGATATCTTCTTTTTCGTCTGGTGAAACTGCGAATTGTACGTTACAACCTCCCGCAAAATTTCCGATACTACGCATCATTAAGATGGCGTAATCTCTTAATTTTTGGAATGTTGTATCCGATAAAGTCATTGCTGGTGCAACTGTAATCGAATCTCCGGTATGAATTCCCATTGGGTCCATATTTTCGATCGAACAAATGATTACAACATTGTCATTTTTATCTCTTAAAAGTTCTAACTCATATTCTTTCCATCCCATCAAAGCTTTGTCAATCAAAACTTCATGTATTGGCGAAGCTTCAAGACCACGAGTTAAAAGCTCATCAAAATCTTCTTTTTTATAAACAATTGCTGCTCCGGTTCCTCCAAGTGTAAACGAAGGACGAATTACAAGCGGGAAACCAAATTCCTGAGCAATTTCTTTTCCTTCTAAATATGAAGTAGCAGTTTTTGCAGGTGCAGTTGGTACATTAATTCTTTCTAAAAGTTGTTTAAACTGCTCTCTGTCTTCTGTAATATTGATCGCGTTTACGTCAACTCCAATTAATTTTACTCCAAAATCCTGCCAGATTCCTTTTTCTTCAGCTTCCAAACATAAATTCAAAGCCGTTTGTCCACCCATTGTAGGCAAAACAGCATCAATTTGTGGATGTTCTTTCAGAATTTCAATAATCGATTTTGTAGTTAAAGGTTTCAAGTATACATGATCGGCCATTGTTGGGTCGGTCATAATAGTAGCTGGATTTGAGTTTATCAAGATAACTTCAATTCCTTCTTCACGAATAGAACGTGCAGATTGAGATCCTGCATAATCAAATTCGCAAGCTTGTCCAATAACAATAGGACCTGATCCTATTATTAAAACTGATTTTATTGATGTGTCTTTAGGCATTTTATTTGTATTGTGTAGTTATATAAAGTACTTTAAAAAACATTCGTAGTGTATTCTAAACTAGAATGTTGCATCTTTTTTTACCGACAAGGTATAAAAAAAGGCGATACTAAAAAAGTAATCGCCTTATGTATGTTTATACAAACATTATTTTTTGTGTCTAGGCTCGCTAGAAACAGTTAATTTATGTCTTCCTTTAGCTCTTCTACGCGCCAGAACTTTTCTTCCATTCGCAGAAGCCATTCTGTCCATAAATCCGTGCTTATTTCTTCTTTTTCTTTTCGATGGTTGAAATGTTCTTTTGCTCATTGCTTTGTATCTTTAAAATGGTGTCTATTATCTGTTTTTCTGTTTTGGATATCGTTATTCCAAAACCGAGTGCAAATATACAAAGACTTTTTTTTCTGGCAAGTACTTTAATAAAAATATTTTTAATTCATTTTACTATATTTGCAATCACAAATATACATCTATTATGTTTCATAAAAATATTAAACTTATTTTGGCCGGACTTCTTGTAGTTGCTGGCGTTTACGAAATTGTCGATCACGAAGTAGGAACTGGAATCTTCCTTATATTATTGACGGCAATTCCAATTTTTCTTTACTTTAAAAACGAATTTATCCTTTTAGCTTTCCTTAAATTAAGAAAACAAGACTTCGAAGGTGCTAAAAAATGGCTGGCATATATCAAAAACCCGGAAGCAGCTTTAGTAAGAAAACAACAAGGATATTTTAATTACCTACACGGAATCATGTTGTCTCAGACAAATATCAACCAAGCCGAGAAACATTTCAAGAAAGCAATCGAACTTGGACTATCAATGGATATGGACTTAGCAGTAGCAAAATTAAACCTTGCCGGAGTTGCAATGTCAAGAAGAAGAAAACTTGAAGCGACTAATTTATTGAACGAAGCTAAGAAACTTGACAAACAAGGCATGTTGAAAGAGCAAATCACAATGATGAAAGATCAAATGAAGAAAATCTAGATTTTCTGAAATTACAAATATTTTAAAATCCCAAATTCCAAAAGAGTTTGGGATTTTTTATTGTAAAGTATCAATAACAAATGTTGGTGGCACTTTCATTATAACAATTTTATTTATTTCTTCAAGATCAATTTTTTTATTCGTTTTAGTAAATTTATGATTAATCTTAATATTATCTAATGATTTACCGAAAAGCCTAAATAAAATTGGCCCATTATACCCATGAATTTTAAGTTTTCTTATTTGATTTTCATCCTTCAACACGAAAGCGTTAGTTTCTCCATCCTCAACCTGACTTTCATAAGAATCAATTTTCGGAAAAGTTATAGTATCCAACATGTTTTGAATTTTATCTTTTTCATCTTTATTCAAAATTGTAAAACATGTTTCTCTTTTAAATCCATAAACATCTATATAATACAGAGTATCCGAAGAATTAAATTTTAAATAATATGATTCATGAATATTCCATTTAAAAAAAGTAAAATCAACATTCTTTTTAGATGAATTATTACATCCAGTCAAAATTAAAATTGCAGCTATAGCTAATTTTCTCATATTGTTTTATTCTTCCAAAATTATCGAAGGCAAATTCTCATTCAGCCATTTGTATTTATTCAGGATCATAATATGGGTTCCTCCTTTTACGACAATACAACTATTAATATACTTTATAGGAAAAACATCGTCCTGATCTCCATGAATATGAACGACATTTGAATCAACTTGATCACGATCCCATAAAATAACCGATTCTACTGCCCATTGCAAATAATTGAGATCGCGGACAGCCAGAAACTTCTCATATAATTTAATGCGTTTATTTATTTTCTCGCCAAAAGAATACTTTGCAAGATTTTCGATATTCAAAATTAACTTCATCGGAATAAGCTTGTAGGCTTTTGTAGTTTTCCCGACTTTCATTCTTCTTGGGAATTCGGTATTACTTCGAACACTCGAAATAATTATTACTTTTCGGGTTTGAATGTGTTTTGATATTTCCTGAACCAAGATTCCTCCAAACGAAACTCCAATCAAAACCGGATTCTCATGTTTGATGTTTTTAGATATTCGCAGCGCATAATCAGACAGTGATTCTTTTGGCAGCGGAATTTCCCATTCCAACAAACACATCTCAAAAACAGATTCATCTAATTTGATTCTTTCAAAAATAGCCGGACTAGCCGCCAGACCAGGCATAAAATAAACAGGAATTTTACTCATTTGACAGGAAAAGAATTATGGTTACAGATTTTAATTTCAAGCTAAAATTACTTTTTTTTAACAATATCCACTGCAAATCCCACACCATAATTATTCTTTAACCAAAATAAATTACCCTAATAAATAAGTTAAGACTACATTACGGTTACAAAAATAATTTTATATTGAAAATCAAATGATTACCTTTGTAGTTACTTTGACCATTATTTAAAAAATCTTCCACGAATTTTCTATATAATGTCATTAATGTTCTTTTTCTATTATTTTTTAATTCAATCCCCAAAACATGACTAATATGGAACCTATTGAAACTATGGAAATCAAAGACAATACTTTTGCACGACAATTTGAAACCATAGTCCCGGAAGGATTACTTTCTGTTGAATATTCTTTTCAGGAAAAGAAAATTTTCCTAACCAAAATCAACAGTCCCGAAGGCTTTGACAATCAAACTACAGTTGATACTTTACTTAAAAACATCATGGAAATTGTCGTTGAAAAGAAATTCAAACTAATGCCTATTCATCCTAGAATTGTTTTATTCATCAAAAAAAATCCCGAGTATAAAGAATTACTCCCTCCCGGAATTAGAATTTAAAAATATCCAATTAATCGAAGCCACAATCCTCCTATAACCATATAGATCAAGAGCATTGTCAATCCTGTTATTAATCCCTTGACCCACCAGCTTTTTAGGTCGACATAACCACTTCCAAAGAAAACTGGCGCAGGTCCATGTCCATAATGCGTTAAAGTTCCGTAAAGCGAACCAACGAAACCAAGCATAAAATCCAACAATAATCCCGGAATTCCAAGCGAAACTCCAACGCCCAACAAAGCAGCATACATTGCTGCCACATGAGCCGTGGCACTTGCAAAAAGATAGTGACTAAAAAAGTATACTAATATAATTATAGGAAAAGCCATTTGCCAGCTTAAGCCACCTATTTCGGCTTTTACAAGATTACTAAACCAGCCAATAAACCCAAGTTCGTTGAGCGAACTTGCCATCATTACTAAAACCGAAAACCAGACAATTGTATCCCATGCTCCTTTTTCAGATTTTACATCATCCCAAGTTAAAACAGAGGTCAACAGTAAAATAACCAAACCTATAAAAGCAGTCGTTGTAGCATCGATAGAAAACAAATCGCCCGTCATCCAAAGAAATAGCAAAATAAAGAAGGTCAACAACATCATCCACTCGTTACGTGTGATTGGCCCCATTTCTTTCAGTTTTTGAGCTGCAATCTGAGGTGCATCACCTGTTTTCTTCAACTCTGGCGGATATATTTTATACAACACAAAAGGAATTACAAAAAACGCTACCAAACCAGGCACTATCGCTGCTGTTGCCCACGAAATCCAACTAATTTTTATTCCTAAATTAAGAGCAAATTTTTGACACATTGGATTACTCGCTGTTCCGGTCAAAAACATAGACGAAGCAATTAAATTGGCATTATAACTACTTAAAGTAAGATACGCCCCTAATTTACGATGTGTTTCCGGTTGATCCGGCATCGAACCAAAACTCATTGACATTGATTTCATAATCGGATAAATAATTCCTCCTCCTCTAGCCGTATTACTTGGCACAGCAGGAGCCAAAACTAAATCTGCCAATCCCAAACCATAAGCCAATCCTAGCGAGCTTTTACCGAATATTCTAATAAATAGAAACGCAATTCTATTCCCTAAACCTGTTTTAATAAAACCTCTTGCTATAAAAAATGAAATTCCGATAAGCCAGATTACTTTATCTCCAAAACCTTTTAAAGCTAATGTTATTGATTTTCCAGCTTCACCCGGCGCCAAAACTTGTGAGAATGCAGTAAGTGCAATGGCAATCATACACATGGTTCCCATTGGTGCTGCTTTCAAAATAATTCCTAAAATTGTTGCCACAAAAATGGCAAACAAATGCCAGGCTTCAATTACTACACCATCTGGCGCAGGAATAAACCAAATTGCTATTCCAACAACAAGTGTAATCAGAGTTTGAGGAATTTTTACTTCTTTCATAACAATAAAAATTAGATTAAATTACAGTCTGCACTGAAACTGAATTATAAATAAGTTGTCATTATACATGGATGTATCCGGAATGTTTTTGTCAAAACGATCAATTTCCATCCCCATTTCGATGCGCCCCGTATAAGCTTTACCAAACTCAAGACTGATCATTGGTGTATAAGTTTGCCTAACATTAGAATCGATTTTATAACTTGGATCAAATCTTTCATATCGACAGGACAATTCTAATGAAGTTAGTTTTTTGTAATCAACCAAATACCGCAAATTTGGCAAGAAATAAATACCGCGCATTTGATAATCTGCAACACTTGCTGTTCTTGCATCAACCGGCAAAGCAAAATACAAATTATGGTTTGTACCTTGTTTATATTCTATTTGCAAATCAAAAGTAAATTTATCAGTAAGCTTAAAATCACTTGTAATATCTGCACCTAAAGCAAAAACATCTTGTTTAAAAACCTTTCCGACACCACCATTTAATCCTAAATTGATTTTATGTTCTTTTGACAACCCAAAAACCAATCTGGTAGAGTATTGTTTTCCATTATCTTTATCCATTTCCTGATCTTTCCCATTTCCGTTTAACATAGAAACAGCATAATTAACGGGGATTTTTCCAAGATCAAAAGCTCCTGTTGCAGACGCTCCTATTTGAAAACTGGTCCAGCCATTTTTTCCGAATTCATAATATTGATTTGAGAAATCAAATGATTTAATGATGTCTACAGGAACAAGTTCTTCAATACCAAAAGCAGGTCGGAATTGACCTCCTGTTACAGCAAAATATTTATTAAAAGTATATTTTGCATAAGCATTCTCCAGAACTTTCCCTTTTGGATCTGATTTAAAATCGGCAAGGTTTACCAGGATTACTACTTCTGTTGCTTCACTTAATTTCGTATTAAGACCAACACGCATTCTTTTAATATCAAACGAACTTTGAACAACATCACCTGTAGAATGATGAACTCCCATAACATCGACGCCTTCTTCTAATGCTTGCAGATATCTCGCTTGGAATAATCCTTTGAATTGAAATTGAGGATATTTAACCGTACTTTCAGGTACTACAGGAGCTACTGGTGTTTGCGCATTTATAAAAAATGGCATTAAAAGAAAAATAAAAACAATTCTTCCTGGTAAAATTTTATTCATAAATTCTTAAATAAAAAATTAAGCCTGCATTAATCCTGCACCTAAAACGTAAACTAATTTCCAGAAGCTCTCCCTGCCCTTGGCGTAGTAGTACTTCTATTTCCCGAAGGGTTAGTTGCCGGACGGGGCGTAGCAGGTATTGTTGTTGGTTGCGTCGGACGAGTCACTGGAGTTACCGGACGTGTTGTTGGCTGCGTCGGACGAGTCGTTGGCTGTGCCGGACGAGTCACTGGAGTTACCGGACGTGTTGTTGGCTGTGCCGGACGCGTTGTGGGCTGTGTTGGTTTTACAGCAGGTCGCGTTGATGGATTAGTTGGAGTTGTTGGGCGTGTAGTCGGTCTGGTCGTACCTGGTTTCGTCGACGGATTTGTCGGACGGGTTACTGGTCTGGTTGTACCCGCTCTGGTCGACGGATTTGTAGGACGTGTTACCGGTCTGGACGTAGTTGGTCTTGTAGATGTTACAGGAGCTGGCCTCTTATAATCCCTTCCGTTATAAGTCGTATTATAACGTCCACTAGTTCTATTGTCCCTAACTAATACTGATGTATTTCTTCTGTTAGCATAATTATTATAATATCTGGGATTTCTAATAGAAGCTGTTCTTTGGTAATATGAGTTTCTGTAATAATGCCCATGATAGCCCCAATAATCATGATAGTAAACAGGACGCCACGGACGCCAGTATGGAGGATAATATCCCCAATACCAAGGAGATCTGTACACTACATATACAGGAGAAAACAAATACAACACAACTGGCCATACACTTACACTTACATAACTTGGGCTTGTTGTATTATAATTATTGGTTGTATTATTATTCACAATTACAGTCCCATCTCCTTTATAACCAGGATTAGGCGTTCCCGATACTGTATCTGATGGCTCTACGATATAATTTTTACCATATAAATCTTCATCCCCTATTATCTGAACGTGTACATTATTCTTTTTATCCTTATCTACCTCAATAACTGCAACATCTTGTTTTTCTGTGGCACTAACAGCAACCTGAAGAACAATCGAATGGATATTTCCATCGCTTTGACTTACTATTTCAATATAATCAATCTCTCCATCATTATTTAAATCTAAATTATTGACTTTGCTGTCTTGTTCGTTTAATACTTTTTCAAAATCTTCTAAGGTTTTTGATTTTTGAAAAATATCTAATACAGCAAATAAATTAAGATTATCTCCAGGCAAACCCAAGGCTACAGGCTCATTATCCGTTTGAGAAAAAAGAGGCTGACTAAATATTCCAGCCATCAAAACAGCAAAAAACAAAAAGACTTTTTTCATGTTAAATTTAAGTTAATTTGAAAATACATTTACTAAGGTATGAAAAAACAGACAAAGTCTAATACATTGTCATGATTTTAGATAACTTTCTGTTTTTCAAACACAAAATAATAAAAACACAAAACTAGTTCTAGCTTTTCTTTTATAGAGGAACAAACAATATAAGAGTTATATTCTTAAAATTTGTAAATAACAGCTTTTGAAAACATAATTTTTCAGCAAACCATCTTACAAAATCCGCCTCCTTTTTCTCAAGTAACAGAGATAAAAATTACCACAAAAAAAAGCACAAGAATAAACTTGTGCTTTTTGATTTATAAAGTTCGAAAATTACTTTTCGATTTCTCTCATAGAATCCATTTTCTTGTGCGCCAGGAAACCGGCAACATCTTCAAAGTGTTCTTTCACGCGTTTGTTTCCAAATTCAAAAACTTTAGTTGCTAATCCGTCAAGGAAATCACGATCGTGAGAAACTAAAATTAAAGTTCCGTCAAAATCTCGCAAAGCATCTTTAATAATATCTTTGGTTTTCATGTCTAAGTGATTAGAAGGCTCATCCAGAATCAATAAGTTAACAGGCTCTAGTAATAATTTAATCATTGCCAAACGTGTTTTTTCTCCTCCAGAAAGCACTTTTACTTTCTTGGTAATATCATCACCCTGAAACATAAATGCACCAAGGATATTTTTGATCTGAGTACGAATATCTCCAACAGCGATTGCATCAATTGTTTCAAAAATAGTTGCATTTTCATCTAACAAAGAAGCTTGGTTTTGAGCAAAATATCCAATTTGAGAATTGTGTCCAATTTCAACACTTCCTTCATCGATACCAATTTCTTTCATAATCGCTTTGATCATAGTCGATTTTCCTTCACCATTTTTACCTACAAAGGCAACTTTCTCACCTCTTTCGATTACGATATTAGCATCTTTAAAAACAACATGATCTCCGTATTTTTTAGATAACTCTTTTACCACAACAGGATATTGTCCTGAACGTGCAGCAGGCGGAAACTTTAATTTCAATGCTGAGTTATCTACTTCATCAACTTGCACAATAACTAATTTCTCCAACATTTTAACACGCGATTGAACGGCATCAGTTTTAGAGAATGTTCCTTTAAAACGATCAATAAAAGCTCTGTTATCTGCAATCATTTTTTGTTGCTCATCGTATGCCTTTTGCTGGTGTACACGACGATCTTTTCTTAATTCTAAGTAATGAGAATATTTAGCTTTATAGTCATAAATTCGTCCCATTGTAACCTCAATAGTACGATTCGTAATATTATCTACGAATGCTCTATCGTGCGAAATTACCACAACCGCTTTCGCTGAATTAATCAAGAAATCTTCTAACCATTGAATACTTTCAATATCCATGTGGTTGGTTGGCTCATCCAGTAAAATCAAATCCGGTTTTTGCAAAAGAATTTTAGCCAATTCGATACGCATTCTCCATCCTCCTGAAAACTCAGAAGTCTGACGTGTAAAATCTTCACGCTCAAAACCTAAACCTACTAAAATCTTTTCAACTTCGGCTTCATAGTTCACTTCTTCGATTGCGTAATATTTCTCACTTAAGTCAGAAACTCTTTCGATCAATTTCATATAAGCGTCACTTTCATAATCTGTACGAACAGTTAATTGTTCGTTGATTTCGTCAATTTCAGCTTTCATTTTAAAAATCTCACCAAAAGCTTTTGACGCTTCTTCCATTACTGTAGAACCATCTTTAGTTAACAAATGCTGAGGCAAATAAGCCACAACAGCATCTTTTGGTGTAGAAATACTTCCAGTAGAAGGTTTGCTCTGACCTGCAATTATTTTTAAAAGTGTCGATTTTCCCGCACCATTTTTACCCATAAGGGCAATTTTATCATTTTCATTTATAGCAAAAGAAACATCGCTAAATAATGTAGTTCCACCAAACTGAACCGAAATATCGTTAACTGTAATCATTACTTTCTGTGAATTTGTTTTATCGGTTCATCGTTTATTTGATAACCCATTTTTTTCGTGGTGCAAAGATAGATTAATTAGATAATTAGGCAATTAGAAAATGTGGCAATTTGTCAATTAGATAATTAGATAATGCGTGTATTAGCTAATTATCTTTTCAAATTAAACTTATCTCAAAGAAATACATTATCTCAATATCAAATTGGCACATTTTCTAATTAGAAAAATTCCCAAATGTTTCCAGAAATCTGTATTTACTTTGAAATCGTATTCTTACATTTGAATTACATAAAACAGACAAAGGATGAAAGTTTTAATTATAGAAGATGAAGCTGGTTTACGTGAAGTCATACAACAATCGCTTGAAAAAGAGAAATACATCGTTGAAACAGCACACGATTATATTTCAGGATTTGATAAACTTGGAACTTATGATTATGATTGCATTTTAATTGATATTATGCTTCCTCATGGTAACGGGTTAGATTTACTTAGGGAAATTAAAAAACAAAAAAAGCAAAGTGCCGTTATTATTATTTCTGCTAAAGATGCAGTTGATGACAAAGTCGAAGGCTTGAATTTAGGTGCTGATGATTATTTGAGTAAACCTTTTCATTTATCTGAATTGCACGCCCGAATTAAATCAGCAATTCGAAGAAACAATCATAATGGAGATAATTTGATTGTATGGAAAAACATAACTCTTTCTCCGGAACAAAGAACGGTTTCTATAGACGATAAAGAACTAATTCTAAACCGAAAAGAATTTGATCTATTGTACTACTTTATTATTAATCCAAATAGACTAATTAACAAAACTGCTATTGCCGAGTATGTTTGGGGCGATCATACAGATCAGGCCGATAACCTGGACTTTGTTTATTCGCAGATTAAAAATTTAAGAAAAAAACTGAAAGATAGTAATGCCGAAATTGACATTCAGGCAGTTTATGGTATTGGTTACAAAATGAGTTAATGAAATTACAAAACTACACTCTTCGCTATCTGGCAATAACATTGCTGCTCGTCATTCCAATTTGGGCTGGAGTTTTTTATGCTCATATTCTGGACGAAGTACACGATAATATTGATGATGATTTAAAAAACTCAAAAATCATGATCATGCGCCATGTATTTACGGACAAAAAAATCTTGAACTCTCCAGAATTTGGAATCAATAAGTTTACGATAAAACCACTTCCAAAAGGGAATTATTCTCATAAAGATAAACTTTATACTTCGTCTGAATTCATGGAATATGATAACGAAGATGAACCTATCCGGGTATTAAAAACAATTTTTAATGATGATAACGGAAACCCTTATGAGCTCATTATAAAAGCTTCAATAGTTGAAGAAGATGATCTTTTGGCAGATTTGTTCCTGTCTTTAATTGTTTTATATATTATGCTGGTAATTACCATACTGGCAGTAAACCATTTGTTATTAAAGAAAATATGGAAATCGTTTCATACCATTTTGGAAAATATTAAAGAAATAAAACTTGGAACCGGTAGTAAATTAAAACCTATTAACTCCCCTATTGATGAGTTTAATGTTTTAGCAAATGAAGTAGAAACCATGCTAAACCGTAATGAAACGATCTATTCAAGTCAGAAACAATTTATCGAAAACGCATCACACGAATTACAAACTCCACTGGCAATAAGCATCAATAAATTAGAGTTATTTGCAGAAAACGCAACCCTCTCTGAAGAACAAATGATGGAAATTGGAAAGATAACCGACACCTTAAACAGATTAACACGTTTAAACAAATCGCTGTTAATGTTGTCAAAAATCGAAAACCAACAATATCCTGAAGAAGAAGATATCAACTTTAATAAACTTAGCTCTATTTTAACCGAAGATTACTCTGATCTAGCTGATTTTAAAAAAGTAAAAATTACTATAATCGAAAATGATACTTTACATTTTTCTATGAATAAAGGATTGGCAATTGCATTAATCAGCAATTTATTAAAAAATGCTTTAATCCATAATCATCCTCAAGGTTTTGTGAATTTCACAATCAACAAAAGTGATATTTCAATTTCTAATAGCGGAAGTAATTCTCCATTAAATTCAGAACTAATCTTCAATAGGTTTTACCGTCGTACTACAACAAACGAATCTACCGGCTTAGGTCTTCCTCTTGTAAAATCTATTATTGCAAATTATTCGATTACGATTGAATATTTATTTAATGAAAAACATACCTTCAAAATCAATTTTCCAAAAAAGTAGTCTTTTTATTATGTTTTCCTAATTGTTTCCTAATTCAGGTTATAGGTTTGTATCAAATTAAAAACTTATAATTATGAAAACGAAATTAAAATTAGCAACATGTCTACTTGTAGGATTAACATTCTCTGCAAATGCTCAAAAAACTGTTATAACAAAAACTGCTCTGCCTGTTCCTGCTCAAACTTTTCTAAAAACTCATTTTGCAGGACAGGAACCATCACATATTATTAAGGATAAAGAAACTTTCTCGACAGATTATAAAGTTCAATTTTCAAACAACATTGAAGTAGAATTTGATGCAAAAGGAAATTGGGAAGAAGTTGACGGAAACCACACTTCAATTCCCACTGCGATAGTTCCTAAAGCAATTGCTTCATATATAAAAACAAATTTTGCTAATACAGCAGTAACCAAAATCACTAAAGATTATAGAGGTTATGAAGTAGACATAAACAATGGACTAGAACTGGAATTTAACTCTAAAGGCAGTTTTTTAAGAATTGACAATTAAAACAATCATTTATCAAATTACGACAATCATGAAAAAAATAATTTTAACAGGCTTTATTACTTTATCGCTTTTATTCACAGCAACATCTTGCAATAGTGATGATGATCACGAACGAATAATTAGTGCCGCAGATTTACCAAAACCAGTAGACATTTTTGTTACGACCTATTTTCCTAATGCAACATATCAGACAATAAAAAAGCAAAACAAAGCTGATCATGATGGTTCAATTTATGATGTTTATCTAACTAATGGTTTTGAAATTGATTTTGATCTCAACGGAAACTGGATTGATATTGATGGAAATCATCAAGCGATTCCAACTGATTTGATTCCGGAAAAAATCAATACTTATGTAACGACAAACTATCCCAATCAGTTTGTAACAGCAATCGATAATGAAAGAACATATATAGAAATAGAACTTTCCAGTAACCTTGAATTGATATTTGACACTCAGGGAAATTTCCTAAGAATAGATCATTAAAAACTAAATATTAAATACCATAAGCTCCGATATTTTAAATTGGAGCTTTTTTATAATAAATTTATAAAAAATAAGAAAATTCCTAATTGTTTCCAGATTCACATTATAATATTGCACTATAATAAAAAACTTAAATTTTAAATATTCAGATCATGAAAAAAACATTCTTAACAAGTTTTATGGCTTTATCTATTTTACTTTCTGCAACTTCTTGCGACAGCAATGATAATGTTGCAACTACTGACAAAACTGCAATCGAACCAACAACTCTGCCATCTACGGCAAAAACATTTACAGAAACTTACTTTCCTGATGCGGTATATAAATCGGCAACAAAATTAAAAACTCCTAGTGTAAATGGCACTGTGTATGATGTTTCGCTGGCAAACGGTTTTGAAATTGATTTTGATGCTAACGGAAACTGGACAGAAATTGATGGAGGAACTCAAGCTATTCCAACTAGTTTGATACCCGAAAAAATCAATACTTATATAGCTGCCAATTACCCCAATTTATTTATTGTACAAATTGAAAACGAGAAAACTAAATATGATGTAGAACTTTCTAACGGATTAGATCTGGTTTTTACATCAGGAGGGGATTTTGTACGAATTGATAAAGATGGAGACAATCATAATGAAGTTGTAGTTAATTCAAGTACACTGCCAGCAGCGGCAAAAACGCTAATTAGCACACATTTTCCCGCAGCAACAATTAGATTAGTGGAGAAAAAAAATAGTGCAAGTACAAACGGAACTATTTATGATGTTTCACTTTCAAACGGCTTCGAAATTGATTTTGATATTAATGGAAACTGGACAGAAATTGACGGAGGAACCCTGGCAATACCAAACGCTTTAATTCCTGCAAAGATTGCTACTTATGTAACTGCAAACTATCCTAATTTGTTTATCACACAAATTGACAATGAAAAAACATATACAGATGTAGAGTTATCTAATGATGTAGAATTGGTATTTGATACACAAGGAAATTTCCTTAGAATTGATAATTAATACAACAAAACCCGACAGATCTTTAAAAATCTGTCGGGTTTCTTAATTTTCGAATTATCAAATTGACTAATTATCTAATTTAATTAATCTTTTCTCCATTTTTTAGTCTCCTCAAAAATGTGTTCTAATATTGCAGATTCAGTTTCGTCGAAATCTATGTTTCGTCTTCCCATTACTAATTTTGCTGTTTCAAAAGCTTTTTTGGTTACATAAGTTGTAAAACCAGCTGCTCCTCCCCAAGAAAAACTAGGAACAAAATTACGAGGAAAACCGCTTCCAAAAATATTAGCGCTCACTCCAACTACAGTTCCGGTATTAAACATAGTGTTGATTCCGCATTTACTATGATCTCCCATCATCAAACCACAAAACTGAAGTCCTGTTTTAGCAAAACCTTCGGTTTCGTAACTCCATAATTTCACTTCTTCGTAGTTATTTTTCAGGTTCGAATTGTTACTGTCCGCTCCAATATTACACCATTCACCTAAAACAGAATCTCCTAAAAATCCATCATGCCCTTTGTTCGAATTTGCAAAAAGAACAGAATTTTTAACTTCTCCCCCAATTCTTGATCCGGGACCAACAGTTGTTGCTCCATAAACTTTGGCATTTAGTTTTACTTGAGCATTTTCGCATAAAGCAAAAGGGCCACGAATTACGGTTCCTTCCATAATTTCGGAATTCTTACCTATATATATAGGACCATTTGAAGCATTTAAAGTAACAAACTCCAGTTTTGCACCCTCCTCAATAAATATATTTTCGGGCGCAATGACGTTTACACTTTTCGGAATTGGCTGCGATTTTCTATCTTCGGTTAAATAAGCGAAGTCTTCACGAATTGCCGCATCATTTTTAGAGAATATATCCCAGGTATGTTCAACTGTTAAGCTTTCGTCATTATATTGAATGATTTCGTACGAATCAAAATCTACTTCTTCCTGATTTTCTGTTGTAAAAAAAGCGATTACATCATCACCTTTAAAAATGGCTTGATTTTCTTTTAAATCAGAAATCAATTCTGCCAACGTATCATTTGGTAAATAAGCAGCATTTATCATTACATTTTCTTCCATTTCCACCATAGGAAATTTAGCAGATAAATAATCTTCAGTAATTGTAGTTATAGTAGAACCTAAGCGCGCTTCCCATTTTTGACGAATCGTCATGATTCCAATTAAGATATCAGCAACAGGTCTTGTGAAGGTAAAAGGCAATAAAGCATTCCGGACGGGACCGTCAAAAAGAATGTAATTCATAAATAAAAAATTTGGTACTTGTTAAAATCTCGATTTGGTTATCGAGCTCAAAGTTACAAATATTTTATGGGTTTGATTAAAAGTACGCTTATTCAAAATAAGAAAATAGTTGCTTTTTTAGTTAATACGTTTTTTATATTAATAATCATTTAACCGCAAAGTGCGCAAAGGTTTTACGCAAAGCTCGCAAAGTCATTATTCACAAGCTTTGCGAACTTTGCGTTTACTAAGCACAAACTTAGATAAAAAACTTTGTGAACTTTGCGGTTAAATTTTACAACTCCATAAAAAAAGCCTTCCGATTGGAAGGCTTTTGTATAAATAAAAACAGTTATTAGTTTTTAACGTGTTTTGCATATTTAGTTTTGAACTTGTCAATACGTCCTGCAGTATCGATAAGTTTAGATTTACCAGTATAAAAAGGGTGAGATGTTCTAGAAATCTCCATTTTTACAACTGGATACTCAACTCCGTCAACTTCAATTGTTTCTTTTGTATCTGCAGTAGATTTAGTGATAAAAACGTCATCATTTGACATGTCTTTAAATGCAACTAATCTGTAATTTTCTGGGTGAATTCCTTTTTTCATCTTTTTCTTTTATTTATTGTTTAGAGCATTTTTATTTTGAAGCTTTTCCATGGTTAGAAAAAGGTGTAAACAAAGTATACTCTTTTTTTGTTTAAAATTTTAATTATTTTGAGTCTGCAAATTTACAATTCTTTTTTAATATACAAATCTTTAACACACTTTTTTTTAGTTAAATTCAAAAAGCTTTTTTTACCTCTCATTATATTGGGAATTGCTATATTTGTGGATTAATTTTAAACATATAGAAATATGATCAATGAAGTTATAAAAAAGAATGGTATTACTTATGGTGTAATGATTGGAATTGCATCTGCATTAATTACTGCAACTATATATGCGGTTGATCTACATTTATTCACTGCATGGTGGGTTGGACTTGTTGGAATAGCTATAAGTCTGACTATTAGCATCCTTTTACTTTCTAAAACCAAGAAAGATTTAAAGGGAGTTTTTCCTTTTAAAGATGCCTTTACTACTTATTTTATTGCTGCTGTAATTGGAATTCTGATTTCTACTTTTTTTAATATTATTCTATTTAACGTTATTGATCCGGCTGCAAAAGAAACTGTGCACGAATTAGTGATTAAATACACTGTTGAAATGATGCAAAAATTTGGATCTCCGGCATCGGTTATCAATGAAACTATTGCAAAAATGAAATTAAACAATCCGTATTCAACATTTGAACTATTAAAGGGATCTGCTTTTGCAATCGTAATCAGTTCTGTTTTTGGTTTAATTTTCGCAGCATTTTTTAAAAGCAAATCTACACAAGAATAAAAATTATAAATGAATTTATCTATACTTATACCGCTTCTAAACGAGGAGGAATCACTGAAAGAACTCTACACGTGGATTATTAAAGTGATGCAATCTAATAATTACTCTTATGAAATCATTTTTGTAGATGATGGCAGTACGGATGATTCTTGGAATATTATTGAAAGTTTTTCGAACGAAAATCCAAATGTAAAAGGAATTCGCTTCATGAAGAACTTTGGAAAATCGCAAGCTTTACACGCTGGTTTTGCAAAAGCAAAAGGTGATGTGATTATTACTATGGATGCCGATTTGCAAGATAGCCCGGATGAAATTCCAGGATTATACGAAATGATTACGGCTCAGAAATTTGATTTGGTTTCTGGATGGAAAAAGAAACGTTACGACTCAGTTGTGGCAAAAAATCTTCCTTCGAAATTGTTTAATTGGGCTGCCAGAAAAACTTCGGGTGTTGAATTAAATGATTTTAACTGCGGATTAAAAGCATATAAAAATACAGTTGTTAAAAACATTGAAGTTTCGGGCGAAATGCACCGATACATTCCGGTTTTGGCAAAAAATGCCGGTTTTAATAAAATTGGAGAAAAAGTAGTAATTCACCAAGCTCGTAAATATGGTGAAACCAAATTTGGAATGGAACGTTTTATAAACGGTTTCCTCGATTTGATTACGATTTGGTTTTTATCAAGATTCGGAAAAAGACCAATGCACTTGTTTGGAGCAATGGGTTCTTTAATGTTTATTATCGGTTTTTTATTGGCGGGTTATATTGGAGTTTCAAAATTATACCATATGTATAATGGAATGAAATATAGCTTAATAACCAGTAATCCTTGGTTTTTTATTGCTTTAACAACTATGATTTTAGGAACTCAATTATTCTTAGCAGGCTTTCTGGGAGAGATTATTTTGAGAACTAAAAGTAACGAAGCTCGTTATAAAGTTGCCCGAGAGGTTAATTTTTAACATAAAGCCCTAGCCCTGATAGAAGGGAAAATCCTTTTTTATTCGCCGCGGCGGATAAAAAAGATTGGAATGATAGCAGGAAATAGCTCCTGAAAATTATTATTATTTAAATATAAAAAGATACGAATGATGAATATAGCACCTAATATTTTGAATGCTGTAAACGAATGGTTAACTCCTACATTTGACAACGAAACACAAGCGGCGGTTAAGGAATTAATAACAACTTCACCTAAAGAACTTGAAGAAAGTTTTTATAAAAATTTGGAATTTGGAACTGGCGGAATGCGCGGTGTTATGGGCGTTGGTAATAATAGAATCAACAAATATACGCTTGGAAAAAACACACAAGGATTGTCTGATTACATGCATGAAGTTTTTCCAAATCAACCTTTAAAAGTTGTTATTGCTTACGATTGCCGTCACAATAGTAATACATTGGCAAAAGTTGTTGCCGATGTTTTCTCTGCAAACGGAATCCATGTTTATTTATTCTCGGATTTGCGTCCAACTCCGGAATTATCTTTTGCGCTTAAATATTTAGGCTGCCAATGCGGAATTGTATTAACTGCTTCTCACAATCCGCCGGAATATAACGGATATAAAGTATACTGGGAAGATGGCGGACAAATCGTTCCTCCACAAGATGCTGCAATTATCAACGTGATCGAAAATTTGGGTTACGACAAAATAAAATTCAATGCAAACGAAAGCCTGATTCAATATATCGATACCGAAATTGATAAAGCTTTTGTAAAATCATCTATCGAAAACGCAAGTTTTAACACTCCCGCTGCCGCCAAAGACAATTTACAGATTGTTTTTACCTCGCTGCACGGAACTTCTATAAAATCTGTTCCTGATACTTTATCACAAGCAGGTTACAAAAACGTACATATTGTACCGGAACAAGCAATTCCTGACGGGAATTTCCCAACGGTAAAATCTCCAAATCCAGAAGAGCCTGAAGCTCTGATAATGGCTTTGGCATTGGCAGATAAAACGAACTCAGATATCGTTGTTGGAACTGATCCTGATTGTGATCGTCTTGGTGTTGCAGTTAGAAATAACGACGGCAAAATGATTTTGCTTAACGGAAATCAAACCATGATATTAATGACTTCTTTCTTATTGAAACAATGGAAAAAAGCAGGTAAAATTAATGGAAAACAATTCGTGGGCTCTACAATCGTTTCTACGCCAATGATGATGGAATTAGCAACTAGCTATGGTGTAGAATGCAAAGTTGGTTTGACCGGCTTTAAATGGATTGCCAAAATGATTAAAGATTTCCCAGAACTTGAATTTATTGGAGGTGGTGAAGAAAGCTTTGGTTTTATGGTTGGCGACGCTGTGAGAGACAAAGATGCTGTTGCGGCTACCTTATTAATATGTGAAGTTGCTGCTCAGGCAAAAGCTGCCGGAAGCAGTGTTTATAAAGAACTTTTACAACTTTATGTTGAAAATGGCTTCTACAAAGAATACTTGGTTTCTTTGACTAAAAAAGGAATGGAAGGTTTGCAGGAAATCAATCAGATGATGATTGATTTACGTGAAAATCCTTTGAAAAAAATCAGCGGACAACGCGTGATTATGGTTGAGGATTATCAATCTTCTATCGCGTTGAATTTATTGACTGGCGAAGAATCTACGATGGACATTCCGAAATCGAATGTGTTGATTTATTATACTGAAGATGGTTCTAAAATTTGCGCAAGACCAAGTGGAACGGAACCAAAAATTAAATTCTATATTAGTGTAAATGCAGAATTAGATTCGGTTGAAAATTTTGACGCCGCAGAAAGTTTCTTAGACGAAAAAATTCAAAGCATTATTGCAGGAATGCAATTGAAATAAAAATAATGAGTGACAAAATTGACACTAACGATCAACCTGAACTATTAGATTCAATTATTGGATTAATAGATCGGACTCGTCATTTTGTTGCCAAAACGGTTAATCAGGAATTAACTTTGCTGTATTGGAAAATTGGAAAAACCATTAATGAGGAGATTCTTAAAAACGACCGAGCTGATTATGGAAAAAAACTGATTAAAAATTTAAGCATAGAGCTTTCTAGCAGATATGGAACTGGTTTTAACAAAAGAAATCTACACAGTTTCATCAAGTTAAACACTATAATTCAAGATCTTACAATTGTGCACACAGTGTGTGCACAATTGAGTTGGTCTCATATTAGAACTCTAATTTATATTGAAAACAATATTAAAAGAGAGTTTTACATCCAGATGAGTGTTCACGAAAGATGGAGTGTCAGAACTTTGCAGGAACGCATTGACAGTATGCTTTATGAAAGAACTGCTATCAGTAAAAAACCCGAGCAAACCATTATTAATGATTTAGCATCATTAAAAAATGATAAACAAATAAGTCCTGATTTAACTTTTCGAGATCCTTATTTCTTAGACTTTTTAGGATTGCATGATAGTTATTCCGAAAAGGATTTAGAGAGTTCTATCTTAGCTCAACTGCAAAATTTCATTACTGAAATGGGCAGTGAATTTGCTTTTCTTGCGCGTCAAAAAAGAATTACAATTGATGAAGAAGATTTCTACATCGATCTGCTTTTTTACCATCGTGGCCTACGCCGATTAGTTGCTATTGACTTAAAATTAGGAAAATTTAAAGCCGGTTACAAAGGTCAAATGGAATTATATCTACGTTGGCTAGAGAAAAACGAACAAAAAGAAGGCGAAAACAAACCAATTGGATTAATTTTGTGCAGTGAAAAATCTCCTGAACAAATCAATTATTTGATGCTGGATAATGATGAGCAAATTAAAGTCTCAGCTTATTTAACCCAATTACCCGAAAAAAAATTATTGCTAGAAAAACTGGAAAGAGCCATTGCTATAGCAGAAAATAACATCTATAAATAAATGAGTAATATCAAAAAAATAGTTCCTTTTATATATCCGTATAAAAAATATGCGTTTCTAAACATTTTTTTCAATGTTTTGTATGCGCTTTTTAGCACACTTTCTTTTGTTGCTTTAATACCAATGCTTCAGGTATTATTTGATCAGACAAAGGCAAGAAAAGTAAAACCAGTATATCAAGGGATCTTAAAACTCCAGCAATATGGTGAAGATTATTTAAGCTATTATATCACCACGACAAAAGGCAATCATGATCCCGGATACATTTTGTCGATAATGGTAGCAATTATAATTTCGATCTTTTTATTAAAAAACTTAGCAGATTATTTAGCTATGTTTTTCATCACTTTTTTACGAAACGGTGTTTTAAAAGATATGCGAAATGCGCTGTATAAAAAAACACTGGAACTTCCTTTGGCATTTTATTCTGAGAAAAGAAAAGGTGATGTTATCTCCAGAATTTCTGCTGATGTAAATGAGGTTCAAAACTCATTTTTAGCCATATTGGAACTTATTGTAAAAGAACCATTAACCATAGTTTTTACTATAACAACAATGCTAATCATTAGCACCAAACTAACATTATTTGTTTTTATTTTTATTCCGGTATCAGGTTATATCATTTCTTTAATTGGAAAACAACTTAAAAAACAATCAACTAAAGCACAGCAAGAACAAGGTACTTTTTTATCTACTATTGAAGAAACTATCGGCGGATTGAAAGTTGTAAAAGGATATAATTCTGAAAACTATTTTAATACAGTTTTTCAAAACTCAACTGAACGTTTTTTTAACCTATCTAACAGCATTGGTAATCGCCAGAATTTAGCTTCTCCTGCGAGTGAATTTATGGGAATTACTGTTATTGCAATTTTATTATGGTATGGAGGACAAATGGTTTTGATTGACAAGACTCTAAGCGGACCTTCATTTATTGCGTATATGGGATTGGCTTATAATATCCTGACACCTGCAAAAGCGATTTCTAAAGCTTCTTATGGAGTAAAAAGAGGGAATGCTGCTGCTGAACGTGTTCTTGAAATTTTAGATCAGGAAAACCCAATTGTTTCAAAACCTGATGCGATCGAAAAAACAACTTTTGACAACAATATAACCATTCAGAATATTAACTTTAAGTATGAAGATGAAACGGTTTTAAAAGACTTTTCTCTTCAAATTAAAAAAGGTCAAACTGTGGCGCTTGTGGGGCAATCCGGAAGTGGAAAAAGTACGATCGCAAACTTATTGACCCGTTTTTATGATGTGAATGACGGAACAATTTCGATTGACGGAATCAACATCAAAGACATGAATCTGCAATCGCTTCGAAGCCTAATGGGATTGGTTACGCAAGACAGTATTTTGTTTAATGATACTATTAAAGCCAACATCTCTTTAGGAAAATTAGATGCTACAGACGATGAAATTATTGATGCTTTAAAAATAGCTAATGCTTATGAATTTGTAAGCGAATTACCTTTAGGAATCTATACTAATATTGGTGACAGCGGAAATAAACTTTCGGGTGGTCAAAAACAACGTTTATCGATTGCACGTGCAGTATTGAAGAATCCTCCTATTATGATTTTGGATGAAGCAACATCGGCACTGGACACAGAAAGCGAGAAATTTGTTCAGGTTGCTCTTGAGAATATGATGCAAAACAGAACTTCGATTGTGATCGCTCACAGACTTTCAACAATTCAAAAAGCAGATGTAATTGTTGTGATGCAAAAAGGAAAAATCGTTGAACAAGGAACTCACGATGAATTAATTGCACATAACGGCACTTATAACAAATTGGTAACGATGCAATCTTTTGAATCGTAAATAAAAGAATATACTTTTAGCCACAGATTACACAGATTAGCATAGGTTCTTTTTTTAAAACAATGAAATAAACCCTTTTAATCACTGTAATCTGTGGCCTTTTTTTTTAGAATAAACCCTAAATCTGTAAAAGATGTATCGCAATAATCCGACCATAAAACTTCCTGAGGATCCAGATACAGTTGTTTGGAAGTACTTAGACCTGTCTAAGTTTTTGGATTTATTACTTTCTAAGAAGCTTTTTATGTCGCGTTCTGATAAATTTGAAGATCAGTACGAAGGCACTTTTAGCGAACCGACTTTTGAAGAGATTAAAAAATTAGCCACGGACAATCCTGACTTTTTAAATTATTACAAAACCCACAGAGAACAAGTTGCTGTGAGCAGCTGGCATATTAACGAATACGAATCTTTTGCGATGTGGCAAATTTTTACACAAAATAGTGAAGGATTAGCAATTCAGTCTACAATTGGAAGATTACAAAAAGCATTAAAGCCTGAGAATAATTTTGACCAATACATAGGCGAAGTCAATTATATCGACTACAAAAAAGAATATATTCCGTTTGATGATTTGTTTTTCCCGTTTCTCTTCAAGCGAAAAAGCTTTCAGTATGAACGTGAAGTTCGTATTATTACAGACACTTCAAAAAGTACTATCAAACTGAATGACGGATTAAAAATCAATGTCGATATTAATCAGCTAATTGAAAAGATATACATTCATCCAAAATCAGAAAACTGGTATAAAAAACTCGTAATTGATTTAGTAGATCGTTTAGGTTTTGGAATCGAAATCGAAAAATCTGACCTGGAAAGCGATATTTTGATTTAGATTTTTTTGCCGCAAATTCACAAATTAAACATTGTAAACTGGACTGAAGTCCAGCTCTGCAAAATTCGCCGAACCTACGGCTCTTTTCTTCAATTCCTTCGGAATTGTAAAAGTTTCTGATTTTAATTCGTCAATTAACAAAAAAAGCCAAGAAATTAAATAATTTAATTTCTTGGCTTTTTTCACAACTAAATTCTAATTTTTCAATCTAAAATCTAGATCGGTTTATAGCTCTTAACTTCCCATTTTTTAGAAGCTAAATCAATGTAATTATAATGCAAAACATCATTTTTATCGAATTGTCCGTTTTGATTTGTGTCTTCAATTGTTCTAAAGTATAGACGATTTTTAGATTCAATTAAACTCCAATCTACTAGCTCCTGAAGATCTTCTGAGACTTTGGTAAAATTCTCTCCACTAATATTACTTAAGTACAATGTTTTAATATCTCCAGTATCAATTTTCCCGTCTTTGTTAGTGTCAGAATCAGTTAAAGTATATACCATAACTTTATTCTGAGTTCTATCAGCTACTGTCTTTAAATAAGTCGCGGTTAAAATTAAAACCGGCTTATCAGATAATGGACGAATAGAATCTGAATCTACTTTTTGAAATTTCAAGTTCTGTAAATAACCTGTAATTTCATATTCTCCTAAATTTGAAATTGTAAAACTCACATCATTTACACTCGAAGATCCATAACGTGCTTTTGTTCCTCTTTCAAAAACGCGTAAATCTCCAACCGGATGAATTAAATAATTCGTTCCCTCCATCTGAATAGGTAAATCAGCTACTTCTATTTGCGTTGAATCCGATTTTGTTACGATACTTCCTTTACTTGCAGCATCATAAATTACTTTTGGTTTCTGAACTTCATCTTTACAACTCACTAATGTTCCGATGATTGCTAAGGCTATATATTTTAAGGAATTTTTCATGTCTGCAAATTATATTAGAATATCAAATATAGTATTTTTGATTGTATTATCTACTTTTATTGAATTTTACCAGAGCAAATATGTTGAGAAACACAAGTCCTAGATAACCTAACGATAGAATTTCCCATTTGTTTTGAAAAAATGATATTTGAAAGGCTTTTTCTTCCTCTTCTCTTTTATTTTCTAATTCCCAATGTCTTTGTTTTGCCATTAATTCTCCCGTACCACAATCCATTGTATGATACTCAATAGTGTCTTTAACTTTCTTAAAAGTATTACTACTTCCTAAAATATAAATATCATTATTATTTATGATCCAAGTTGGAGCCTCCTCTTCTGCTATAATATCAATAGTTCGAATAAATGTTTCATAATATGTTTGTGAGCCAAAATGAATTTTAACTCCATTTATTGTATCCTTATTAGTTCTTAGCATTCTAAGATAAAGCTTCATTTGATTCAAATCTTTAGTTCCATCTAACTCACTTCCGTTAAACTCAAATACTTTATATTCCCTTAAGGTAGAAAATTTGTATTTTTCAAAAACATCTTCATAAGGCAAACCTAATTCTATTCCACTATATACCTTAAAAGCATCCACTTTATAAAAATGATAAAAACAAAACAAAGGAATAAAAACCAACGAAATCATTCCCGGAACGTAAAAAATCTTCTTCCTTTTTTCACGTTTTTCTATCATAATCTCGCATTCAATTTTATATTGAAAACTCTCGAAGTCATATAATTTGGAATCGCATATTGATTTTTAGAATATACATCGCGAACCCAGGTATTAGTAATTGCGTTTTGATTGTTGAAAAGATTAAAAATCTCCAATCCAACAGACAATTCTTTGAAGTTTTTTAACCAGTTTGATTTAGCCACCTTAGTACTGCTATCTACAAAAACTTTAGCAAAACCAATATCCACTCTACGATAATCGTTCAATCTGTTTTGATACAAATATGGATCTGAATATGCCGGCGCTCCTCCTGGTAAACCAGTATTATAAACTAAATTCAGGTATAATTTTACACTCGGGATATTTGGCATATAATCCTGAAACAACATTGCAAATTTTAAGCGTTGATCTGTTGGTCTTGCAATATACCCTTTGCCTTCATAGTTTTCTTCAGTTTTCAAATACCCAAAACTAATCCAGGATTCTGTTCCGGGCACAAATTCTCCATTCAGTCTAAAATCAAGACCTTGCGCATATGCTTTTGCATTATTATTGGCAACATAACGAATTCGGACATTATCGATCGAATAGACATTTACATCTGAAAGTGATTTGTAATAAAGTTCCGTCACCCATTTAAAAGGGCGATTCCACATCTTAAAATTATAATCATTACCCAAAACTACCTGAACAGATTGCTGTGCCTTTACATTTGGGTCCACAACACCTTCTAAATCGCGAAGTTCCCTGTAAAAAGGGGGGTGATAATACAAACCTCCTGAAAGTCTGAAAACCATATCCATATCCCAATCCGGTTTTATGGCAAATTGTGCTCGCGGACTAAAAACGATTTGATTTTTTCCTTCAACAGCTGCTCCGGAAACGTTCCAACTCTGGAAACGTGCTCCTAAATTATACCAAATCTGACTCGATCCTATTTCGGACTTTTTATTGTATTGTGCATATCCCGAAAATCTGTTTATAGTATTATAATTTGTTGCACGCACATCCTGATAAGGCAATAATGGCCCTGTATAAGGCTGATAAGGCTCATTATTTTTAGGTAAAATAACCAGTGGCGGATTTATAGAAAACCCAGCCGAATCGATGGCTTCCCATTCTACAACTCTGTCTCTTATAGATTCTCTGGTATACTTAAGTCCAAATTCTAACTGACTATCATTTAACCATTCTTTAAATCCTTTAACTTCGGCATTTGCAATTAAAGCATCCAAATCGTTACGCGCATGACTTAATTGCGAACCAATTCCTTTTGTAAAATCAACTTGGGATGTATCTTCTTCTCCAACATTTCCAAGACGATATTGCGCCAGAATATCAAAATGTTCTTGCTCTGTCGTATGAAATAATGAACCTATAAGTTTTAGCGTAAAACTTGGCGAAACTTTATAAGTTGTTTTCAAAGCACCAAAATAAGTATCGTATTTATCCCTCTCCTGCCCATCATAATATACCGAAAGAGTCATTGGCTGATCGATTGTTCCAAATTTTGTCTCACGCGTTAATGGCTGATACAAATATTTATTTTCTGAAATGTTCCCTAAAAAACTAATTTGCCATTTTTGAGAAATATCATAATTTATATTCGTTTGAATATCAACAAAAGTTGGAGTATAATTAGTTTCTGTATCCTGACTATTTACAAGCAAACTATTATTTCGATAACGAACTCCAGTCACTGCTGACCATTTTTTGTTTTTAGAAACAGCATCAACAGACATACTTCCTCCAAGTAAGCTTGCTTCTAAAGAAGCTCCAAACTGAGTTGGTTTTCTATATGTAATATCTAAAACGGAGGATAATTTATCTCCAAATTTAGCCTGAAATCCTCCAGCCGAAAAATCAACATTCTGAACCAGATCAGTATTAGTAAAACTCAATCCTTCCTGCTGACCAGAACGAATTAAAAACGGACGATACACTTCGATTTCATTTACATAAACTAAATTCTCGTCGTAATTTCCACCACGAACCGCATATTGTGTACTTAATTCATTATTAGAATTTACGCCAGGTAATGTTTTAAGAATGTTTTCGATTCCGGCATTTGCTCCAGGAATCTTCTTAATCGTTGCGACATCTATGGTTGCAATTCCCTGAACTCGTTTTTTATTTTTGGAAGAAACAAAAACTTCGCCCATTTGCTCCTCAGAATTACTCATTACGGGATTAAAAACAAAAATTTCGTTTGGTTTTAAACTCACCGTCAAACTCATCATTTTTAAAGAAATGTGAGTAAAAATCAAAGATGTCTTTTTGTTCGAAGGAACATCGATTTCAAAAAAACCATTTGAATCTGATTGTGTTGTATTTCCTAGTGAGGTAATATTTACATCACCAACGGGACGTTTTTGATCATCTAAAATAACACCTTTAACATGAGCATTTTGAGCAAATGAAACGCAAGCAATGCATAAAAAAAGAAAAACGAATATTACCCTGTTATTATTCAAACGTTTTGATTTTATTTTTGTTGACTTCTAAAAAAATGAGTTTCAAAGATAGCAGAATTACCCACATTATCAATTACTTCTATTTTTAAATCGTTTGCTCCTTCGACAAGCATTGTATCATCAAAAGTATGTGTGATTTTCTTCGTTTTATTTTCATACTCAAACAAAATCCAATTTCCGTTTAAATATCCGTTGTATGATTTAATTCCTGATGAGGAATCATTTATAATGAAATCAATTTTCTTAACACCAGTAATCCATTTATTCTCAATTGGATTTACAATCTTAATCGTTGGCGCAATAGTATCTAAAACCAACCCAAATTGTCCCAACGTTTTTGATTTAGCTGTAAATACATCTCCTTTTCTAATTGTTCCATTATAACCGGCACTGTTTCCGCTAAATCTTCCTATAAAAAGTTTGTCTTTTAACGCTTCCGGATAAGAACTATCATTTATTGTAATTGTAAAATTTGAATGTACCGGAACCGTATCATCGTGAATATAAATACGGTTGTTTTTTACATCAAAATTCAAATTAAAATCATCATAAAAAGTTCCGGCAGGAAAAAATACCGACATATTGTCCTTTTCAAAATTAGAATCTTTATTGACTTTTATAAAATATTTTGAGGTTACAGGTTCTTCTTTTACAATTGGTGTTGCTGTATCATATTCAACCGGAACCGTAATCGATCTTAAATTGCCAAAATAATCAGAAACTTCAATTCTATATGTTGAAGCTAAATTTGGCTCAGTCTCAATAACTCCATATTTCGAATCGGTTTTAACAATACTTAAAGCATAAGGCGTTTTCATAAATAGTTTTTGAACACGTTGACCTGATTTTTTATATCTACCATAATCAACCAAAGCATTTACATATCGCATTTCGTCAAATGAATACGTATTGAACTGATAATTATAGTTCTGATTTCCATTTAAAAAAGTTGAAACATTAAAAACTCCGTTTTTATTAAACGAAACATCATCAAGATCAACAGCAACAATTCCAAAACCAATTTTTCCATTCGCTTTTACTTTGCTTGCCAAATAGGTTCCGTCTTTTTGCAATGCAACATTCAAAAGCAAAGGCTGCTTAGACTGATTGACTGTAGAATTGTCTAACGGATAAACATACACACTGGAAACTGTTGGCTTTTTTGTGTCTTTTATATTTTTATCAAATCCGAAAAATATTGGATTAATAACAAATTCTGTTTTTGTATCGCGAATTTCAAAATGAAGATGCGGCCCTTCTGACGAACCTGTATTTCCGGAAAGTCCAATTATTTGTCCTTTTGTAACAGGTAATTCATTAGGTTTTGGAAACATTTCGATTTCATAAGCTTTCTCTTTATAATGTGTTTTCTTTACATAATCCTGAATTTCGCCTACAGCCGTTTGCAAATGTCCATAAACTGAAGTATAACCATTTGAATGTGTAATGTAAATACATTTACCGTTTCCGAAGGTCGAGATTTTTATTCGCGAAACATATCCGTCAGCAATTGCATGTACAGTTAATCCTTCTCGTTGATTGGTTTTTAAATCGAAACCAGCGTGAAAGTGATTGGGTCTCAACTCTCCAAAATTGCCCGAAAGCTGCATTGGAATATCAAGTGGCGGTCGAAAATCATTTTTTGGATATTGCGTCTGGGCAAAAATAAAATTAGAAAAAAACAGGGCAAGTAGTGAAAATCTCATAAACAACATTTTTGCTAAGATAAAGAAATTAGCTACTAAAACCGAGTAAAAAGCTACAAAAATACAATTAATTGAATTTCATTTGATTGCTTATTTTTAATGTAAAAAAATCGATAAAAAATTGCATTAATAAAAAGGAATACTAACTTTGTATGATTAAGTAATGAATAGGATTTATAATGAGTGTAATTGCAGAAATAATTGATACTCTTGAATATAAAGTCGAAAAGCTTTTTGAGAAATCAAAAGCTTTAGAACAAAACAATCAGGTTTTACGATTAGAACTAGCCAAAGCTGCGCAAATTATCCAGAAACAATCTGAAGAAATGGAGGCTTTGAAGAAGCAATACGAGACACTTAAAATAGCCAATTCGTTGCTCGGCAGCGACAATAACAAGAGAGAGACAAAGCTTAAAATAAATTCATTAATTCGCGAAATTGATTACTGTATAGCACAACTATCAGATTAGAAAGACATGGACGGAAAGCTTAGAATTAAAATATCAATCGCAGACAGAGTTTACCCTTTAACGGTTGAACCAGCTCAGGAAGAAGGACTTAGAAGTGCTTCCAAAAAAATTGATGCTATGATCAAGCAATTCGAAGAAAGTTACGCGGTACGTGATAAACAAGATGTTCTGGCTATGTGTGCCTTGCAATTTGCATCACAGGTAGAACAAAAACAAATTGATAATGCAATCGATGGCGAAGAAACTATCGAAAGAATTAAAAGATTAAATTCGCTATTAGATCAATATCTCGAAAATTAAACGTTCTTTACAGAAACTAAGATACTGCCTACATTAGTTCACAATTGGTAAACTCAACACTAACAATTTAGAATGAGCAAATCGTCGCTACTATAGTATGCCATGCTTCGGCTTGGAAACTTGAACAGTGAGTTAGCTCAAAACTTGTCTTTACGAGTTTATTCAAGCAATTAATGTAGGCTTTTTTATATATAAATTTTAACAAACATGGACATAATAACGATCATTATTTCAGGGATTGTGGGGATTGCAGCAGGTTTTGCAATCGCTAAAATCATCGAAAAAAGCAATATTTCTAATTTAATTAAAAACGCAAAGAAAGAAGCATCTTCAATTTTAAAAGATGCTAATTTAGAAGCCGAAAACATTAAAAAAGATAAAATTCTTCAGGCAAAAGAAAAATTCATTGAATTAAAATCTGAGCACGAACAAGTAATTTTAGCCAGAGATAAAAAAGTAGCAGAAGTAGAAAAAAGAGTTCGCGATAAGGAATCTCAAATTTCTAATGAACTTTCGAAAGCCAAAAAAGTAAACGACGATTTTGAAGCTAAAACAAACGAATACAATAACAAAATTGAAGTTTTAGATAAAAAACAAGCTGAAGTTGACAAATTACACAAAAGTCAATTACAACAACTTGAAGTAATTTCAGGGCTTTCTGCTGAGGAAGCAAAAGAGCAATTGGTTGAAGGTTTGAAAGCTGAAGCTAAAAGCAAAGCAATGTCTCATATTCAAGATACGATTGAAGAGGCAAAACTTACTGCACAGCAAGAAGCTAAGAAAATCATCATCAATACTATTCAAAGAGTTGGAACTGAGGAAGCGGTTGAAAATTGCGTTTCTGTTTTCAACATTGAATCTGATGATGTAAAAGGTAGAATTATTGGTCGTGAAGGTCGTAACATTAGAGCACTTGAAGCTGCAACAGGGGTAGAAATCATTGTTGATGATACACCGGAAGCTATTATTCTTTCTTGTTTTGATCCGGTTCGTAGAGAAATTGCTCGTTTATCATTGCATAAATTAGTAACTGACGGACGTATTCACCCAGCGAGAATTGAAGAAGTTGTTGCTAAAACAGCTAAACAAATTGACGACGAAATTGTCGAAGTTGGTAAACGTACTGTTATTGATTTAGGAATTCATGGTTTACACCCGGAATTAATTAAAGTGGTTGGTAGAATGAAATACCGTTCTTCTTACGGACAAAACCTATTACAACACTCAAGAGAAGTTTCTAAACTTTGTGGCATTATGGCTGCCGAATTAGGCTTAAATGTGAAACTGGCTAAAAGAGCAGGTTTACTACATGATATTGGTAAAGTGCCGGATACTGAAAGTGATCTACCACACGCTTTATTAGGTATGCAATGGGCAGAGAAATATGGCGAAAAAGAAGAAGTTTGTAACGCAATTGGAGCTCACCACGACGAGATCGAAATGAAATCATTACTTTCTCCAATCGTTCAGGTTTGTGATGCTATTTCAGGTGCAAGACCAGGTGCAAGACGTCAGGTTCTGGATTCATACATTCAGCGTTTGAAAGATCTTGAAGAAGTTGCTTACGGATTTAGCGGTGTAAAAAATGCTTACGCAATTCAAGCCGGTAGAGAACTTCGAGTAATTGTAGAAAGTGAAAAAGTTTCTGATGATAATGCAGCAAATTTATCTTTCGAAATTTCACAAAAAATTCAAACCGAAATGACTTATCCAGGTCAGGTAAAAGTTACTGTAATTAGAGAAACCAGAGCAGTTAATATTGCGAAGTAATCTTCTCAATCCTTATAAAACAAAAAAGACTATCAATTGATAGTCTTTTTTGTTTTAGTATAAATTTAAATTTTACATATCATTAAATACAATTTTAAAACTCGTTCCCACTCCTACTTCACTTTCTACAGAAATTGTTCCTTTCATCGCTTCAATTTGATTTCTGGTAATATACAAGCCAATTCCGCGAGCCTCCTGATGTTTGTGAAATGTTTTATACATTCCAAATAATAAATCACCATACACAGCCAAATCTATCCCTAAACCATTATCTGTAATTTTTAATGATTTATAGCCTTCTGGTTCTATCGAAAAATCAAAAACAATAATTGGGTCACGATCAGGATGTGCGTACTTTATAGCATTTGTTGCGAAGTTCAACAAAACACTTTCTAAATAAGCCGGATTAAAATTAATCGTCAAATATTGAGGAACATTATTTACAATAGTCACTTTGACTTGTTTATCGTAACCTTTGATTGTTGAAATTGTTTTCTCAATATATTCACTAAGTTTCAAAGGAACGACCGCAATATTAATATTACTCTGCGTTTTTACAATTTGCGTTAAATTAGAAATCGTTTCATTCAAATCATTTGAAACCGTTCTTAAATGTTCTAACATTTCGTTTACGGTTTCCTTATTACTATCAGCGTCTATAAAATCCAGGATTGACTTTATGTTTCCTGCTTGTGTATTTAAATTATGTGAAACAATATGCGAAAAATTAACCAATCGGCTATTTTGATCGCTATACAATTTCATCGTTTTCATAAGTTCTAATTCTTTTTCTTTTTGCAAAGAAACATCTGTATGAGTTCCGATGACACGCAATGGCTTCCCATTTTCATCTCTTTCAATAACCTTTCCGCGATCTAAAATCCATTTATAATTACCACTTGAAGTCATTACACGATGGTAATTTTCATAATATGGAATCTTATTATCAAAATGTTCCTGTATGTCTGAATAGTATTTTGGAAGATCATCAGGATGCACAATTTTATCCCAACGCTCCGGATCATCAAAAATATCTGCCGAATCTAATTCCAGTATTTTTAACGACAAAGAAGAATAGAAAACATTATTAGTAACCATATCCCAATCCCAAATTCCAGCTGTAGAAGCATCGAGTGCAAACTGAAAGCGCTCTTCTGAGATACGCAGTTTCTCTTCTTTATCTTTTAAATCTGTAATATCAGAAACATGTCCGTAAAAACTAACTCTGCCATCTGGAGATTGTTCTGTTTTAGCAGAAATTTTGAACCAGCGTAAGCCCTTTTTAGGCAAAACAGCTCTAAATTCAATATCCCAGGGTTGTACTTCTTTACGCGCTTTTACTAAGGACTGAAAAAATATTTCACGATCCTGAAGAAAAACCCTCTCGTAAATAATAAACTTAATATCATTATTGAAATCACTGGCTGTAAACTCAAAAATTTCATCGGCCGATTTACTAACAAGGGGAAAAGAATAATTATTATCGGTATCGATAACGAATTGAAATAATAAATCGGGCATTTCAGCAAACAATTTTTTATAAAAATTATTTACCTTTAAGCAATCCTCATTTTCATATAAATCAAAAACCATATATTACTTATTTATTCAATTGAATGATTAAAATAACATTTAAAACAAAAAGAATGCCGTTCGTCGATCTTATCTGCCTTTAGTAGAAAATATATTACAATATATTAATTTTTGATTTAAAAATGAGAAGTCTTCCAAAAAATTATCGTCTTGGATGAAAAGAATGCATAACTTCCTTTAAAAAACTTCTATCTAAATGCACATAAATTTCGGTTGTTGTAATCGATTCATGCCCTAACATTAATTGAATCGATCTTAAATCGGCGCCATTTTCGAGTAAATGTGTCGCAAAAGAATGCCGCAAAGTATGTGGACTAATATTTTTATGCAAACCAATTTTTACAGCCAAATCCTTTATAATCGTAAAAACCATTGCCCGTGTCAGCTGATTTCCTCTTCGGTTTAAAAACAAAGTATCTTCACAGCCTTTTTTAATATTCAGATTCACTCTGACTTCTTTCTGATAGATCTGAATGTATTTCTGAGTTAATTTGCCAATAGGAACAAAACGTTCTTTATTTCCTTTTCCCGTAATTTTTATAAATCCCTCATCAAAAAAAAGATCTGATATTTTGAGCGAAATCAATTCCGAAACCCGAAGTCCGCAACCATATAAAGTTTCGAGCATTGCACGATTTCGTTCTCCTTCGTTTTTACTTAAATCTATTACTGCGATAAGCGCATCGATTTCTTTAACGGATAAAGTATCCGGCAGTTTTCGCCCTGTTTTAGGAGTTTCGATTAATTCCAATGGATTATCAGTTCTGTAATCTTCAAAAACCAAATAATTAAAAAAACTTTTCAAACCAGATATCATTCGCGCTTGCGAACGTGGATTTACTTCTTTAGATACCGAATATATAAATTGCTGAACGGTTTCATCTGTAATTTTTAAAGGCGAAACTTCGATTTGATTTGTTTCTAAAAAAAGACATAATCGCTCGATATCAAAACCATAGTTTTCGATTGTATTTTTAGACAAACCTCTTTCGATTCGCAAATACGATTGATAATCTTTTATATATCGGTTCCAGTTCATATCTACAAAGTAAAACAATTTTCAGGCATAAAAAAACCTTCCTTGTTAAGGGAAGGTTTTAAAAATATTTATTTGGTAATTAATTAAAATTTATATCCCATAGATAATGAGAAAACACTATTATGAATTTTCATATCCTCTCCGGGTTCTGTCTTAGCAATATTTGCTAAACCAATATTATATCTTAAACTAGTTAGCAAATGCTTATTAAAATTATAACCTGCACCAATGTTAATCCCGAAATCAAGAGATTTAAATATTTTTTTTACGTCCTCCTCAACGGTTTCACTAAATCCATCTATTTTAGTTCTAGCTTTTGCCGATGTTAAAAAACCAATTTGCGGACCAGCTTCCATAAAAGACTTACCATCTGTAGAATATTTAAACATTACAGGAATATTTATATAAGATAGATCCATCTTAATATCTCCTTTGCGAAATCTGCCATCTACATAAGCCCCAAAATTTTTATTTTTTGTTCCTTGGGTAGAATATAAAATTTCTGGTTGAATGCCAAATCGATCCGAAACCTTAATTTCAGCAAAACCACCGGCATTTATTCCAAAAATATATTTCAAACTTCTTACTTTAGTATCACCTGTCCAGTTTGATAAATTCATACCAGTCTTAATTCCAAACTTAACTTCTTGTGCATTAACAAAACCAAATGCAATAATTGCAATTGCAGATAAAATAACCTTTTTCATTTTTCCCATTTAAAATTAACCAACAAATGTAATCTAATACTTACTTTTATTTTCTTTGTATCTTAAATATTAAAATCGTAAACAAAGCCAAAATCTTACAATTTATTTGCTCTTTAAAAATATAATTTTACAAAAAAACCTTCCTGATTAAGGGAAGGTTTTCTAAATATTTCTAAACAAAAATTAGAACTTATATCCTAATGTCAAAGCTAACACGCTGTTTTTTGGACTATCATAATACTGCTGAACAGTGTCCGTATTATAGTCTGCAATATTCGATAAACCTACAGTATAACGAAGATTCACAGAAACATTATCTGTAAAATTATATCCAGCACCAAAATTAAATCCTGTATCTACAGATTTATAAATATCTTTTGCATCATGACCATCCTGCTTAGCAGAAACTAAAAATCCTAATTGTGGACCAGCTTCTACAGTAAATTGCTTAGTGATAAAAAACTTAGCTAAAACTGGAACGTTTATGTAATTTAACTTATTATCGTAATCACCGAAAGAACCACCATCAAATTTAGCCCCTTGAGTAGAAAACAAAACCTCTGGCTGAATAGCTAATCTTTCTATAACTTTAATCTCAGCGAAACCTCCAACCTGAAAACCTACCAAAGATTTAGTATCATAATAATTTCCTCCGGAAAAAGAAGTAAGATTAAGACCTCCTTTTACTCCAAATCTAGTTTTTTGCGCATTAGCAAAGCTAAATACCATTACTGCGATTGCAGCTAAAATAATTCTTTTCATTACAATTTATTTAAGGGTTATAATTATCAAATATAAAGATATCCTTAATAAAAAATAATTTTTATTTTAAGAAATAAAGTGGTAATTGAAGCAAAACCCTTATAAAAAGAAAAAAGAAAAACTAATTAATAAACCAAATCTGCACTTAACATCAATAACTGAACGCTATATTCTGCTTGTCATGCACCTAATTAAAACCAGTAAATATAAAAATAAACTTACCAAAACAAATTACTTGAAAAACTTATTTGAAATATTATTCTTACTAAATACAAAAATCTTATAGTAAGATAAAACAGCAACAACTTTCTTAAAAAGAGCTTCTTAACTCAAAAAAAACAAAAAACATGGGAAATTTAGTAATTATTTAAACCAAATTATAAAACAATAAATTCCTAATTCTGTAGTTTTGATTAATAGATAACATTAAAAAAATACCAAACTTTAAAAACACTTTTATGAAAAAGATAATTTTAGCAGCTGTTTTGTTCCTAGCAACATCAGCAACAATACAAGCACAATTAGTTCAATTTGGAGTTAAAGCAGGGGTTAACTTTGCAAGTCAAACTGGAGATGCAGGTCTTCAAGGAGTAGCATTTGACAAAGAAGGTATTACTAGCTATCACGTAGGTGTTCTTGCAGAAATTAAATTATTAGAAAAATTCTCTATTCAACCAGAGCTTTTATATTCTACACAAGGAGCAACTTATAAAAATGCAGTTGATGAATTTAAAAATGAATTAGGATACCTATCTATTCCTGTTATGGCTAAATTTTATTTAACAAAATCAGTAAGTTTAGAACTTGGACCACAAGCTTCCTTTTTATTAAGCGAAAAAAATGATTTTGACGTAAAAGATGCTGAAACTTTCGAATTTGGTCTTAATGCAGGTTTAGGACTTAAAATTACAAAGAACATTTTTATACAAGGTCGTTATGGTTTAGGATTAACAGAAGCATCTAAAAATGCAGATGTGAAAAATTCAACTTTCCAAGTATCTGCCGGATTCTTATTCTAAAAAATATATCACATACTTTTCTAAAAACCGTTCTATTAATTAGAACGGTTTTTTTATTTTTACATTCTTGTGAAATGTTTTCTATAAGATAAAAAATGAATTCAAATCACCTTAATAAAATTAAATTACTTATGAAAATCGCTATTATCAACGGACCCAATTTGAATCTTTTAGGAAAAAGAGAACCCGAAGTTTACGGAAACCAAACTTTTGAAGATTACTTTGAAACGTTGAAGCAAAAATTTCCAAACGTCGAACTTTCTTATTACCAAAGTAATATTGAGGGTGAATTGATTGGAAAAATTCAGGATTGCGGTTTTACATTTGATGGTATTATTCTAAACGCTGGCGCTTATACCCATACTTCTATTGGCTTGGGCGACGCTATAAAAGCAGTTACAACTCCGGTTATCGAAGTTCATATTTCGAATACTTATGCACGCGAAAGCTTCAGACATCAATCGTATTTGTCCGGAAATGCAAAAGGTGTTATTCTGGGCTTTGGACTAAAAAGCTACGATTTAGCAATTCAGGCATTCTTATAAATAAGTTTTTTTTTTTGCAAACGAATGTCATCCTGAGCGTCCCGAAATTTCGGGAGAAGGCTACAGAAATGAGAGGACTTCGACTTCACTCTATCTGACATACAATTTAACAAATTATTAATAGGCTCGTTTTTTACTTATTCTATTTTTGTGAGAGAAAAAACTTTCATGAGAAACTATACTTTATTTGCCTTTTTATTTTTTTCGATTTCAAACTTTGCACAAATCAAAGGCACCATAACCGACGACAAAGGAAATCCTCTTCCATTTGTATCTGTTTTTGAAGAGAACACATACACAGGAACAACTTCAAACGAGCAGGGAATCTACCAACTCAACGTAAAAGAGGTTGGCAAAAACAAAATAGTCTTTCAATATTTAGGGTTTAAAACTCAAAAATCAACCGTTACTGCAAATTCCAAAACGGTTACCTTAAACATCACAATGCAGGAAGAAAGTTTTGCATTGAATGAAGTCGTTATTGATCCTAAAAACAATCCTGCGAATGCAATTATAAAAAGTGCAATCGCAAATAAAAAGAACAATTCCGAAAAAACGGCACGTTATACCGCCGATTTTTATTCGAAAGGAATGTTCAAAATAAAAGATCTTCCCAAAAAGATTATGGGTTTAAAAGTAGATATTGGCGACGAAATGTCGTCAAATTTAGACTCTACAGGAACTGGTATTTTGTATTTATCAGAAACGATCTCGAAGATTTCTTTTGAAAAACCGGGCAAACTGAAAGAGAAAATTATTGCTTCCAGAATTTCGGGAAACAATAAAGGCTTCAGCTATAATACGGCAACTTTATCGACTTATGATTTCTATGACAATACCTTAGAATTCAACATTAACATCGTCTCACCTATTGCTGATAATAGTTTTAATTACTATAAATACAAACTCGAAGGAACTTTTTTTGACGACAACAATCAGCAGATTTACAAAATAAAAGTAATACCAAAACGTGATAAAGAACCTGTTTTTGAAGGCTACATTTATATCGTCGATGATAGTTTTGCCATTTATGCCGTAGATTTAGACATAAAGGGCTATCGAATGAAAAACGAATTTACCGAGGTAATGAATCTAAAACAGAGCTTTAGTTATAATGTAAAAAACAAAATCTGGTCAAAAAACGCTCAAACTCTTGCTTTTAATGCAGGTGCTTTTGGAGTAAAGTTCTCCGGAAAGTTCAATTATGTGTATTCAAATTATGAGTTCCCATCTTCTTTTGAGAAGAAAACTTTCGGCAATGAAATTGTAGCTTTTGAAACTGATGCGAACAAGAAAGATGATGCCTTTTGGAATGAAATCCGACCAATTCCTTTGACAATTGAAGAAAGTAATGATTATACTAAAAAAGACAGTTTACAAACCATTAAAAAATCTCAGAAATATACCGATTCAATCGATGCTAAAAATAATAAGTTCAAAGTATTCGATGTCATAATGGGTTATGATTACAAAAACACTTTTAAAAAACACTCTTTTGAGTACAAAGGATTGCTAAATCTTTCGTCTTTAAGTTTTAATACAGTACAAGGTTTTAATCTGGACTCTGGTTTTTCATTTAAAAAATGGAATGAAGAAAAAGGAAAAAGTACTTCTATAAGTACAACCTTTAATTACGGTTTTTCTGATGAGCGTTTTCGTGTTACGGGCGAATTTAGTCATAAATTCAACAATATAAATTATGCTACAATCTCGGCTTCGGGAGGAACAAAAGTGGCACAATTTAATAGTGCAGAACCAATAAGTAAATTTATTAATTCTATAAGTTCTTTGTTTTTTAAAGACAATTATATGAAGTTATATAATTTAGAATTTGCTCAAATCAACTATTCTCAGAATGTTGCAAACGGAATAAATCTGAATGCAAAAGTTGCTTACGAACAACGAAAACCTCTTTTTAATACAACTGATTATTCGTTTTTTAAAAGAGATGATATTTATTCTTCTAATAATCCGTTGGCACCAAATGATTTTGTAACTCCTGCTTTTGATCCCCATCATTTGTTTAAAACTGCTTTAACGGCTCGAATTAATTTTGGAAATAAATATATTTCCCGTCCTGACGGAAGATTTAATTTTAAAAATGACAAATATCCAACTGTATTCTTAGCTTTTGAAAAAGCGTTTGCCGCGAGCGAAAAGAAATACGAGTTTGAGCGAATTGGCGCTTCTGTACAATACGATTTATCATTAGGAAACAAAGGAATCCTGGGAATGAATTTTAGAGGCGGAAAATTCTTTAATGCCGAAAATATTTCGTTTATCGACTACAGACATTTTAACGGAAACCAAACTCATATAGGCACAACGGATCGTTATTTGAATGTTTTTAATCTGATGCCATACTACGCCAACAGTACAAACGATAGTTATTTTGAGATGCATTTAGAGCATAATGACACTGGATTTATTATGAATAAAATTCCGTTATTGAATCTCTTGAAATCTACTATGAATCTTGGATTCCATTCCTTAGCGATTCCGGACAGAAAACCATATTCTGAATTCACAGTTGGTTTAGACAATTTAGGTTTCGGGAAGTTTAAAATGTTCCGAGTAGATTATGTTCATTCTTATCAAGGCGGAATTCAGCAAAATGGTGTTGTTTTTGGCTTGAAGATTTTGAATGTATTGGATTAAGCTGCTAAGGTTCTGAGTTGCTAAGGTTCTAAGGTAAAATTCTTTGTGGGTTCTCGACGCTCGAAGTGACAAAAAAACCAAAAACTTCTAATTACCCTGGATTGCGTTATGGATAGAAGCCAATGTCATTAAGTTAAGGGAAAAACTATAAAATTATTTAACGGTTTAATCAAGAAAGTAATTAGAAAAATCCGTTTTTATCAGCGTTTTCGCTTTAGCGAATCAGTAAAATCAGCGTCT